>ERZ779889.2636-NODE-2636-length-14443-cov-2.159299_pt1 | contig 14443 bp, 17 predicted proteins | sample MGYA00511030_ERZ779889 | MGnify/ENA primary metagenome ERZ779889 (study PRJEB29588, sample SAMEA2160616) | human gut metagenome | biome: human gut; feature: human-associated habitat; material: faeces | place: Denmark | collected 2008/2010 ...
TTGCCTCAGGGACCGCGGCGGGCATCTCCATGGGGACGTCCTCGACAGGGACCTCCTCGGGTGCCTCGGGGACCATCTCGACAGGCTCCTCGGGGACGGACACCTCTGCGGGCTCCTCTACAGGGGCCTCGATGACGGGCTCGACCTCTACGAGTCCGACTGCGGGAGCCTCTTCAACAGGCTCCTCCACGAATCCGGAATATGATTCGACCTGTTCGGGGACCTCGGTGGGGACATCCGCCACAATGATCTCGTCAGCGACATCCGCCACGGGTACCTCCTCAGGGGTCTCGATCGGAGCGACGATGATGTCCTCGGGGACGTCTGCTGCGACCTCTCCGATCTCAGGGACCTCGGCGGGCATCTCCATGACCTCCTCCTGGTCCTCGTCTGCGAAAATCCAGTCGTAGTCGTCCTCGGCCTCCTCTACGGGCGCCTCCTCCATCTTGAGAATCGGCACCTCTGTGGAGTTGTCAGGAACCTCAACGGGGACATCCTCGTCTATCTGGAGGAACTGCGCCGATGCCTCAGGGGCGGAAGCCGTCTGATCCTCTGCCGGTGCGGTCTGCCTCTCAGCGGACGATGCCTTCATCCTTCCGAGGAAGGAGGCGTCGATTGGCCTCGGCTTGACTGTGCCGTCGGCGGTGACCTCCCCGACCGTGGCGTGGTACTCCGTCTCCACGGCGGTGCCGCGGGGGACATTGCTGAAGAGGTTCCTCATGTCCTCGGCCTTGGCCTCGGCCTCGCCGACATCGAAGCGTGCGGTGGTGTTGTCGCTGGAACCGACGAAGTTGCCGGCGGTCGCCCTGACGATGATCGGCTCTCCGTCGTTGAACATGGCCCTCTCGGGCACCTTGGATATGAATATCTCTCCCCCGTCGTCCTCGAGGTTGTACTTCTCGTATCCGAAGTTGTCCAGTTCGCGCACGCCCTTGGAGTACACGCTGGAGTCGGACTTGTTAGAGAAGATGCTCTGGAGAGTGTTCCCGATGTTCTTGGTGAGGTCAGACAGGTGCTGACCCTTCTTCGCATCCGTCCGGTCGGTGCTCTGCATCGACTGCAGACGGTTCCTGAGGCTCTTGCGAGAGCCGTTGCTGTCGTAATCGCGTGAGCTATCACTCATGCACATCCCATCCGAGTGGTAGTATGGGTTAGAGATATTTAAAATAAAGTAGGGAGGGGCTCAGAACTCACCCGCGCACGAACTTGACGTAGTCCGCCTTGCCCTCCGCCTGGATCTCCTTGAGCATCCCGGTGAGCGTTCCGGCATCGCAGGATACGACCATGACCTCCAGACACTTGTGGTTCTGGAGATGGGAGTGCATCTGGGTCTTGATGACAGACTCGTGCCTCGCCTGGATCATGCTCATCCACGGGTCGGCGTGGTTCCCGCGGACGATCACCAGGACCCCCTCCACGATGCCCTCCATCGCCTCCAGCTCCCTTATGTCGGCCAATGCGGCGTTTATGGATGTGCGGACTGCCTCCGACCTCCCGGACAGCCCATAGACCTTCTGGATCCTGTCGAGGGCGGCTAGATTCTCTTCGTTGAGGGAGATGCTCACTATGCCCATGGTATCACGTTAATAACTTCGAGTCCTGGTATGCGGTGGAAGTTAATAACCTGTTCCGAATGTTTTAATAACATGATACAGAACCCCGCCACATGGAAGCGGTAGCCACCTTCGCACTGTACTCGGTCCTGCTCCTCGTGGTTTCCATGGCCGGAGCGCTGCTCCCGAGGGTAAAGAAGCTCAGCGACAGGCAGGCGCATCTGCTGATGGCGCTGAGCGCGGGGATATTCCTCGGACTCCTGTTCTTCCTCCTGCTGCCGGAGGCGGTCCATGAATGCCAGGACGGCGGATACGACATCCACCAGATCATGTACACGATCGTGGCCGGATTCGTTCTAATCATGACCGTCGAGATGCTCCTGAAGCACCGCCACATGGGAGGCTGCTCCTGCGAATGCTGCCAGGATAACCACAGCCACAAGATCACCTCCATGTCCTCGTTCGCAGGATTGTCTGTACACGCCGCCTGCGACGGACTCGCCCTCGCCGCCACATTCCTCGCGGGCGAGGAGGTGGGACTCATAGCCACCGTCGGAATGTGCATCCACAAGTTTGTGGTCCTGTTCTCCCTGTCGACCACGATGATCCTTACGGACTTCACGCAGAGACAGTCCCTCATCAGACTGTTCGCGTTCTCGCTCATAACACCGCTGGCTGGAGTCGTGTTCTTCATCGCACTCGGAGGGATCGGGGACATCGAGGGCCTCACCGGGATCCCGCTGGCGTTCGCCGCTGGAACGTTCATGTACGTCTCCATGTGCGACATACTGCCGGAGGCCTATCACAGGAAGAAGCAGGACCTCGGTTCGTACGGACTCGTGATCCTCGGGATCGTGCTGATCCTCGCGTTCAGCCTCCTGTTCCCGCACACCCACTGAAACATCCCTCTATGGAGAATCGACCGGTTCTCCATAGGGATTCCTTCCGCCTCCTCGCTACGAGCTCCATAAATTTTATCATGGGGCCTTAGATGGCATTTCATGCTTCTTAGATGGCATTTCATGCTTCAGGAATCAACGCTATGGTACATCTTCGCCGCCATAGTGATAGTGCTGCTCGCGGCAGATCTGTGGATCAACCGCAAGCCTCACCACATCCCCTTCAAAAGCGCCGTGAAGCAGCTGGCGGTGTGGGTGGGCGTGGCACTCGCGTTCGGCGTGTTGGTGTTCCTAGCGACAGACATGACCCATACGATCGAGTACTACACCGCATACGCCATCGAAGAGGCGATGAGCATGGACAACCTGTTCGTGTTCATCATCATCTTCGCGTACTTCGGTATCAAGGACGAGGACCAGCACCACGCGCTCTTCTACGGTGTCATCGGAGCCATCGTCTTCCGTGCCATATTCATCTTCGCCGGCGTCGAACTCCTGGAGAGGTTCGACTGGCTACTCTACGTCTTCGGAGTCATCCTGCTCGTAGTGGCCCTTAAGACCACGTTCGGAAAGGACGACGACCAGAAGGAGAACGGGATCGCCAAGTTCATGAAGAACAGGTTCAACTACGTCGATGACGAGGCCAGCCGCGGGAAAATGTTCGCCCGCGTCAACGGCAAGAGGGTCATCACCGTCCTGTTCCTGTGCGTCATCGTCATCGAGCTCACCGACATCGTGTTCGCCCTGGACTCCATCCCTGCCGTCCTCGCGATCTCCACCGACACGCTCGTCATCTACACATCCAACATCTTCGCGGTCATGGGTCTCAGGTCCCTGTTCTTCGTGATCCACGGCGGAATGCAGTCCCTCAGGTACCTCAAGTACGGTCTCGGGATCATCCTACTGTTCGTCGCGTTCAAGCTCCTGGCCCACCACTTCATCGATATCCCCGTCCTGCTGTCCCTGGTCGTCATCGTCGGCGTCCTTGCAGTGACGGTCGTGGCCTCGGTGATGAAGAACAAATCGGATGCCAAGAAGGTCCAATCACAATAACCCCCCACCCCTATCGGGCGGATGGGAATACCTATCCGCCCACCTTTCCCACTCTGACACCCCTTTTATCCTATCCGCGCATACATAACAGGCATGAAGCAGTGCATGGATTCGGAGAACCTCCACAGAAGGCTCAAGAAGATTTCAGGACAGATCGCAGCGATCGACCGTATGATCGATGAGGACGTCCCCTGCGAAGACATCATCGTGCAGGTGAACGCGGTCAAGAGCGCCATGCACAAGGTGGGCCAGATTATCATGGAAGGCCACATCCAACACTGCGTCCGCGACGGCATAGAGCATGGGGACCCGGAGAAGACAATCGCGGAATTCACGAAGGTCATCGAACAGTTCTCCAAGATCTGAGGAAAACACCTTTTTCGATACCCCCGTAGGGTATATATACGCATACCTGGTAGGGGTATCTAGAAGAAGGTGGTTAGCGTGTCCTTGGTGAAGGACGCCATTCTCGATCAGAAAATACCGTTCGCCTGCATAATCGTCGGCATCATAGCCCTGTTCGCATCGTTCATAGCGGATTGGGCATGGCCTGCAGTTTTCATATCGATCCTCATCTGCGGCGTCCCGATAATCTGGGGCGCCATCGTGGGAGTCGTTAAAGAGCATGACATAACCGCGGATGTCCTCGTATCCGTCGCCATCGTCGCCTCCGTTGTCATCGGGGAGTATGACGCCGCCGCCGAGATAGCGATCATCATGCAGATAGGCGGGTTCCTGGAGGAGGCGACCGTCAACCACGCCAACGCCAGCATAATGAGGCTCGTCAGCATGAGGCCAGCCACTGCGAGGGTCGTCACCGACGGGGATGAGAGGATCGTGCCTGTGGAGGACGTGGCCCTCGGGGACACCGTTCGCATAGTCCCGGGAGAGGTCGTGCCTGTGGACGGGGTCGTCATCAGCGGAAACACCTCCGTCAACAACTCGATCCTCACCGGGGAATCCGTGCCCTCCGACGTCGGGCCGGGGGACCGCATGTCGTCGGGAACCGTCAACATGTACGGATCGGTGGATATCAGGGTCGACCGCGTCGGGGACGACACCACCATAGCCAGGATGACCCGGATCATCGAGAACGCGGATGCCGGCAAGTCCAAGGTCGTCCGCACCGCGGACAGGTGGGCCGTGTACATAGTCGTCATCGCCTTCGCCGTCTCGATACTCGCTTACCTTGCGTTCCAGGACATCTACCGTTCAGTCACCGTCCTGGTGGTCTTCTGCCCATGCGCCCTTATCCTCGCGACCCCGACTGCGATCATGGCCGCCGCCGGAAACATGTCGAAGAGGGGCATCCTCGTGAAGGACGGCGGGGCCGTGGAGAGGATGGCGTCCGTGGACACGTTGCTGATGGACAAGACCGGAACCGTCACCACCGGCAGGATCGTCTGCCACAGGTTCGAATCCACTTCCGCGTCGTATGATACCGAGACCATCGCCTCAGCGGTTTCCGCCGTGGAATCCCGCTCGGAGCATCCGCTGGGGAAGGCCGTGACGGCCGCTCATCAGGGACCTCTGGACGATGTCGATGGATTCGAATACATCCCCGGGAGGGGTGTCTCCTGAACCGGCCGCGGAATGCACGTAACCGCGGGCAACGAGATCCTGATGAGGGAGAGATGCCCCTCGAACCTCGAGGAGACCCTCAGGGAATGCGACAGGGTCAGGGAGGAGGGCTTCGCCGTCATCCTCGCCGGGATCGATGGGATGACCGTCGGCTTCGCCATACTGTCCGACACCCTGAAGGAGGAGTCGATCCAGTCGGTGGCGGACATCAAGGAACTGGGAATAAGGACGATCATGCTCACCGGAGACGACCACAGGGTCGCCATGAAGATGACAGATGAGCTGGGAATGGATGATGTCGTGTGGGAGTGCCTCCCCGAGGACAAGCTCCGGACCGTCACACTCGTCGAGGAGGACGGCAGCGCATGCATGGTGGGGGACGGGATCAACGACGCCCCTGCACTCAAGCGCGCCGATGTCGGCATAGCGATGGGCGGTATCGGCAACGAGATGGCCACCGAGTCCGCGGACATAGTGTTCGTGGATGACGACATATCCAAGATCGGAGGGGTCATCAGACTTAGCAGGAGGACCCTGCTCACCATAAAGGCGGGAATAGCGTTCTCCATCGCCCTCAACTCCGTGGCGATGGTTCTGGCTGTGTTCGGACTCATGGGCCCGATCGCCGGGGCACTGGTCCACAACATAGGGTCCGTGATAGTGATCGTAATGGCCGCCCTGTTGCTGAGGTACGACTGCTGGGATGATGGCACCACCCGTTCCACCGGCACCTTCGTTCCAGAGGCTGCCGCCTGAATCCGTTAATTGTCAATCGACGAATGCCGAAGAGTATATTCGTCGATTGACAACTTTTTATATCATGCCATTTATCCCGCCGATATGGCCGACGATATTCAGCCGACCAAGAAGGCCAACCCGGCGCCCCTGGGGCTGCTGGGCTTCGGCATGACCACGGTACTGCTCTCGCTCCACAACGCGGATGTGCTGGCACTCGATGGGGTCACCCTCGCCATGGGCATCTTCGTGGGTGGACTGGCACAGGTCCTCGCGGGGATCATGGAATACAAGAACGGCAACACGTTCGGAACGGTGGCGTTCACTCTCTACGGGATGTTCTGGCTCACCTTCGTCGCGACTCATGCAGGCATAGAGGGGATGTCCGGAAGCGGCGAAACACTCGGCACCTGGCTCCTGCTCTGGGGGATCCTGACCCTGTTCCTGTTCATAGGCACGCTCAAGGGCAGGAAGTCCCTCATGTTCGTGTTCGCCACCCTGACTGTCACGTTCTTCCTGCTGTCCGCCGGGAACCTCGGCTCTGTCGACGGGCTCGTCATGGCAGGAGGTGCCGTCGGAGTCGTCTGCGGACTCGCTGCCATGTACACCGCGTTCGCAGAGGTACTGGCCGAACAGCACGGAAGGGAGATCCTCCCGTTCTGACAAACCTGAAGAAACGCCCTCCGGGCACCTTCCCCTTCTCACCCTTTGTTATCTGCCGACTCCACCCTGGCGATGGCCGCCAAAGCGTTCAGGCTACGAGGGTAACCTATGTACGGAAGGCACTGCGACACGACCCTCCTCAGGAAATCCGCATCGTTCCCGACGTTCATGTTCCCGCGGGTGTGCGCCTCCAGCTGTGGCTCGCATCCGCCCTGTGCCATCAGCAGGCAGAAGGTGACCAGCTCGCGCTGTGCCAGGGTCAGCCCTTCACGGGTGTAATAATCCCCGAAGCAGTTGCCCGCCAGCCAGCGGTTCACATGTCCCGTTCTCCACGCACCTCTCATCATCTCCCCGAAGGCGCTGACCTGCACCGCCTCTCCGGCTGAGACCCTCTCATCACGGGAGACCGTCCTTCCGGATGGGAGCGGGAGGGGGATCCCCTCCTCGGACATCACCCTGTCCATCGCCTCGACGAACGGCATCGCCCTACCGATGCCGACATACGCCGTCGACTGGTATACCGTCTCCCGAACAACCACGGGGGAGAGCCCTCCTCTGAGTTCCGAACGCAGGACAGCCTCGAACGCCGATACCCCCTGGCATCCGATCAGGGCGGAGAGCACCGCTATTCCCCTCTCTTCGCTTCCGATGGTCTGACCCTCCTCGTTCTCGACCTCATCCAGTAACCCTGAGACGATATCCGCGTACTCCGGATCCCTTCCGCTGAAAATGCTGCAATCCATGTGATCACCTCTCGATCATCTGTCCCAAACCTGTTTCTTGCCGACGGCATCCGGGGTGTTCTGAGCCATCACCCCGACTATGCGATGCGGCATGTACGGCTCCTCCAGGAACCCTATGTCATCATCGGACAGCCTCAGATCCGCGGCTGAGGCCGCATCCTCGATCTGCCCCGGGGAGGTGGCCCCAACCACCGGCGCTGTGACCTTCTTGAGGGACCAGGCGATGGCGACCTGCGTCATGGAGACGTCCAGCCTTTCCGCCACCTGACGGACCCTGTCGATGATCACCGAGTCCGCCTCCGCGGACGCATCATACTTCAGATGCGCGTAGGAGTCCCGCTCGAAGCGGTTCGATGAGACGCCCGCCGGCCTGGACAGACGTCCGGACGCCAGGGGGCTGTAGGGTGTGACTGCAATGCCTGCATGCCTGCAGTACGGCATCATCTCCCTCTCCTCCTCACGGAAGACAAGGTTGTGATGGTTCTGGACGGAGACGAACCTGTCCATGCCCATGGCATCAGCCAATGCGTTTGCCTCGCAGAGCTGCCAGGCATAGCAGTTCGATATGCCGATGCGGTCAGCCTTCCCGCTGTCCATGGATTCACGGAGACCGCACATGATCTCCTCGAGCGGGGTGACGTAGTCCCACATATGATAGATCAGGAGATCGACATGATCTGTGCCCAGACGCTCGAGACTGGCATCCAGGGATCTGAGCACATGCTCCCTTCCTCCAATCCCAGCCGAGATCTCGTCCTGTGATCGCGGAAGGAACTTCGTCGCGATGAAGACTGAACCCCTGTCGGCATATCTGGCGACAGCCTTGCCGAGTATCCTCTCGCTTGTCCCGTCCTGATACCCCGGGGCGGTATCGAAGAAGTCTATGCCAGCGTCCAGAGCGGCTTTGACGATCCCCTCTGCCGGCTCCCCGTCGACGGTCCAGCTGTGCTGGCCGGTCGAGGGATTGCCCAGTCCCATGCATCCCATGCATATGCGCGACACCTTCGGACCGCGACGGCCCAGACCGATTCTGTCCATCCTATCACTCCAGGTTCCGCCCGAGTCTGTATGCATGCTCCATGAACGGGGAGCGGGCGGTCATCCCAGGCGTGCCGCACCCGGTCGCCAGGATCTGCCCCATATCCTCCATGCCCAGGTATCTGCTGACCGTGCCGTAGTGGGCGGACACATCCTTCATGGTCCAGTCGTTGCTGTCCCATGCCGCCACGATCAGCGCGGACTTCAGATGCCTCGATGTGAGCTGGCCGTTGAACGCGTAGAAGCGGTCGATGACCGCCTTCAGCTGCGCAGAGACTCCGAAATAATACAGCGGCGTGACGAACACCACCATATCCGATCCGAGGATCCTCTCCCTGAGCCCGGGCATGTCGTCCTTGATGGCACAGGGTCCGCTCATCCCACAGACGTCGCATCCTCTGCAGGGACGTATGTCCGCATGCGCGGCGTCGAACACCTCGACCGAATGGCCAGCCTCCCTGGCGCCGCGGGCGAACTCGCCGGCAAGCATGTTGGAAGAGCCCTCCCTGTGGGGGCTCCCCTCTATCATGAGGATCCTCATTCGATCACTCCAGCGACCCGTACTGCTCGTCGTCCACCGGCTCCAGCCATTCGTTGCTTGTGCCGGTCCCGGGGACGGAGATCGCAACGTGCGAGAACCAGCTGTCCTTCGCCGCTCCGTGCCAGTGCTTCACGCCGGCAGGGATGTAGACCACATCCCCCGGATGGAGCTCTCTGGCCTTCTCCCCCCAGGCCTGGTACCATCCGCGGCCGTCTGTGCAGAGCAGGATCTGCCCGCCCCCGGTCTCGGCATGATGGATGTGCCAGTTGTTCCTGCAACCGGGTTCGAACGTCACGTTGGATATGGGGACGCCCTCCTTATTGAGGACATTGAGGTAGCTCTGACCGATGAAGTACTGGGCGAACGCGTCATTGGGCTCTCCCAGTCTGAAAATTCCTCCTTCCGTTCCGTCCATCGCAATCACCCCTTGAAGGATCCTCCCTTGCCGATGACCTCGCCGACGGACATGTAGGAATAGTCGGGACCCTCGAAGAGTACGGGCTTGAACTTGGAGTAGTCTATCCTGCCGTCGGTGAGGATGGACTCCTCGGCCAGCGTCGAATCGACCCTGAGAACGAGGTTGTCGAACCCGGGGGTCTCGTAGACATCGTCCACCGTGCAGGCCATCGTCAACGGCGCATCGTCCGGGACTGGCGCTCCGTTCCCAGCCTCCTGCCAGGAGTACACCTCCGACTTGTCCGTGTCGTTTCCGCTGACGGCTCCGACGTAATCCGCTTTGGGGAGGGACGCCGCATCCACGAGACTGACCGACACGGGCATGCCCTTGCGGGCCCCTTTGGAGGTGTAGTGCGCCTTCGCGCAGCTAACTAGTATCCTGGACTGTGCGATGATGCCGACATGGGCCGCCTCCATCCAATTCGGTTTCCCGTCGACCATCGCACCAAGGACGACGACCGGCAGGGGGTACAACGTGATTCCGTTTCCGATATCCGTCTTCATTCCGATTCCTCCTGCGATGATCAGGAACGGAGCCCTACACATCGCATAAGATACGTTGTGTATCTTAAATTAATTTTAAATGTTTATCCGTATCATATACAATACCGAAGAGACACTATTATATCTTCATAGACAGATGGGCAGGATACACATGGGCGATTTCATAAGGGCCAGGAGCGACGAGCAGAAGGAGCAGAGGATGCTCGAGATCAAGAATGCCACAGAGGAGCTGTTCTCAGAGCACCCGTATCATGCAATCACCCTGACGTCAGTTGCAGAGAAACTCGGATGCTCTCGTGCACAGGTCTACAAGTACGTCTCCACAAAGGAAGAGATATTCCTGGAACTGAGCGCGGACAAGCGCAAGGAGTACTTCGACGCGCTGCTTTCGGCCTTCCCGCAGGGGTGTGACTATCCCACGGATGTGTTCGCGGAGGTGTGGGCTGGTATCCTAAACGCCCACAGGGACTTCCTGAGGTACTGCGACATCCTCATGCCCATCATCGAGACGAACGTGTCCGTCGAGAGGCTGGCTCGCTTCAAGAGGGAGTACTACGAGCACCTGGATGAGGTGCTCCGCATGCTCCAGACGAACCTGGGCATAGACAGGGACGCTGCTGAGTCGCTGTACTACGCGGTGTACTTCCAGGCGGTAGGCATGGGGACCTTCTGCTGGGACAACCCGCTCGTGGATCAGGCGCTCGAACTCGCCGGGATCCAGCGGATGAAACCGGATTTCAAAAAGGACATGAAGGGGTTCATCGCCATGTGCCTGGGGAGGTACGGCCCCTCCCGCAGCCGATGACAGCATCAGACATTCTTCATCCTTCTGCCTATGGTCAGCAGATGGATTGTGACGACGGCGCAGACGACCAGAAGCATTGCCCTCAACCAGGGCGCATCGAGCAGGATGACCGACACCGCCATGACGATCCACACCATGGCGATAGCCCTGACACGTGTGCGACGGGAGATCGTTCCGCCCTCTTTGTACGCCCTCAGATATTCGCCGAAATAAGGGCTGTCGCGTATCTTGGCATACATCCTCGGATTTGCTGAGAAGCAGAATGCGGCGGCGATGACGAAGGGCGTCGTGGGAAGGATCGGCAGGAAAATCCCGATGAATCCGAGTGCCAACAGCACAGCGCCCGCGGCCTCCATCAGCCTCGTCCTCAACGTAACATCACGGCACATGTCCACTACCAACCAAACCGAAACGACAGCCCTGCCTGTTCAGGCATGACTTGGAAATGTGGAAAAAAGAGATGAGTGCTCCCGACGGGATTTGAACCCGTGTCGAAGCCTCGAGAGGGCTTCATGATTGGCCGCTACACTACAGGAGCAACAAGACTCGGGATGGACAGGTTATTAATAAATCTTTCTATTGTCAAGAACCAATCCAATCCCGATTTCGACAGTTTTTGGTCAGAAATCGCTCGGACGTACCGCAGGAAGCCTCTTGTGCTCCATGGATTCGACCTGCCTTCTGATCTCGGCGACCTTCTCCCGGCTCAGCCCGGTGTCAGCGGCGATCTGCGCATCTGACCTGTCCTGCTCCATATCGTAGAGTATCCCGTCGAGGTCCTTGTAGGTGATCCCCATCTCGGACTCGTCGGTCTGGCCCTCCCACAGTCCCGCGGACGGAGGCTTGGCGATGATGGGCTCCGGAACGCCAATCATGGCGGCGATCTGCCGGACCTCGGTCTTGTAGAAGTTGGCAAGAGGGGTGACATCGCAGGCACCGTCCCCGAACTTCGTGAAGTATCCCATCATGAGCTCGCTCTGGTTGGAGGTGCCCATGACGATGTAGTCCCTCTTCTTGGCGAGGTTGTACAGGACGATCATCCTGCACCTGGCGGATATGTTCCCCCTCTCCAGAGGTGTCTCCTTCCCTGTGAGGAGAACCGCCGCGAGGGCATCGACCGCAGGCTGGATGTCCACGACCTTGTACTCCGTGCCCCACATGGAGCAGAGCTCGGAGGTCGTCTTGTAGTCCTCGGCAGGGGTTACCCTCGATGGCATGAAGACGTTGAGGATCCTGTCCGACCCGATTGCATCGACGCACAGCTTGGTGACCGTGGCGGAGTCCAGACCGCCGCTGATCCCTATGACGACGCCCTTGCATCTGATGTCCTCTATGGTTCTCCTGATGAAACCCGTGAGGCCCTCGACGTCCTCCTTGGTTATGTTCGGTATCTTGACTCCGGTCATCGTCCCAGTAATCCTGGATTCGGAATTTAATTATTCACACGCGCAGGCGCATCCTTATACGCGAGACCGGACATGTGTGCGCATGCGCGTAGATGTGGAGCTCTGCCAGTTCATGCCAGTACCCGGGAACCCGGAGAAGAACGCCGCAAGGATTGGATCCCGTCTGAGGGAGGGAGATGCCGACGTCTACGTCTTCCCGGAGATGTACCTCACCGGATACGGCCACCCCTGCGACGGCCTTGACGAAAGGGTGGAGATGTGCATCGGGGAGATATCGGACCTGTGCAGGATGACCGACAGGGCTGTCGCCGTTGGGACCCCGAGGTTCGAGTCGGACCTGGTCTACAACTCCCTGGCCTTCCTCTCCCCGGACGGGGACTCCTGGTACGACAAGGCCCATCTCGCCGGATTCGGGATTTACGCCGAGACGGGTTTCGCCCCCGGCAACTCACCTGGGATGGGCTCGTATCACGGGATCCTGTTCGGGATGTGCGTGTGCTATGACATCTTCTTCCCGGAGATCCTCCATGGTTGCTCGCTCAACGGCGCATCCGTGAACATCTGCGCCGCGGCATCCGCGATACAATCCAAGCTGTTCCTCGACAGGGTGCTGCCCGCCAGGGCCCTGGAGGACGTCACATACATGGCTTACATCAACAACGTCGGTCCGGCGAACGGACTCGACATGCACGGATGCTCCCGCGGCCTCAACCCGTACGGAGACATAATGGCTGAATGCGGCACCGGCGAGGGAAGGGCCGTGTTTACCGTGGACACGGAGCGCCTGGAGGAGGCCAGGGAGGTCCGCAGGCACCTGTCGGACTACAGATACGATGTGGACTGGGGCGTCCAGGGACACATGAGGGACTGACCGTGTGCCGACCAGAAACTATTAATTAGATGAGCCAATCCCCGTGCCATCAAAGCCGAGATGGCCCAGCCCGGTAAGGCGCGAGCCTGGAAAGCTCGTGGGAGCATTCCCTCGGGAGTTCAAATCTCCCTCTCGGCGCCAATCTTCTCCAAAATCCATGCACATGTCCGTACTTGGCCCGTCGCATCGTGCCCGGACGTGACCCCGCGCGCATTTTATATTAATTATTATTATCGGTCAGCCAATCAGCAAGGTGCTCCTCATGATCGTGAACGCAGAGTTATTCGTAAAGGACCTGCCGGGACAGCTCGTAGGCTCGATAGAACCCATATCCCTAGTCGACGGGAACATCATGGGGATCATGCACGACCGCGAACGCATCGTCAACCACAGGATCTGCGTCAACATAACCTTCGAGGTCGAGGAGCAGAAGCAGCTGGAGGAGCTCAAGAGGATCTGGAAGTCCAAGGACATAATCATCTCCAAGATCGGCTCCGTGTACCAGACCTACACCATGGACTACCTCCTGATCGGCGACATCGACGCGCCCTACATCGAGGGCCTCATCAACAAGGCGTCCGCCATCGCCAAGATGGACGCGGTGGATGTGAGATACTCCTCCAGGACCACCGGGAACAAGAGGCGCACGGGGATGATCTCCGTGAAGACCAGGAGCGAGGAGGACCTCGACAAGCTCGACGCCTTCCTCGACGAGGAATGCAGGCGCACAGGCACGACCTACGTGAGGGGTGTTTGAGATGAGGATATTCATCTGCGGTTTCGGAACGGTCGGACAGGGATTCGCCGAGGTCCTGGCCAGACGCAAGGAGTTCCTCGAGGAGAGGTACGACTGCCCCATACAGATCACAGGCGCGATGGACTCCAGGACATACGTCCTCGACAGGGACGGTCTGGACCCGCTCGACCTCATCGCCACGAAGCAGAGGACCGGAAGGGTCGGGGAGAACGAGTACTCCGACTCCCTGGAGGTTCTGGACCAGGCCGCCTATGATATACTCGTAGAGGTCAGCCCCACCGATGTCAAGACCGGCGGCGCGGGGCTGCGCAACATCACCCATGCCCTGGAGAACCGCAAGGACGTCATCACCGTGAACAAGGGCCCCCTCGCACTCAGGTTCGGCGAACTCACATCCCTCGCGAAGAGGAACAAATGCAAGTTCCGCTTCGAGGGCTCCGTGGGCGGCGCGATGCCGATCATCAACCTCTGCCGCGAGAACCTCATCGGCGAGGAGATCGCCTCCATCCGCGGGATCTTCAACGGAACATGCAACTTCATTCTCAGCAAGATGGATAAGGGACAGCCGTTCGACCAGGCGCTGAAGGAGGCCCAGCAGATGGGTTATGCCGAGACAGACCCGACGAACGACATCGAGGGCTACGACAGCGCATGCAAGGTCGCCATCCTTGCCAACGCGGTGTTCGGGAGGAACGTCACATTCGACGACGTGAGGATCACGGGCATCACCGGGATCACCGAGGAGGCCATCGCCCTCGCAGCATCACGCAACATGGTGATAAGGCTCATCGGAGAGGTGTCCGACACGAAGCTGGAGGTCGCCCCCAGGCTCGTCCCC
>ERZ779889.2642-NODE-2642-length-14407-cov-11.953874_pt1 | contig 14407 bp, 6 predicted proteins | sample MGYA00511030_ERZ779889 | MGnify/ENA primary metagenome ERZ779889 (study PRJEB29588, sample SAMEA2160616) | human gut metagenome | biome: human gut; feature: human-associated habitat; material: faeces | place: Denmark | collected 2008/2010 ...
TTATCGAGCATTTTGGCAACGCAGATGCCGTGCCGCAGCCGTCGGAGCGGTGCTTAAGCCGTAAGGCGGGAATTGTGCGGTATTGCCTTAAATAAAAACGGATTTGTTTTTTCTAACATTTGGTGTATAATACTTTTATACTGGGTTTGTCTGTGCAGGATGAATGGTGCCTGCATGGAGGGCAGGGAAGAACGCTTCCCTGACTGGCTCAGAAAGACACCATATAGAAAAGGAGAATCCGCCATGTCGGAAGCATTGAAAGAACGCAAAGAGATGGACCCGCAGTACCAGTGGGACCTGACCAAAATGTACGCCAGCGATGCGGAATGGGAAAAGGCTTTTGCCGCCATTGACCCCAAAATTGAAGCTTTGGCTGCCTGGGAGGGCAAGCTGAACAACGCTGCCAGCATTCGTGAATTTTATGATGCAGAAATCGGCGTGTTCCGTGAACTGGAAAACCTGGCTGTCTACACCAGCCTGCGTCTGAGCGAGGATACCCGTGCTGATGACGCCCAGAGCATGGATGCCCGCGCTACCGCCAAATATGTAAAGGCTGTCGGTACCATCGCCTATGCTCAGCCGGAAATCCTGGCACTGCCGCAGGAAACCCTGAATGCCATCATGGCTGACGAGCAGGTTGCCCCCTATCGTTTTGCTCTGGAAGACCTGCTGCGTGCAAAGCCTCACACCCTGACCGCCCCGGAAGAAAAGCTGCTGGCTGCTTTCGGTGAGGCATTCGGAACCCCGAAAAATGTTGCCGATAACCTGGAAGACGCCGACATGGTGTTCGATTCCGTCAAGGATGGCGAGGGCAACGATGTGGAGCTGACCGCTTCCAACTACATCCTGCTGCAAACCTCCAATGACCGCGTGCTGCGCAAGAATGCCTTTGAAAGCTACTACAAGAGCTTCCGCCAGCACATCAACACGCTGGCTGCCTCTTACTCCGGCGCTGTCAAGACCGCTACCGCCGAAGCCTCCGTCCGTCATTATGAATCTTCCCGCGCCATGTCCATGGCAGGGGAGAACGTGCCCGGCCAGGTCTATGATAACCTGGTGGCTACTGTGCGCAAGCACCTGCCGGATATGTACCGCTATGTTGCTCTGCGCAAGCGTATCCTGGGTGTGGACGAGCTGCACTACTATGATGTGTACGCCCCGCTGACCAAGGGCGTCAGCGCCCATTACACCTATGACCAGGCCAAGCAGATGGTTCTGGATGCCGTTGCACCGCTGGGCGAAGAGTACGGCACCATCGTTCGCAAGGGCTTTGCCGAGCGCTGGATCGATGTGTTCCCCAACAAGGGCAAGAGCGGCGGCGCTTACTCCGGCGGCAGCTATGATTCCAACCCCTATATCATGTGCAACTTTACCGGTACGCTGGACAGCGTTTCCACCATTGCGCATGAGATGGGCCACAGCATGCACAGCTGGTTCAGCCGCCATACCCAGCCTGCCCAGTATGCCGACTATACCCTGTTTGTCGCAGAGGTCGCTTCCACCGTCAACGAGAACCTGCTCATTGAGCACCTGCTGGCAGAAAAGAACCAGGATCCCGCAACCCGCCTGGCCCTGCTGAATCAGTACCTCGAAAATTTCAAGGGAACCGTCTACCGCCAGACGATGTTTGCCGAGTTTGAGCGCGATGCCCACGCCATGGCCGAGCGCGGCGAAGCCCTGAACCCCGCCGCCCTGAACAATCTGTACAAGAAGCTCATTGTGGACTACTTTGGACCGGAGCTGGTTGTGGATGACGAAGTACAGTACGAGTGGGCACGCATCCCGCACTTCTACCGCCCGTTCTATGTTTATAAGTATGCAACCGGCTATTCCACTGCCGTGGCATTGTCCGAGGGCATCCTGAAGAACGGCGAACCGGCTGTTAAGAAGTACCTGGAGTTCCTGCACATGGGCGGCAGCGCTTACCCGCTGGATGAGCTGCGCCATGCCGGTGTGGACTTGACCACCCCCGCCCCGGTGGATGCTGCCCTGGATAAGTTCGGCCGCATTCTGGACGAAGCCGAAGCCTGCGTGGCACAGCTGGAAGCTGCAAAATAAGCAGGGGAAAGTCCGAGGGTGTATCTGATTCTTTGTTTTCAGATACACCTTAAGCGCACAATTAGAACCCCCAGTGCAGAAAATCAGCATCTTGCACGATTATTTGAAATATTTTTTGTGAATACTCTTGACAGAGCGTGGTTTATCCGCTATTATAATAAATGCGTGAGTTAAGGGGTCAAGTGCGGCCAAAATGGAAGCACAACCCCCGCAAAAAACTGCGCGGAATAATCAAGAAAGGAGAAAAGAAATGCCTACTTTTAACCAGCTCGTACGCAAAGGCCGTGAGGTCCTGGTAACCAAGAGCACTGCTCCTGCCCTTCAGAAGAGCTACAACTCCCAGAAGAAGCAGTACACCACCATGAACAGCCCCCAGAAGCGTGGTGTTTGCACCGCTGTTCGTACCATGACCCCCAAAAAGCCCAACTCTGCTCTGCGTAAAGTTGCCCGTGTCCGCCTGACGAATGGTATCGAGGTCACCTCCTACATTCCTGGTATCGGCCATAACCTGCAGGAGCACAGCGTTGTCCTGATCCGTGGCGGTCGTGTTAAGGACCTGCCCGGTGTCCGTTACCACATCATCCGTGGTACTCTGGATACTCAGGGTGTTGCAAACCGTAACCAGGCTCGCAGCAAATACGGCGCAAAGCGTCCCAAGGCCGGTGCCAAGAAGTAAGGAAACATCTTTTCGCCATAAAATGGTCAGCTGACCCTTTTGTGGCATAACGGGAGTTTTCTTTAACTTTCGAGTACCGATGATATCATTAATGTGAAGGAGGGAAGAAAGATGCCCAGAAGAGGTAAAATCGCAAAGCGCGAAGTTCTGGCTGATCCTATTTACAATTCCAAGCTCGTCACCCGTCTGGTCAACAGCATCATGCTGGATGGCAAGAAGGGCGTCGCTCAGAAGATCGTTTACGAAGCTTTTGAGACTGTCAAAGAGAAGACCGGCAACGATCCTCTCGAAATGTTCGAGAAGGCCATGGAAAACATCATGCCCAGCCTCGAAGTTAAGGCCCGCCGTGTCGGCGGCTCCACCTACCAGGTTCCCCTGGAGGTCAGCCCCGCCCGCCGCGAGACCCTCGGCCTGCGCTGGCTGACTCTGTACAGCCGCAGCCGTGGTGAAAAGACCATGTCCGCTCGCCTGGCCGCCGAGATCATCGACGCTACCAACAACGTTGGCGGCGCTGTCAAGAAGCGCGAAGATACCCACAAGATGGCAGAAGCCAACAAGGCTTTCGCGCATTACCGTTATTGATCTGCTTACTGAGGAGGTTTAAGCCATGGCAACGCCGAGAGACGTATCCCTGCAAATGACCCGAAATATCGGTATCATGGCCCACATCGACGCAGGCAAGACCACCACCACCGAGCGCATTCTGTACTACACCGGTATTAACCATAAGATCGGCGAAGTTCATGACGGCGCTGCCACGATGGACTGGATGGAGCAGGAACAGGAACGTGGTATCACCATCACTTCCGCTGCAACCACCTGCTACTGGAGCCACACCGAGACCCAGCACGATCCGGCTCTGTTCAAAAAGAACCGTCATCGTATCAACATCATCGACACCCCGGGCCACGTTGACTTTACTGTTGAAGTTCAGCGTTCTCTGCGTGTTCTGGACGGTTCTGTTACCGTTCTGGCCGCAAAGGGTGGCGTTGAGCCTCAGTCTGAAACCGTTTGGCGCCAGGCTGACGAGTACAAGGTTCCCCGCATGGTTTACGTCAACAAGATGGATACCATGGGTGCTGACTTCTTCCGCTGCGTACAGATGATGCATGATCGTCTGCATGCCAACGGTGTGCCTATCCAGCTGCCTGTCGGCCAGGAAGACACTTTCCGCGGCATCATCGATCTGATCGACATGAAAGCTGATATCTACTATGATGATATGGGCAATGATGTGCGCGTTGAGGAAATTCCTGAAGACCTGAAAGAACAGGCTCAGGAATATCATGACAAGCTGATCGAAGCTGTTGCTGAGACCGACGAAGAGCTGATGATGAAGTACCTGGAAGGCGAAGAGCTGACCAAGGGAGAAATCAAGGCTGCTCTGCGTAAGGCTACTATTTCCAACGAGATCGTTCCTGTTGTCTGCGGCTCTTCTTACAAGAACCGTGGCGTTCAGAAACTGTTGGATGCAATCGTTGATTATATGCCTGCTCCGACCGACGTTGCGGCCATCAAGGGCACCAACCCGGAGACTGGCGAGGAAGAAGATCGCACTTCTTCCGATGATCAGCCGTTCTCTGCACTGGCATTCAAGATTATGACTGACCCGTATGTCGGTAAGCTGTGCTTCTTCCGCGTGTACTCTGGTACCGTTGAGGCTGGCACCACTGTTTACAACTCTGTTAAGGATCAGGACGAGCGTATCGGCCGTATCCTGCAGATGCATGCAAACAACCGTAAGGATATCGACATCTGCTACGCTGGCGATATCGCCGCTGCTGTTGGTCTGAAGAACACCACCACTGGTGATACCCTGTGCGATGAGAAGCATCCCATCATCCTCGAGTCCATGAACTTCCCCGAGCCGGTTATCCGCGTTGCCATCGAGCCCAAGACCAAGGCTGGCAGCGAGAAGATGGGTATTGCCCTGTCTAAGCTGGCTGAAGAGGACCCGACTTTCCGTACCTGGACCGATGAAGAAACCGGTCAGACCATCATCGCCGGCATGGGCGAGCTCCACCTGGAAATCATCGTGGACCGTCTGCTCCGCGAGTTTAAGGTCGAAGCTAACGTTGGCGCACCTCAGGTTGCCTACCGTGAAACCATCCGCAAGGATGCTAACCAGGAAACCAAGTACGCACGTCAGTCCGGTGGTAAGGGCCAGTATGGTCACGTTAAGATCAAGATTGAGCCCAACCCGGGTAAGGGTTATGAGTTTGTCAACGGTATTGTTGGCGGCGCTATCCCGAAGGAATACATCCCCGCTGTTGACAACGGTATCCAGGGCGCGATGAAGTCCGGCATTCTGGCTGGCTATCCCGTCGTGGATGTCAAGGTCACTCTGTGGGACGGCTCCTATCATGAAGTTGACTCCTCTGAAATGGCGTTCTCCATCGCCGGCTCCATGGCATTCAAGGATGCTATGAAGAAGGCTGATCCCGTCATTATGGAGCCCATCATGAAGGTTGACGTTGTTGTTCCTGACGAGTATATGGGCAACGTCATTGGCGACTTGAACAGCCGCCGCGGCGCGATCCAGAACCAGGAATCCACCGATGGCACTGCCCGTGTCACCGCTATGGTTCCTCTGTCCGAGATGTTCGGTTACGCTACTGACCTGCGTTCCAAGACCCAGGGCCGTGGCCAGTACTCCATGGAGCCGGCTGATTACCAGCAGGTTCCCAAGAGTGTTGCAGATAAGATCATGACCGAGCGCAATAAGGGCTGATTCTGCACAAATTCGCGCAAAATACTTGATTTTTCTTGAAAAATCTAGTATGATAGCCTTACAACAGGCTATTTTATCTGTTTGAATTAAAGGAGGATACTTCCAATGGCTGAAAAGGAAAAATTTGACCGCTCTTTGGAGCATGTCAACATCGGTACCATCGGTCACGTTGACCACGGCAAGACCACTCTGACTGCCGCTATCACCAAGGTTCTGGCTCTGAAGGGCGACGCCGATTTCATGGATTACTCCAGCATCGATAAGGCTCCTGAAGAGAAGGCTCGTGGTATCACGATCAACACCGCTCACGTTGAGTACCACACCGCGAAGCGTCACTATGCCCACGTTGACTGCCCGGGCCATGCTGACTACATCAAGAACATGATCACCGGTGCTGCTCAGATGGACGGCGCTATCCTGGTTGTTGCTGCAACCGATGGCCCGATGCCGCAGACCCGTGAGCACATCCTGCTGGCTCGTCAGGTTGGCGTGCCCAAGATCGTTGTGTTCCTGAACAAGTGCGATATGGTTGACGACGAAGAGCTGCTCGACCTGGTCGAAATGGAAGTTCGCGAACTGCTGGACAGCCAGGATTTCGATGGCGACAACACCCCGATCATCCGTGGTTCCGCTCTGAAGGCTCTGGAGAGCACTTCCAAGGATCCCGATGCTCCGGAATACAAGTGCATTTGGGAGCTGATGGACGCTGTTGACAGCTACATCCCGACCCCGGACCGTGCTGCTGATAAGCCGTTCCTGATGCCCGTTGAGGACGTTATGACCATCTCCGGCCGTGGCACCGTTGCTACCGGTCGTGTTGAGCGTGGTACTGCTCATGTCGGCGATCAGATGGAAATCGTTGGTCTGAAGGAAGAGAAGCTGACCACCACCATCACTGGTCTGGAAATGTTCCGCAAGAGCCTCGAGTTCGCTCAGGCTGGCGACAACATCGGCGCTCTGCTGCGTGGTATTGACCGTGACCAGATCGAGCGTGGCCAGGTTCTGGCTGTTCCCGGCTCTGTTCATCCCCACACCACTTTCGATGGCCATGTTTACGTCCTGAAGAAGGAAGAAGGCGGCCGTCATACCCCGTTCTTCAACAACTATCGTCCTCAGTTCTACTTCCGTACCACCGACGTTACCGGCATCATCACCCTGCCCGAAGGCACTGAGATGTGCATGCCCGGCGACAACGTTGATATGCACGTTGAGCTGATCACCCCGGTTGCCATGGAAGAAGGCATGCGTTTCGCTATCCGCGAAGGCGGCCACACTGTTGGTTCCGGCGTTGTTTCCAAGATCGAGAAGTAATTTTCGGCTTGTGATATAGCTTTCAAGGCTCCTGCTGTTAAGGCAGGGGCCTTTTTGTTGTGTACGACTTATGGGGCGGGGAGGGGGCAAAGGCCGGGTGTGGAAGACCAAGGAAGGCATCATGAAAACATCAGGAATTGTAGATAGGGGAGAGGACACCATTCGGAACTTTGAAAAAGTGGAGCAGGAGGGGGCACTCACACCGCCCTACCTTGGGAAGGTGTATTTCAGGTCGCGGTTAAGGGGCAAGGGCTGATCTATCCCTAAGTTTTCGGAACGGTCAGCAACGCTCTTTACAGTACAATTTATAATGGGCAATTCTCAACCTCCAATTTTCCCTTCAAGTTTCCTCCAATCTCTGCCAAATCTCTCAACAACAAGCCAAACCGAAATGGCAAAAAATGCGCGATTACAATACCGGATGATTGTATTAAGAGATTGCAAAGAACATTATCGGGGTAAATGTTTAATCATTTGATAAAATCAGGAATAAACCATTCAAAAATGTTAATAAATACCGCCAAAGGGTCACCGCACCGCAGCGCAAATAATGTGCGAAAAACAGGTTTCAGTTGATTCAAGGACAAAAATTTAGATAGAAACCGCTCTAATGAACTATGCAAATTCTGGCAACTGTGATATAATGTATATACCTAGATGTGTCGGAAAGGTTATCATTTGCGGGATCAAGGCATGCAGCCGGTACAACGTTTTGTCAGCCGCTGTGCCGGGGCCAAAAGCCCCAAAAGCAGGCCGCAGCCCGGCAGGGGATCGCCAGACCGAGGGGAGCACAACCAGGCGTTTTGCAATCAACACCTGCAAAGTGCCGCACATCTGCCGTACCACTTTTCACACAAAAGGGGAAAGTAGTAACACTTAAGGGAGGATAAAACTATGAAGAAAAACCTTCAGCGTTTTGGTGCATCCGTGTTGGCAGCAGCCATGGTTGCCCAAAGCGTGGCGCTTCCCGCAGCAGCCGAAACTACCAAGATTGATTCTTCGGTAGCGCAGTCTGTTGCAGCTAGCGCAGCAAGCGCGGCCAGCGCTGTGCAGTCCCTGCCCAAGTTCACCAGCACCGCAGACCTGATCAAGCAGACAGCCCAAACGCTGGCTGCCCAGGGCGAAGTGCATGAACTGGAGCAGGACGATGCCAAGCTGGAAGCGACTGCACAGAGCAAGGCGGGCATGAGCCTTGCAGCGTTGGAAAATGCATTGGCCGATGCCATGTACGCCAACGCCGCAGCCGGCAAGATCAACACCGAAGCCTATGGCCTGAACAAGGACGAGATGGCATCGGTGATGGCTGCCACCATCAAAACGTATCATCTGTCCAGCGCCGTTACCGACCTGGGCTATGAGACGAACGCCGCAGGCGTTGTGACCGCCGTTACCTTTACCGGCAGCTCCGGCATGACCTCTGCGATGGAGTCCATGACCAACAGCGATGATGAAGTGATTGCGCAGCAGGCTGACAGCTACGCACAGGCTTACGTTGCTGAAAACTCCGATACCTTTGCGGCCAGCGCCGCTGCAGACGGCCATACCTATGGCGAGCCGAAATGGTACTGGAATGACACCAACCCGGAGGATGGCCACACCCATACCTGGAAGGAAACCCCCGATGGTTACTGGACCAAGACCGATGACGGCTGGGCTTACACCGCTGTGTATACCTGTGAAAAGGACGATGCCTACCAGAAGGTAGAAGGCACCGTAACCAAGGATACCACCGAGGCAAAGCCCGGCGCTGCCGGCAAGACCGTTTACTCTGCCAGCGTGCCCGCTGACAAGAGCCCGGTTAAGAAGGAATACAAGGAACCCACCACCCGCACCGACGACATTGCCGCCCTGCCCTGCCAGAACCATGCCGTGCCCAAGGATGCAGATGGCAACTTTGTTGCTACCTTCAACTGGGAAATGAAGAAGATCGAGGGCGAGCTGGCCGCTGACTACAGCAACGCCCAGCTGTTCTATGACAGCGAAACCGGCAAAATTTCTGCCGGCGCTCCCGTTACCATTGACTGGGAATGCACCAGCGTCACCTTCAAGTGCGCTGTCTGCGGCGAAGAAATCAAAACCCAGCCGGCAATGACCATGCCGGTCAGCGTTGTGGTAGACCAGAATGACAATTCCGTCTACATCAACGTGGGCGGCACCCCGACCCTGGATACCACCTCCGGCGGCGTCGGCGTTACCCTGGTGTCCGCAATGGATGGCGGCAACTGGTACGATATGCAGAACAACCCGGTTGACGCAAGCAAGGTGAACTTCACCTATCAGAGCGGCGACAACAAGGGCAAGAACAGCCTGCTGCTGTACGACAGCCAGAAGACTGCCGTGTATGTGGACGACCAGGGCAACCAGGTCACCAATACTTACGATGTCTCGACTGCGCAGATGAACTACTACTACTTCCAGCTGTCGCAGTTCAACCAGGACGAAGCAGAGTACTTCGGCGTGGCTGCCCCGTTCTGGACCTCCAAGGGCGTTCAGAAGCAGGGCGAGGATGGCAGCATCACCGGCACCATGGGCGCAATCAAAGTGCTGTGCAACCTGGACCCCAACCAGGATGTGCCCCCGACGACCATGGCATATATGCTGCAGTTCCTGCCGCAGGGCTTTATGTCTTACGTTATGACCTATGGCGAAGCTCTGAAAGCCATCCGTGATGCAGGCTTGGCACAGGTTGCCAAGCTGGGTGACAGCGCTGACTATGTCACCAAACTGCTGATCCTGCACGACTGGATCTCCCAGGTTGCAGAATTCGATATGGGCTCCATGGGCGATATCACCGGCGGCGGCAACAACGACCCCATCCAGATGACTGCTTTCGGTGCCCTGCTGGGCGGCGGGATCGGCGCTAAGGGCGTTGAGTATGGCTGCATCTGCCTGGGCTATGCATCTGCATTTAACTACATGGTCCAGAATTTGCCTGACAACAAGAGCATCTATAAAAATGATGACGGCAGCTGGAAGACCCCCGATGAAGTAGGCGATAACGCTGTTGTTGACTTTGCCCAGATCCTGTATTACTGCGATACTTCTGATACCAGTGTTGCCGGTAATGCGTTCGGCGGCGGCATGTTCAACAACGTCCACTACTTCAACGCAGTCAAGGTCAACAAGCTGCAGGGCGACAGCAACTCTGCTACAATGACTACCGGCGAAGCCAATAAGAACTGGTACTATGTTGACGTCTGCTATGATGACGTGAACACCGAGTGCATGGCCCAGACCCGCGTTGAGAACGCAGGCGACATGCGCCATGTCAACTTCCTGGTTTCTCCCTCCGGTCTGGAAGGCCGTTACAGCAAGTACTATGATTACATTGACTCGCTGTACGATGGCTACACCTACACCAAGAACAAGAATCCCGATGTGGATGATGACGGCAATGTTGTGTTGAACAACGGCAAGCCGCATTACTCTTACACCAAGGCGGAGAACAAGAACGAGACCCGTTACACCGATACCTGCTACGAGGATACTTGGTTCACCTCTATCTGCAGCCCCATCTACTTCGACAATAATTACTTCTATTACGTTGATACCACGACCAACCAGAACCTGTACAACAACATGCGCCGCCAGCAGTCCGAGAACGGCAACAACGGCAGCTCTGGTTCCGGCAGCTCTGGTAACAACTCCCAGATGCAGCAGTTCATGAAGAAGATGCAGAACCAGGGCCCCGATACTCTGGAAGCACGTCCGCGTAATGCGAACTACTATATCCGCAAAGAGGATTCCAGCAGCAGCAGGCCCGGCGGCTTCAGCATGAGCAGCTTTACCAAGACGGATGACCCGTTTGATATCATCTTGATGTACTACAACGATCTGAAGGAAACCAGCAGCAACTTCAATGATGACGACAGCAATGCCAAGGTTCTGGCCGAAGCTGGCACCATCTATAAGATCGATACCAGTGCAAAAGATAAGCATACCAAGGTTGAAAACAACCTGAACACCGAGTGCCTGGCAGACGCTGCTGCAAAGCGGATCTACCCCGCACTGGTACACTCTACCGCACTGTATGATGGCAAGCTGTACTTCAACGTCAACAACGCCATCTACCGTATGGACCCGACCACCGGCGCAGTGGAAGAAGTGAAGGAATACAACACCGTCTATGGCGGCATTAAGCTGACCAAGGATAAGGACGGCAACAAGGTTCCCGATACCCACTTTCCCGGCATGAGCATGGTTATCATGGACAGCCCCCAGAATACCGACAGTGTGCAGTATCTGAAGACCTTCATGAACCATCCTCTGGCGGGCCTGACCCTGCGTGACAGCTACAGCTTTGCTACCACCACCCAGCAGGGCCAGACTGTGATCACCGGCATCAACACCACCAAGGATCAGCTGGTCGTTTCTGTCGGCACCAACCTGTCCAACACCTATAAGGAACTGGTGGACGGCAAGGCAGAAGTCAAGACCGATGCCTCCGGCACTTCTTATGCAAACCGTAAGAGCTACAAGACCGAGTCCTGGAACTACAACCCGAGTTACAACCAGAACATGGGCAGCTCTGACGAGAAGAACAAGAACGAAGAGTTCATGTGGTGCGCTAACCTGGTTGAAACCATGCCGATGTCCGACATGGTCAGCGACCTGAGCAGCGGCGCAACCACCAATGTTTCCGTTGAAGCATGGTGCGATACCCCCGCTTACACCCAGGACCGCACCACCAAGTACGGCCTGACCAAGGGTGAAAAGAAGTACGCTGACGGCGCACTGCCCAAGGGCCATACCTGGGCTCTGGACGAGCTGGAAACCAAGTCCGTTGGCAACAATGTGTACCTGTGCTCTGATTGCCATACCGCAACCGAGAGCGTACCTCACACTGTAACCCTGCCGGAAGCAGTTCAAGGCGTTACCCTGACCCTGGGCACCACCAACAACACCTACATCAAGGACGATACCGTTACCCTGACCGTAGAAAAGGAAGGCACCGATATCGTTACCGTTACCGCAAAGAACGGCGATACCGATGTTGCCCTGACTGAAGTTCAGGAAGCAGCGCAGGACGAAGCCGCAGCCCAGGCTACCACCGAAAAGGCTAAGACGGTTTACACCTTCACCATGCCGGACGGCGATGTGACCATCAGCGTTACCAAAGCCGCTAAGACCTATGCGGTCAAGGTGGCCGATGCTAACAAGGATACGTTGAAGATCACCAGCCCCGAAGCTGACCTGGATAAGGTTGCTGAGGGCACCAGCGTTACCGTTGTGGCTACCCCGAAGGATGGCTATACCCTGACGGCTGACGGTGTGGTGGTTACTTACGGCGACAATCAGACCCTGAAAGCAACTCCTGACACAGAAAAGGCCAACACTTACACCTTTGCAATGCCCGCTGGCGATGCAACTGTCAGCGCAGCGTTTGAAGAGGTTAAGAAGTATAACGTTACTGTGGCGGGTACTGTTGAAAACGGCACTGTGGGCGTAGAGCCGAAAACCGCAGCTGCGAAGGATGTTGTTACTGTTACCGTTACCCCGAATACCAACTTTAAGTACACGGACGGCAGCCTGAAAGCTACTTATACGGATGGCGGAACGAAGAAAGAAATTAACGACTTTAAGGCAGTAGACGGTAAGGAAAACACCTACACCTTCGAGATGCCTGCCGCTGATGTTACCGTTAGCGCTGCGTTTGAGGAAATTGCGACCGAGACTTACACAGTAACTGTTACCAAGGACGGCGACGGCAAAGTTACGGTCAATGAACAGGAAACTGAAAAGCTTGAGGGTCTAAAGTCTGGTGATACTGTTACACTGAAGATCAACCCGATAGATACAGATACTTTGCTGACTGAGCTGGCAGGCGTAACGGTTACATCTGGCAAAGTTGATGTCTCCACCACAAAGGTAGATGAAAATACCTATACTTTCAAAATGCCGGACGGCGATGTAAATGTCAGCGTACAGTTTACGACTGTTGAGTACAGCATTGTAACTACGGCAGACCCGGCTGAAGGTGGCACGATTACTGTTACAGTTAATGGCAAATCTGAATTGAAACGTGCACCGAAGGATGCAGAAATGGCTGTAACGGTTACGCCGAATACGGGCTATGAACTGGAGCTGGCTCGCCATGGTCAGGCCAGTATCACGGATAAAGTCAAAGATGGTGGTACGTATACAGTTGGCATGAGCGATTGTAACTTTGAAATCATTGCAGAATTCAAGAAGATTGAAACCACTGAACCCACCAACCCCAGCGAAGAACCTCAGGCTATTGAAGCCGAGGAGCGCACCGTTCATGGTGCCGCTGAAAAGACCACCATTACCGCAATGGCTGTCTTTACCTGCACCGATAAGAACTGCGCAAGCGCACAGTTCGTGGATGCAACTGTAAAGCAGACCAGCGGCGTTACCACCGCTGCTGTCACCTTCAACGGCAAGGACTACACCGCCAAGTACGGCGAGAAGAACGGCTGGGTTGAAGAAAACGGCAAGAAGTACTGGTACGAAAACGGCGTGAAGCAGGGTACCACCGGCCGCGGCAAAGAGATCTATGATCCCGATTCCGACGCTTGGTACTGGCTGGATGCTGTCCAGGGCGGCGCAATGACCGTCAGCAAGGACGTTTACCAGGAATCCGCCGCCGGCCAGTGGGCTGATAAGCCCGATGGCACCGGCAAGTGGGTCCGTTACGATGAGAACGGCCACATGGTCAAGGGCTGGCAGACGACCGATAAGGGCACCTACTACTTTGACCTGATCACCGGCGCTATGGCTAAGGGCGCAGGCGATATTGACGGTGTACCTTGCGCATTTGACGAGTACACCGGTATCGCTCTGGACGGCCAGTGGCTGACCATCAAAGGCGCTGACTTCTGGTACGAAAAGGGCGTTCGCCAGGGCCTGGATGGCCGCGGCAAGGAAATCTATGACCCGGCTTCCGACGCTTGGTACTGGCTGGATGCCGTTGACCAGGGCAAGAAAGCCACCAGCAAGGATGTCTATCAGGAATCCGAAGCTGGCCAGTGGGCTGACCGCGCCGATGGTACCGGCAAGTGGGTCCGTTACGATGCACAGGGCCACATGATCAAGGGCTGGAGCGCTGACAAGCGTTACTATTTCGACCCGATTTATGGCACCATGGCTAAGGGCGATGCAGTCATCGATGGCCGCACTTATCACTTTGATAAGAACACCGGCGTTCTGCAGTAATCCCACAGCCGAACAATGAGCTGTAACCAGCCCATTAACCTCTAAATAAAAATGCCGCAGCAGATGTAACAGTCTGCTGCGGCATTTTTGTATTTTGGGGCATAGGTTCGGTGAAATATTTGCCAGGCCAGTAGGGCGGGGGACCCCACCCTGCCGAAATACTGGGAACAATACACAATTTAAAAATTGCAATATACCTTGCTATGCCGTAGGGGGCGGCGTCCCCGACGCCCCGGAGGAGCGTATAAATTACAGGCCTTTTGTTGGTAACTGTACGGTAGGGCGGCCAGCCCATTGGCCGCCGGATGAGCCCAGTCACAAATCTCATTTATCAGGCTCTGCGCGAGGAACCACCCCTCACCGGCTTTCGCCGGAGCTCCCCTCTAAGGGGAGCCAGTATCTTACCTTATGATTGTGGTGGCTCCCCTGGAGGGGAGCTGGACGCGAAGCGGCCT
>ERZ779889.2648-NODE-2648-length-14365-cov-3.693431_pt1 | contig 14365 bp, 12 predicted proteins | sample MGYA00511030_ERZ779889 | MGnify/ENA primary metagenome ERZ779889 (study PRJEB29588, sample SAMEA2160616) | human gut metagenome | biome: human gut; feature: human-associated habitat; material: faeces | place: Denmark | collected 2008/2010 ...
GCTGCAGCCGCAGCGATGAACGGCATGGCGACCTTCGCAGAAGGCTCGATTGACGCGGACTATTTAGACGAACGAAAGAAAGGAAACTTCTTTTAACTATGAATATTTTTATCAGCGGCGGCTGCAAAAACGGAAAATCCTATCACGCACAGGAGCTTGCCCGCAGCATGGCGCAGGAAAACAATTTGCCGCTTTACTATCTCGCAACGATGATCCCGCATGACGAAGAAGATGATGCCCGCATTCGCCGCCACCTTTCCGAGCGCGAGGGCTGGGGATTCGATACGATTGAGCAAGGTGTAAATATTTGCGGGGCATTAAATGTTAAGACCGTTTCCGGCAAAGAGGTTGACCCGAAGGGTGTTTTCCTGCTTGACAGCGTAACGGCCCTCTTATCGAACGAGATGTTTACGGAAACCGGCGAAGTTGACTTTGAGGCGCCATTGAGACTTAAGAAGGAGCTTGTGGAATTCGCCTGCAAAACGGGAAATACCGTCTTCGTTTCGGATTACATATACTCTGACAGCTATGCGTTTGACGACTTCACCGAACCCTACCGCAAAGGGCTGGCACTTCTTGACAGAAGCCTTGCACGCGTCTGCGACAGAGTTGTCGAAGTATCATACGGATTCAAACATATCTATAAATGAGAAAGGAGTCGCGGCTTCGGCACGCGAAAAATCAAATGAAATATCTTACCGGATTTATGATGGCGTGGGGTAATTTCTGCTCCCTGCCTTGCCCGGCAAAGCGCTGGGACAACAATTACACCAGTCTTATGCTGGGATTTCTTCCGCTTATCGGGCTGGTTATCGGAATTATCTGGAGCGCGATTTACTTCGGTCTGGTGTACTTAGGCTTTCCGTTCTTTGTGGTTGCATTTTTAATCACTTTCCTGCCGTTCGCACTCTGCGGCTTCATGCACATGGACGGTTTCATGGACTGCTGCGACGCAATCATGTCAAGGCGGCCGCTTGAGCAGAGACAACTCATATTGAAGGACAGCAGCACAGGGGCGTTCGCCGTTGTCGGAATGATTTTCTTCGTTCTGGGATACTTTTGCTTCCTGTCAACCGCAGTAACGACCGGGGTTGACTTCGCTAACATGGTTATGATTGTGGTTATGAGCCGGTCGATTTCCGGACTTCACGTGCTTATCTGCAAGCCGATGGGGCAGAGCCAGTATGCTATGCTCCACGATGCAGAGCCGCCGGAAGAGACTTTGCCGGAAGAAACTTTGCCGGAAGAAGAACCCACTGAGGAAAGCACGACGGAAGAAGACTGCACGGAACTTGTCGCATGTGATTCCGTCGAAACAGCGAGCAAGAAGGCTTCCGCAAAATCCGGCGTCATTCTTCTCCTTGTGCTTCTTGCAGTCATTACAGCTCTTGCTTTTTGGTGTTCGAGTCTATGGCTTGCAACCTTGATCGTCAGTGCGGCGACAGCACTCGGAAGCCTCATATCCATTCAATATGCAAAGAAAAATCTCGGCGGCATGAGCGGAGACATTGCAGGCTTCGGTATTATTTGGGGTGAACTTATGGGCGTTTTCGCGCTGGTTTTATGTTAAGTTTAGGAGATTGATATGATTTTGATTTTTGGCGGCGCATATCAGGGAAAACTGGAATATGCGAAAGAACATTGGAATTTCAGCGACGATGATGTTTTTTTCTGTGAGGAAAATCTCACCATCGACCTTTCAAAAAAAGTAATTTGCGGTTTGGAAAAATTCATCTATGCCTGCGTGCTTGAAGATGCCGAGGCAAAAGATGTTTTAAAGACATATAATGAACCTCTTTGCGACAAAATATGGATAGTTGACGATATTTCGCAAGGCGTCGTTCCGATTGAGCCGGACAGACGGGCGTGGCGGGAAAGCGTCGGAAGAACGCTGCTGTGGCTCGGAAAAGAATCCGATGAAGTCCACCGTGTTTTTTGTGGGCTTGGACAAAAACTGAAATAGAAGGTGTACACTATGAAGTCATACATTCATTTTATACGACACGGAATTACCGAAGGGAATCAGAAGGGCTGGTACTACGGCAGTCTTGATATTCCTCTGGTGAAAGAAGGCGTTGCGGCGTTAAAAACACTCAAGGAGCAAAAGATTTATCCGCCGCTTGATCACGCGGACTGCTATACTTCGGGACTGCGCAGAACAGAAGAGACTTTCTGTACTATTTATGGGGATGTTCCGCACAAAGCGCTTCCTTTGCTTCAGGAAATGAACTTTGGCGCATGGGAGGGAATGAGTTTTAAGGAAATCGAAGCTGCGGATACGCATCGCGAAGCATTCGCCGAATGGATGCGCTCAGGTGGGGATTCCAGCAGCACTTTCACATTCCCGGACGGCGGCGATTCTGTTTTCAGTTTCTTCTCACGCATTAAAGAAGGAATAAAGGAGCTTTTAGGTTATCAGCGGTTGAAGGAACTTTCCTGCCGTCACAACGGCAGCGACGCTGTATCAATTGTTGTCTGCCACGGCGGAGTCATCGCAGCCGCGATGGAAGGCTTCTTCCCGGAGGAAAAAGAAACCTTTTGGGCATGGATTCCTGAGCCCGGCCATGGTTATACAGTCTTCTTCGAGGGTGGAGAGGCAGTTTCTTATGAAGCTTTTTAATAATTTAAAAAACGGAGACACATTGAAATGACGACATTCCCTTTAGAATCGTTTTTAGGCGATTTAGAGTTTTTAATAAATACAGACAGTGGAAGTGCTGATATTGAGGGCAACCTTCAGGTTGCCTCCTTTTTTAAGGAACGCTTTGAAAAGGCAGGTCTTAAAACCACCCTGCACAGAGTCGGAACGCTCGGGCATCCGGTTGTGACTGCAAGAACGCAAGGCTCTGCTTCCTATGATTGCTTTTTCAGCGGACATATCGATACAGTTTTTCCTTCCGGCACGGTTTCCGAAAGGCCGTTCCGCCGCGAGGGCAATTTCGTTTACGGTCCGGGAACGGTCGACATGAAAGCCGGCGCACTTCTGATTTTATATCTGGCGGAATATTTACGCAAGGAACACCCTGCGTTTTCCTTTACCATCGCGCTGAACAGTGACGAAGAAATCGGCTCCCCCGACAGCACGCCTCTGCTTCGGGAATTCGCAGCGAACTGTCGTCATATTTTCGTCTTTGAAGGACAGCGCAAGCAAGGTCAGTTTGTGAACGAGCGCAAAGGCATTGCCAAATTCGACATCGAAGTTTCAGGCGTCGCTTCTCACGCGGGAACCGCACCACATCAAGGCGTCAGCGCAATCCTTGAGCTTTCTGAAATTATCGTCGATTTTTCCAAGCTCCAAAATCTTGAGTGCGGTACTTCTATCAATGTCGGTCTTATGCAAGGCGGCTCTGCGCTCAATGTTATCCCTGCCCACGCCTCCGCAAAGATGGAACTTCGTTATACAAACCATCGTGAATATGAGCGAATCCTCCGCGCAATGTCGAAAATGGAGACAAAACCGCATCTTTCCGGCGCATCAGTCACCTTTACTGCAATCAGCCACTATCCGCCTTTAGAAATCACCGAAGCTGCCAAGCAGATGATGCAGACGCTGGCGCCGCTTAACCTTGCTTATGTCAAAGCAGGCGGAACCTCTGATGCCAACCGCCTTTCCTGCCTGGGACTTCCGATTCTGGACGGCTGCGGCCCGGGAGGCGGTTTTCCGCACAGTGAAAAAGAATTTTTAGACATAACGACGGTTCCCGCGCGGTTTTGGAAGATGGTGGAGATCATGAAACGACTGGCAGAGTTCGAGCGTTAGCGAACATTCATTCGTATTCCACCGTTTATCATCCCCTTAGTATTTTCTGTTTAAAACGAAATAGCACACCCAGTAAAGCACGAGCAGTAAGCACACCGCCATCGAGCAAAACAAGCTGAGTTCTTCTTTACCCATGACCTTAAATACGACCGCACCGACTGCACCTGCCAGCACACTTATGTATCCTGCCCATGCCCAGGCCTTATTCGAGAGAAAACGATTTCTTTCGTCATTTGCGCTCGTGTCAAATTTCTCTCTGAACTCGGAATTACTGCGATAACGCACCCATCGCACGGTCTGCACGATTCCTACAGCTATGAGCCCGCTTCCCATGCCGCCCCAAAACGAATCGATTATGTCAAAGGTTCCAAGGCCGAACAGCGCAGCGCCTATCAAAATCCAAAATATTGATAAATAAATTCTCTTATTCCAATCTCTCATTTCCTGCCTTCTTTCTACTCTTCAAAAATAAAAACCTCTTCAATCGTCATCCCGAAATATTTGGACAACTTATGCGCGAGTTCAATCGACGGATTGTACCTGCCGTTCTCAAGCGAGCTGATTGTCTGCCGCGAGACGCAAAGCGCCTTAGCCAGCTCTTCCTGATTGATTCCCCGCACCTTCCTGATTTCTTCAATTCTGTTTTTCATATGTACTCCTTTATATAAAGCGTCCTTTACATTGCTTATTATAGCACTTTGATTCTAAATGTCAAGCATGCTTTACATTTTTCTTTTTTGCTTTATTGACATTTCTTTTAACTTCTATAATTATTGACATTTTTGCTTTATTTGTTTATAATTGTTGACATTAGGAGGAATCTTTTATGAGTAAAACTTCTTATCATATATTACCTGCGACCGAGGACATACTAAAAACTATGGGTGAACAAATCAAGCTCGCACGGCTGCGCCGCGATCTCCCTGCGAAATTAGTTGCGGAGCGTGCCGGAATCAGCCGCGCTTCCCTTTGGAATGTGGAAAACGGCAGTCCATCCGTTTCAATCGGCATTTATGCCGCTGTTCTGCACGCATTGAATAATATGGATCGCGACCTTCTGCTCGTGGCGAAAGACGACCGAATGGGCAGAGAAATGCAGGACTTACAGCTGGTTACGCGTAAGCGGGCTTCGCGGAAAGGGGACTAAATATGAATGCTTCGAAAACAATCCTTGTCTATGATGATTTCGGTTTTAATACGCCTGTTTTGCTTGGCAGGCTTTTTGTCGACCCTATAAAAGGCGGCGAGAGTTATTCCTTTGAATATGATAACAAGTGGCTGAAACAGACCTCGCTTTCCGTCTCACTTGATCCTGCTTTGACACCATACGGCGGAAGACAGTTTCCGTATGAGGGGCGAATATTTGGTATGTTTGCGGACTCCTCTCCGGATCGCTGGGGAAGGCTTCTTCTGACGAAAAAAGAACGCAGTCTTGCCGAAAAGGAAAAGCGGAAGCCTCGCAAGCTAAATGAAAGTGACTTCCTTTTGGGTGTGTATGATGAATCCCGAATCGGCGGCCTTCGTTTCAAGCTTGAAGAGACAGGCGATTTCCTTTCAAATGATAGAGAGACCGCTACCCCGCCATGGGCAAGTTTAAGAACCTTGGAAGAGGCTTCCCGCCGGTTTGAGGATGATACGACACCATTAAACGAAAAGTGGCTCAATCAGCTGCTCCGGCCGGGTTCCTCTTTAGGCGGCGCGCGTCCGAAAGCGACTGTGATTGACCCTAATGGACAGCTTTGGATTGCAAAATTTCCTTCCAAAAATGACGATAATAATACGGGCGCATGGGAAAAGGTTGTACATGATTTGGCTCGGATGTGTGGTCTTAATGTACCCGAATCACGCCTTGAAACCTTTTCAAAACTTGGCAGTACTTTTTTGGTTCGTCGTTTTGACCGCGATGGAAAGAAACGCATCCACTTCGCTTCTGCTATGACCTTGCTGGGAAAAACAGACGGTGCTTCTGCCGCCGATGGCACAAGCTACATTGATATTGCCTCATTTATCAAAGCAAACGGGAGTCAGCCAAAAAAAGATCTCATTGAACTGTGGAAGCGTATTGTTTTCAGCATGGCCGTTTCAAACACAGACGATCATCTCAGAAATCATGCATTTATTTTAGAGAAAAAAGGCTGGACGCTTTCTCCTCTTTACGATGTGAATCCAGTCCCTTACGGAGATGAATTGGCTCTGAATGTGAATGAAGACGACAACAGAATTTCCATTCCCCTTGCGCTGGAGGCGGCCGTTTCATTTGGAATCACTAAAGAAGAGGCGCAAACCTTCTCCGCTGAAATTCTGCGGATTGTACGCGACAACTGGGAAAACCTGGCGAAACACTACAATATCCCCCGTGGGCAAATTGATGATATGCGGCCAGCGTTCAGTGCCTGCTATTGAAATTCTTTTCCTGCAAAAATGGAGAAACTGCAAAGCGTACACCCACTTTGCAGTTTCTCTGTTTACATCAATTTATTCCTGAATTCATTGATGCCCTGTTATGTAATATCCCTATCTGCTCCAGGTTCTGCTCGCGTACTTGCACTGCTTGAGTGCTGTCTTTGCAATGAGTTTCCCGTTTTCGTCGTAAACACGAACCTGTGCTTTATAGTAGTACATCTTGCCTTTCTTGCCTGCTGTGTTGAGATAAGTCTTGGTGGACTTGGTCACTGCGGACTTGTAGGCGGATGCTTTTTTCGTTGAGCGATAGTACCTGTACTTGACTGTGTAGCCAAGGTCTTTCAGCTCCTTGATGGAAGCTGCAGCCTTGCTGCTCATCTTGAGAGTTACCTTGACATTCTTCTTCGCAGTCTTTGCGGAGCGAGCAACGAGCTTCAGGTCTTTCGTCAGAGCTTTCGCTTTTTCCACTTTCCCTGCATTGTCATCAATTGGCTCTGCTGCCTTTTCGATTGCAACGCTTATTGTCTGACCTGTTGCAGCTTCTGACATCGCTTTCAGCTCTTCCTGCGTGTAAGTCTTATTGCCAAACGGTGTTCTGATTGTCAGCTTCGCATCGGTGTCTTTTACGATGGAGTCGATGAAGCTCTTATCAAGTGTTACATCAGCTTTCGTCGCGTCGCCGACAGATTTGCTGGAAACATTCAAAATGATTTCCTTCGACTTACTTGCTTTCGCCTGTTTCAGGATTTCTTTCTGATTATCAGCGGAAACTTTGACATCAGCAACCTTCGTCTTCGTGCCGTCTACATTGGTCTTTTCACTTACCTTGACATCGGTCGGTGCGGTCGTTGTGCCTGCCTTGGCGTCGGTTGTGACAGAATTTTCCTGCCGGATCGCTCCTGCATACGGATTCACATCTTCCGCCTCCAGCCACTGATCCCAGTAGTTGTAGGAGCTGTCACTGAGCTGCGGCCAGCCGCTGCCTCCCAGACGTGCCCAGTCTCCGACTTCGTATCGATAATCGTTGACATAATGCCATACGATCTTTGCACCGTCAACCAGTTTCTGGTCTGCGATCGCATCGGTATGGCTGCCATTCATTGTATACATCCAGCCGGAATATTTGCCGTTTGTAAATTCCGAAAGCGCATAGCCGCCCAAGGAACTTGGCGCATAAATGGTTCTGACATAGCCTTGCTCTGCTCCCTCCTGCCGCAGTCCAGTGCGTTTCATCGCTGCAAGGAAAAGATCCTGAACCGTGCTGCCTTTCGGAAGCGTATAGCTGTCCGTCTTCGCCCATGTCACATACTTTGCGTCTTTATATCCGGTTCCGTTCTTGCTCAGATCGATATCGCCGTTTGCCAAGGTGCTTCCGATCAGACGGAAAGAAACTGTGATTTTTTCATCGGAAGGTGCCGACCCCCCGCCGACACGTTGATACTGTGCAGTCAGTTTGACAACGCCGTTCTCTGCTTTCTCCACAGCCTCATTGTACGTCTTTACTGTGTCCCCTTTTTCTGTCTTCCATCCGGTGAAAATATATTGACTTGTTTCCGGCTCTGCCTGCGGCAATTCAATATCTCCGCCGCGCGTGAAAGTATCCTCATCAAAATAACTTGTCAATACGGTTGTTTTATTTACCAATCCTTTTGCCAGTACTCCGGCAGCATTCATCACAACAGCAGTCACAGCTTTCCCGCTTTCCCCCGACGTGTCATTTATTTTGAAATAGTAAATCAGCGGTTCTTTTTCGCTTTCCTGTATGATGACTCTAACCATGTTGTGCGCTGCTTCTTTTAAGTAAACTTCGTTGCTGCGTGTGCCGTTGACATATACAGACACATTTTTCTGAGATTTCAGGTTATTCACCTTTACATCAAAGGCTCCGCTTACATTCACCGGAATCGTTTTGCCTTCTTGTAAGTCTTTTATCTCATTTCCATCAATGACGATGGAAAGCGGTTTTTCTGTTTTGCCGACAGCATTCTCATTTGCCTTGGCAACGCGTACCATATTCACCTCTGTGGATTTTTCACCAATGCCGCCGTTTTTGATGCTGGTTGCAGTCTGGATCTTGATATAATGAATGCCATTTGGAAAACTTACCGGATTACCGGCTTCGTCCACAGCCCATGCCAAATCCATGCCGTCGGTAGCCGTGTGTGCAACTCTTCCGGAGGCTGTGATATGGGATCCCGTGTACGGATTGTCGGCCTCGTTGCTTCCCATATCGCCCTCTGTGTCCTCGCTGACTGCACCTTTGCAGCGCAGTCCCACATCCACATATCCGAAATCAGGGAAAATCGGTCGGATATTTCCATAAGCATTACTGCCGGATGCTGCTGTCAGTCTGATTCCTCCCAAGGTCATCTCATATTCTTCATCTGCAAAGTCATGCAGCGGATAAAACTCCTTCTTAGGATACCCATACGAGATTCCTCCGTATACACTTTGGTTCTCTGCGGAATAAGTCACCTTATGATCCCATTTCGCCTCCGCATCGTAGTGCGCCGAGCCGGCAAGTGCATACCAAGTCTTCCCATCTTCAGAAACCCAGACTTGTCCGGGTTCTGCGAACTCGTTGCTGCCTTCAACGGAATTTCCGTATGTTATAAAGTCAATCCCATACGGATTTTTCGGATCATCCTTAATCGCTTTTTTATAATAGTAGGTGATATATCCTCCGAAGTTCCCAAGGGAAGCCGGTCCCAAGCAGTCATAGCTGGATACCATCTCTGTGCTGCCAAGAAGGGTTCCTACACCGCGAATTCCGTAGGTGCTCAAGCCTTCTCCATTGGTATACTGTGAATCCGGACAAATATAGTCAATCACTCTGTCAGGCAGATCGTCATATTTTGCGGATCGGCAGACGATTTCGTAGATTGCGGTGCCCTTCATTCCATCCTTATACAATCTTATGATGTTGGACTCACCCTTCTCTATCGGTGATGATTTCAGTTTCACCGTAAAGCTTCCGTTGTCTTCTTTGCTGAGCTCCTGACCGTTAAAAACAATTTTATCGGTGTCTTCTGCTGTCAAGGTCACATTCGTACTCCTTACACCATACGGAAGTGCCAAATACGCCTTTTTCTTCTCGTACAGATCTTTTTCAAGCACCCATTGACCTTCTGATATCTCGGTTTTGATCAACTTGGATACCTCATTGTTCCCGATTACAAAGTTGAGCACAAAGTACTCGTCCTCCAGGTTCCCTCCACTATCGGTTTTGTATACTTTACACTCTGCCTTTCCGTTTTCCAAGTTTATGTCGAGTGTTCTGATTGCCGCTGCGTATGGAGTGCAGTTCCATGACGCGGAGTTTTTCACTTCTCCAGCATCCGCTTCACTTGCGAAATAGGACGGTGCCATACAATTCCATTTTGCTTCGTCCTCCCCCGAAATAAATTGAACCTTGATTTTTCCGTTCTCGTCAAAATCATCATTCAAATAAATATTGTATCTTTTATAGCTTTCATAATCTTCAGTATAGCATTCTTCATAATCTACCTTTGAGACTTCATTTTTCAATCCATCTAACAAAAAAGATGTTGCTGTTTCCGCGTTGCTGTAATAATATCCTTTCCCTGCATCAGGCTTTTCTCCTACTGTATACGAGCAATGCTCGCTTTCAAAGCGGAAATCGTGTTGTATAAGTTTGCTTCCGCTGCTGTCATAAAGGCTGCTGTCCACAAAATAATATTGCAGGGTGGCTTCAACATACATTTCATGCTTTCCGCTTGCCAGAGTGTTTGCTGCACCGTAGCATGGTTCGCTATATGGCGCCGTAGTTTTTGCCCACTCCTCCATGTACAGTTCGGTCGCTTGTTTAACCAATTGTTCCTTTTCTTCTTGAGTATAGCTTTCATAGTCGGCATTATATTCATCCATTATGAACTCATAATTCTCATTGTACGCATTTTCATATTCTGCTTCGTATTGTGTATCATATTCTGCTTTATCCAGCCTATACCATTCATCGCGGTATTCTTCGCGTGGCTTGCCATCACAATAATAGTTATACTGCAAGTAGATAGGTGCATTCGAGTCCCTGGATAATTCTAATTTCAGGTGTGATTTTACAATCGCATTGGTTCCGTACTCAATCTCGCCAACTTGCAGTGCGGAAAAGTCCGCCGTCATATCAGCTTTCACGCCTTCAGGGAGAACACCGACGGTAATCTCATTACTCGTAACAGTCCCATTTTTATTTGTTATGTTAACTCTGTACTTGGTAAGTGTATTATACTTATCAGTTTGCGGCTTATAATTGCTTGTGGCTGCATTCTCAATATCAGTCCATGCAGACCATGCCTCTACAAGGCTATTTTCCCTTTTAACTTCATTGCTGACCTGCCATTGATAACTTTCTGCACCTGTCGCCTCGATGCTAAGTTCCACCATTGTATCTTTGGTTACCGTTTGATAGGCAGGCAAGTCCGTGCGGATAACCGGCACAGCATCTTCTGCATCCGCAAAGGCTGTCGCAGGAATGTTCATGCAGGAAAAACCCAGCACAATCGACAACAAGCATACAGCCCATTTATTCCTTCTGTTTGTTTTTACTCTCAACTTACACCTCGTTTCTGAATCGGCAGGGAGAACGCTCCCTGCCATCATCTAAAAAAACTTTCTTTTAATTTGTCCATGTATAATAAGCGCCGGAGAATGTCGGAATTCCGGATGCATTAAATATTGGCATGATTTCGATCGTGTTTGTTCCGCTTGCCAACGTAAAGTTTTGAATTATAATTTTTCCGCTCGAAGTCGTCGCCTCATAGGATGTTCCGTTAACCTTAACCGTCATAGTATTACCTGCAGCTGCATTTGTAAAATCGTAAACGAACCAGTACCAATCGCTATCTCGGTAGTAGCTATAGGATGTCTTAATGTTAATTGTCAGCTTACTTGTAGCTTCAGTATATGCCTTTGACTTTATTTTCAAGAACCTTGTAGCGTTGTCTGCGGAGGCAGTGTCAGAGAAATAAAAGCTTATGGTCTGACCTGCCTTGACATATGCCTGCTCAATCGATGCGCCGCACGGTCCTTTTGCGCTCGTCCATCCGGACGGCCAATCGGCAGAATTCAACATAGGATATCTGTCATCGATGCGGAACATCCAACCGTTATAATTGTTATAATCTGTTACGGGTTCAAACAGAGTTGTTCCTTCACTGTCTGTGCACGCAATCCCGTATACATAGTCTGAATCCGCATTAAAATCGACAATCTCGCCTGCTTTTTTTGACTTGAATGCATATGGAAAACCTGCTTGATTCATTGCTGCAAGGATGACATCCTTGACAAAATAAGCTTTTGTTACACCTGCTGCACCCATTGTAACTGGAATTTTATAATCATTGATGTACTTCCCATTCACTTGGTTGCTGCTGATTGATAGATAAACCGTAAACTCTCCTGTTACGGTCGGTGCGTTGTCTTTAGCCGCTTGCGTATACTTTGCGCTGTCATCTGCTAAAGCAAACGCGGTCGTACTCATGGCAAATACCATGACCAGTGCCATAAGAATGGCAAAGGCTTTTTTGATTCTTTTGCTCATTTCTGTCCTCCTTTGTTCTTAGTTTTGAGAAAATTTTACGGTCGTGCCGCCCTCCCGGCACGTGCGCGGACGGCAGTGTATGCCGTTCACGCTTTTGCAGCGGTTGCCCGCTGCATATATTTATATGAAACACACTTGTGCTTACATAACTTTTGGATTTCCCCGAACCGGTAATCTTCAGGAGGTTTCCTGTCCGGGGAAGGATGAAAAGCAAACAAAAAAGCAGTGTCTGAACCTTTTTTGCGAAAAAACATCTGTTCTTTCCGCTTGTTCATCACTGCCGTCTGTTCCAGTGCCCAAATTGCGCTCCCAAGGCGCTCCGCACATCACCAAGTCTTCTGGCTCGTGTAATAGGTCGACTGCCTCGACTGCGCCCGGCGTTCCGCCTTCCCTTTCAGTGACCGACTTTCGTCGCGAACGCGGGGCTCATACACATACAGCTTCGGGTAAAGCAGGGGATTCTGACCCCTTTCCTTTTATCCGGCACTGCCTGTACTTGTGACTTTTGGACTCTGCTGCTTGATACGGAGGCTTCTGCATTTGAAAGCAGCTCCGCACAGTTTGGTTCGTTGGTCGGTTTGCATTGCCGGACGATCATGTGTCCTATGTAATTCTGATAATCCGAAATTTACCTTTTCGGATACAAAAAAGAATGCTTCTTTCTCGGCTTCGCGATTCTGCGCTATTTCCTGCTTTCTTATGTAAAAGCACAACAAATAACACCTCTCCCTTTCGTTAACCGGAGAATCGCAGCCGATCGAGCATTCCACCTTGATGCAAAACCTGCTTCATGGCTGACAGTCCTGACTCGCGGACAAATTCCGCATACAGTGGAGGTAAGACCGCGCCGGCCTCGCACCGGCTTGTCATTTCACGCAGCCGACATCTGCCTCCTTCGAAACAAACCCTCTGCGACCATAAACCAAACATTTCTTATTTACTTGTCTATCTGTAGATTAGCACTTTCTGCTTTTGTTGTCAAGCAGAAGCTTTACATTTTTACGCCTGCTATTGTTATTCCGCTTTTTTTACCATGCACTCTTTCTTATAGAAACTCAGTGCATACTTCTTTACTTCGGGGTAACCCTCCGTTGTAAAAGGTTCTGCATAGCGCTGCTCTTCAATCTGTGCAAGTCCGCGGTCGCAGGCTGCTTCCATCTCTGCGATGCTGCCCGCTATTTTAAGCTCCAAAATAATCACTCTGCCCTTGCGGATGTTCGCCGTCTGCATCACGATGTCGGGTCTGCCGTTTCCGCTCTCGCGGTTGGATTTTACGCTGTAGCCGCCGATATTCACAAGAAGCCCTGCCATAAAGCCATGATAGAAATTCTCAGCATAGTCGTAAAAGCTGATGGTGTCCGCAAGCTGACGGTTAATGAAGTCCGCCGCCGCTTCACAGTCACCCTCTTCCAGCGCATGTTTTAACGGGCTGCGGTCAGTTTTTTTCATTCTTTGGTCGAACCAATAGGAAATAGAGTTTTCGTATATCGTTGCAATCTCAATGTTTGGAATCTTCATTTGAAGCTGAAGATTATTGCCATCCTTACGCTCGCCGACCTTTTTCAGATAGCCCGTAAAGAACAGGAAATTCCAAAGATTATCCTGTGTCTGATGAATATCGCCATAGGTAATGTCCTCATGCACCTGTTTTTCTATCGTGCCCCCATTAATCAAAGTTTCCAGGTCGCGCTTTGCGTCCTCATCCGCTTCGCCTACCATCTCACGCACAATGCTGTTCGAAGAGGTATTCGACCAGTACGGCAGTGCAAACTCGGTCACATGGTCTTTTCTGTCATTGACATATTTGAGAAGGCTCCACGGGTTGTAGATTTCAAAATGATTGAACAGGTAGCCGTCATACCATTGCTTTACCTCCTCAAGCTGCTCGCTTAAGCCATAGTACGCAAGCAGTTCTTCCACTTCTTCCTGCGTAAAGCCGAAGCTGTCTCCGTAGCGTGTATGAAGAACGCTGTCCGTTTCTAAGTTGTTCAGACCCGTAAAGATGCTCTCCTTACTAATTCTGAGGCACCCCGTGATCACACTTTTTTCAAGGTATGGGTTGGTCTTTAATGCCGATTCGAAAAGCGAGCGGATGAATTTAATCATCTTATCGTAAAAGCCTTCAAAATACGCATTTTCCAGCGGCACATCGTACTCGTCGATGAGGATAATCGTGTTTTTGCCATGGTACTTGAAAAGGCACTTAGACAAGAATCCGAGTGCATCCGTATATAAATCTTCCTCCGCTTTCAAGGATAAAATCTCTTGAAAGCGAAGTTCCTCTGTTTTCGACAGCACGCCTTTTCCAAGCACATATTGATGTCTGTCAAATTCCTCGTAAATTCTTTTTTTCAGTTCGGCATAAGCAAGCTCGTATGTCGGCTGCTTCGCTGACTTTAAGGTTAGAAAAATTACAGGATACTGCTGGCTGTGTTTCATAATTTCTTCGCCGCATTCTGTAATTTTCAGTCCGTCAAAAAGATAACCGTTATCGACTTTCTCGCCTTTTTCCGTAATTTCATCCTCAAAGAAACGGCGAATCATAAACTGATTGAGCGTCTTGCCGAAGCGCCTCGGGCGAGTAAACAAAGTAACCATCGCTTCGCTTTCAATCAATTTCTGTATCATCAGGGTTTTATCCACAA
>ERZ779889.2650-NODE-2650-length-14348-cov-3.695935_pt1 | contig 14348 bp, 9 predicted proteins | sample MGYA00511030_ERZ779889 | MGnify/ENA primary metagenome ERZ779889 (study PRJEB29588, sample SAMEA2160616) | human gut metagenome | biome: human gut; feature: human-associated habitat; material: faeces | place: Denmark | collected 2008/2010 ...
ATTGAAGTTGCTAAGTTAGATCCTAGAATGAGAGTTGTCACAATCGAAAGAAATTGGTTGGAAATTATATCAAGTACTATCTTCTGGATATAGGAGAAAATATAATATACATTCTTCGTATTGTATATGGTAAACGGAATATGGATGAAATTCTTAAAAAACTGTATATTTGATCACGTAAGCATCAGTCACGAGTTGATTGGTGCTTTAATTATGTCGTCAAGGTGGTGAAGCTTCATAATAGGTAGAATTAAAGGGATTACTATTGAAATCAATTGTATTGATTAAGCGCTAAAGTGTGTAAAAACTTCATATAGGCAATCTTGTCTATTATGTGCGTCCATATGGTGTATTTGTTTCTGAAGTGGATTATGTAAAGCATAAGTATTGTTTTGAATTTGTATATTTATATATGATAAATTAATTTATGATAAACTCGTTTATACTATTTATTTACTAGGCATAAAATAAGAAAAAGCTGACAAGTATGTGGGATTTGTCAGCTTAAGTTGGTTACAAGCCAAGGATTAGTACTCAGCCAATTTCATTATAGCATCTAAAAATAAAAAAATGGAGAACTAGCTATGTTTAGTTTTTGGGAAGGGCTAGTCCTCATGTCGAAATGTGCTAGATGTATAAAGATTGGGCTTCTTTTATGGATCTAACAGATAAATTATAACATAGCTTAAAATGAACACAATAGTAAAATATAACTAAAAGTATTTTAAATGCATTATTAAGGATTAAATAATATACAAATAAAACATGAAATATAACCGTGTAATTATTTCTTTATTTTATCGTGACAAATGAAGTTTGTGTTGTTATTATACATGTAAGGGTTTACATGAAATTCGGGGTATAATATGAAATTTTTTAAGCGTCAAAAGAAGAATAATATGGAGTTGGATGAAGTATATAGGTTGCTTAAAGGATACTATAGGTGTTCTAATAAAGAGGGATATCCTTTTTTGTTTATGAGCGATGATTTTTTAAATACTTTACATTGGACGCAAAAAGAAATTGAAACGGAATTTGATAATAAGTTAGTGAATATGTTACATCCTGAAGATAGAAGTCGTCTAGAAAAGAATAGAGATTCTTTAAAGAATCCATATAAGGTTGGTTCTTGTCAGAATGTAATTTTTCGCTTGAAAGGTAAGGATGGGTATCATTGGGTATCGGATTCTTATTCAGCTTTAAAACAGGACTCTGCGCCTTCCTTTCAGGGAAATATTACGGATGTTACAAGTTTTATGTTGGATAAAGAAAAAAGGGCAGAGGAGCGTAACCAAATGCTTACGGCACTGACAATGGAATATTCAACGGTTGTCATGGGTGATTTGATGGAGAATGTTGTGGTTGTCGTTAAGCATGATGGGCATATGTATGATCATGGTGGGCTTGATGATTTTTCTAATGAGGATAAGATGAATTATACACGTTGTTTGCATGATTTCTATAATCGTGTGTTAGTAAAAGAATCGTGTCCAGACTTTTTAGATATTTTATCTCCCGTCCCTTTTATGAATGCACTTCTTAAAAATGAGACGGTAGAATTGCAGTATCAGATTTATCCAAATTCTAATGGATATGAATCTTTATATGCAAGAGCAATTCGTCTATATGATGAAAAGCACCATTTTCGTTTTGTGATGGGATTTCGTCCTATGGATGAGGTTCGTAAAAAGGAAAATGTTTTAGAACTTCAAAGAGAGATTATTGAAGGAATTAGTAAGGATTATTTTTCTGTACTTTTAGTGGATTTGGAGAATGGTCAAATCTATTCGTATCGTGAAGCGGGTAGTAATGGTAAGCGTATTGCGGATTTTTGTCGGTCTTATCATGATCGTTGGACTGAATTGTTACCGGCTTATGCCAAAGATTTGGTTTCGGATGCTTCAAGAGACAGTTTTTTAGAGGAACTTTCCTTTGAAAAATTGAAGTCTTGTAATGAAGATTATTCTTTTACCTATGAATATATGTCGGATGAGGGTGTTTTATATTATCAGGCTCGTGTTTCTTATGTTAAGAAAAAGGATCGTACTAGAGCAGTTGTGATTGGTACTAGAGATATTGATGATTTGATTAAGAAGGAGCGTCTTCAAAAGGAACAGTTAAGAAAGGCTTATATTCAAGCTGAAAATGCAAGTAAGGCCAAGACGGATTTCTTAAATAGTATGTCACACGATATTCGTACGCCTATGAATGTAATTCTTGGATATAATCAATTGATGAAAAAACAGCTTACAGATTCTGTTTTGGTGGATTATCAAAAGAAAATCGAGCAGTCGGGAAATTTATTACTTTCTATTATTAATGATGTATTGAATATGGCTCGTATTGAAAGCGGTAAGAGTGTGTTAGTTGAAAGTAGTGAGTCCATTGTGGATATGGTTGAAGAAGTATCGAATGTCTTTGGTGCTATGGCCAAAGAAAAAGAGATTGTATTCGATACAAAAATTGATATAAAACATAAACAAGTATTGTGCGATTGTACGAAGGTGAAGGAAATTTTAGTGAATTTGATTGGCAATGCCATTAAATATACACCAAATGATGGTCATGTCACAGTGGATGTAAAGGAATTTGAGTGTTCAAAAGAGGGTTATGGTACATATCAAATTCAAATTATAGATACGGGTATTGGAATGAGTGAGAGTTTTATTCCAACTCTATTTGATCCATTTACGCGTGAAGCAACAGGTGACATTATTGGTACAGGGCTTGGTATGCCTATCGTAAAAAAACTAGTAGATATGATGGGTGGTACGATTGATGTTGAAAGTGTGCTTGGTAAGGGCAGTACTTTTACAATTACAATCGATCATAAGCTTGGAAATGAAGAAAAAGATAAAGTAAAACAAGAGAATCTTGTAGCTTCTAAGCATTCTTTAGAAGGTAAACATGTATTACTAGCGGAAGATAATGAATTGAATGCAGAATTTGCGAAGATTATATTAGAGGATTGTGGCTTACATGTAGATTTGGCAAGAGATGGTTTTCAGTGTGTTAGTAAAGTGATTGAAAAACCAGTTGGTACGTATGACTTTATTTTAATGGATATTCAAATGCCAAATATGAATGGGTATTTAGCTACACAAAAAATTAGGGCGATTCCAGAAAAGAATACGATTCCAATTATTGCGATGAGTGCGAATGCGTTTGATGAAGATAAAAAGCAGGCACTTAAAGTGGGAATGGATGGATATATTTCTAAACCAATTAATATGGAAAAGCTTCAAAGTCAAATTATAGAGATTTTAAAAGAGAAAGCGGGCAGTTAAAATGTCCGTTTTAATTATTAAAAAAGAGTTGAACATAAGTTTGTGGGGGGCTTAGTTCAACTCTTACATAGGAAACTGGATATGCAAATTACAAGCAATCCGGTAATGAGTATTATATCACTATATGATTAAATAGACAAAGTTATAACATTTTCTCCACAATATGATACAATGAAAATGATAACAGGGGTGAGTAAGATGTGTTGTGATGGTGTCGTACAATATTTAGAAAAAGAAAAGGTTTTTATACTTATAAAAGATCGACATACATGTTTAGATTTGAATGATAGTAATATGTATGTTTTAAAGAAGGGTATTGTTAAAGTGAGTTTGATCATGCAAGATGAGCGTGAATTTAATATTACTTATTTACAAGGCCCGGATGTAGTGAGTTTATATTGTGATTGTTTGACACAATTTAGAAATTGTCTTCCAAAGATTCGTATTGAGAGTGAACAAGCAGAGTTTTATTGTATTTCAAAAGAAGAATTCTATAAGCGAGTTAAAGAAGATGCGAATCTTCAAAATTATGTAAATACATACTATCGCAATCGATTAAAACTAGCTATCACAAGAGAACAAGTGATGATCATGAATTCAAAGGCGGGGGGGTATGTTCTTGGTTATATCGTTTAGCGAGTTTATTTGGCATTCAAACACAAAAGGGTATATTTATTGATTTGCAGGTCACAAATGAGGATATTGCGAATTTTTGTGGAATTACAACACGTAATAGTGTGAATCGAGTAATTCGTGGCTTAAAAGAAAAGCATATCATTCAAGTTAAAAACAATCGAATTATTGTTTTAGATATGGACTATTTAAAGCAATTTACAAAGTAGGGTAGTGTGAAACTATCCTTTTTTAATGTTAAGAAATTATTAAGACAAACTATCTTTGGTTATAAATAAAGAATTAATTGAAGTAAATAATGAGTTTGCACAAATTAACAATGCAATTTGCACAAATTAATCGACTTTATATAAAGGAGAAATGAGATTATATAACCAAAAATGTTAAAATATGTGATAAATAAAGGAAAATACCATATATTAAAGTGTTAAAATAGCTAACCAGTGTACAAATGTTATAAAAAGTTGTTTGAAAACGTTTACAGGAAAGAGTATATTATATGAACAGAAATGCGTTCTTGTTAGGTTGTTTATAACAGAAAGGTTAGATTAGCTTAAGATAAAGGGAAAATGAATATATCAACCAATTAACATAAGATGATGTATGTTTATCTTAACATAATCTTAATGTGTAGATAGAGATATGGAAAAAAGGGATTTAAGACATTTAAAGCGAAAAGAATTGATTGACCTCATTGATAAGATGCAAACAGAAAATGATCTTGTATCAAATGTTGAGGTCAAGGAAGAGCTAAATCGTTTAAAAGAGAGAGAAAAGTATTTAAAGCATTTACGTAAGACTTTGAGTGTACTCGTTGTCGTGGCTGCCATTTCTGTGTTGGTGGCAACACTGTGGATGCCTGTATTAAAGATTTATGGTTCGAGTATGGATCCGACTTTAGAAAATGGGCAGATCGTGGTGTCTATAAAGACAAAGAAATTAAAGTCGGGAGATGTTGTAGCATTTTGGCAGGGCAATAAGTTGTTGGTAAAACGTGTTATTGCTGGTCCTGGGCAAAAGGTAGATATAGATGTGAATGGAAAGGTATCTGTGGATGGAAAAGCTATTCATGAAACGTATTTGGATAGTGAGTCATTAGGAAATACAGACATTGATTATCCCCATCAAGTCGAAGAGTCTCGTTGGTTTTGTATGGGAGATAATCGCGAGAGTTCAATAGATTCTAGAAGTGCTGCAATAGGGGATATTTCAAAAGAACAAATTGAGGGTAAAGTTTTATTTTCAGTTTGGCCTTTGAACAAAATAGGTATTGTGAAATAAACAGAAAGTAGGTGTGATTGTGCAAGAGTATTTAAGGCGTTTATTAAAAGACAAAGCGCGCTTAAGAAAATGGAAAAGGATCATGATAGCACTTTCTTGTATTGTGGTTGTTTGTACGGTCTATGCATTATCTTTACCAGCTCAAACATTAGCTTGTGATAAGGAAGAACATACACATACGGCAGAGTGTTATGATGAAAACAATGAATTGATTTGCGAAAAAGAAGAACATACGCATAATGAGGATTGTGACAAACAAGAAGAAGTAAATGAACAAGAAGAAGTTGTCAAGGATGAGCCAGAAACTCAAAATGATGATGAACAAGTATCGAAAGTGAGTGAAGAAGAGACAACAACTACAACAGAAACTACAAAACAACCTTTTGATTTAAGTTTGGGTGCAAATAAAGATAAGATTAAATCTATTGATGTGTATTATAAAGATGCAAGTGACAAATGGCAAAGTTTGAATTCTGGAACTGCTGATCCAAATAGTACGGAACTTTATTTGAAAGTAGAATTTTATGAAATTGACACAGAAGTGTTATTAGAACAACACGATGGTATACTTGTATACAGTCTTCCTGATTTTATGAGGGATTTCGAAAAGGCTGGAAATGGCAATCTTTTAGCTGGAGAAAGGAATATAGGAACGATTGAAATTGAAAATAATCAAGTGAAAATTACTCTTAAAAAAGACTATCTTAATGAATTAGTAACAAATTCAAGTAATCAACTAGATGGTTCATTTTATGTGAAGGGTCAGATTGATTTAACAGAAATAAACAAGAATAATGGACAAGCAACATTGGTTGTTGGAAAGAAAACGGTTACTTTAGATTATGGTCCAGATTGCATAGAAGAATTTGGTAGTGTAACAATCGATAAGCAAATACCCAATGTGGATAAAAAAGATAATTCTTTAACTTATACGGTGACAGTTACAGCTGGTAAGGATGGTTGTAAAGGTTTGTATGTTGTTGATAAGTTTACTTCAAATTCTAATTTAGTAAGTTATTTAGGAAATATTAGTTCAACTGAAACTACATTAACTAGTGAAGATAATAGAAAAGATCCATGTGATCCATTTGAAACAATAGAGAAATCATCATCGCAATCGCATGGAAAGATTTATAAAGCGAATATTCCTGATTCAAATCAAACAAATATCACAAATCCTTGTATCGTTTGGAATATTGGAAATATGGAACCAAATGAAATTCGTACACTTACTTATTATGTGAAGTTAAAGGATAAAGAGAGTTTAAATGGAAATACAATTAATAATAGTGCGTCTTTATATTCAAAAGGTTCTACAGATACTTATGATAAAGGAATAGGTACTGCTAAATTTACTCCTAAAATAGATTATAGTAATCAATTCACAAAAACAGTAGATGGAAATATCACTAGGAATAAGGATGGTTCATATACAATTCCATTTAAGTCATATATTTCTATTCATGAAGCTACGAGTAATTATACAATCAAGAATCTTCAATTCTATGATTATTTGAAACATGATTTAAATACGGAAATAAATGATGATTTATTACAATATATTCATTTTAATAAAAGTTCATTTAAATTATATAAGAATAATGATAATAATCCTGTTGATGCTTCACAATACAATATAAAGTGGTCAACCGATAATACAGAATTTAAAGAATGGAATGAAAATGATAATTTTAGAAGTTTTGTACTATCTGGAAATGAGGATACTCCAATCAATTTAAGTCCGGGTGATAGTTGTTATATAACATATAGCGTTACTGTAAAGCCTGAAGCTTTTGCCAAGTTGCATACAGATTCAATAAATGCGTTTAATCGTTTTATTGCTCATGCGGATAATGTGGATAAGCAATCTAAATTTACGGGTGGATTTGAAGCTTGGAATTCTATCTCTAATATTAAAACGTATGAATGGAATGGAAAACAGGTAGAACATACGGCAACAACATCATCTAAAATAGAAACAATGAGTGGAGATAGATTTATCTACGAAAATAAGGCAATTCAAAAGGATTCAACCTCAGATACTAGTTTTACTATTCCTGAGGGAAGTTATAAATATACGGTTGAAACAAATAAGACATTGAATGATTTTAATGTTAACGAAGTAAAAATGACAGATACTTTAACTTCTAAACATATGAAGTATGTTGGGTATATGAAGGTGGATGCTTTAGAAGCGGAAGTGAATTCTCAAAAATTGCAGTGGGATGAAGCATCTCAAAATTATAAATTACAGTCAACATATAATGTAGTAGAGACTAAATGGGTCAAGATAGATGATCAGAAAACCTTTAGTTTAAAACCTTCTGAATTGGGTTGGACTAATAAAAATTATGCGTATCGTTTTACGTATTATGCAAGGCCAGATGATTTATGTACTTTTACAGAGACAAAGGTAAAGAATAAATTTACTCTTGAGGGTGTTGTTAAAAAAGGAGATGGAACATTTAAATTTAATCAAGAAGATGTTTCTAGAGAGACGACATTAACAATCAAGGGAAATTTAAATTTAACTGCGAATAAACAATCTTGGTACTACAAAGAACCAGATTCGAATACTTGGACGAATGGTGAGCTTTATTGGGTAGTGGATATTGATGGTACTCAAATTAATAAAGACATGATATTCCGTGATTTGATAAAAACAGGTGATGGAATAACACCGTCAAATTTACGACAAGGTTCTTTGGTAGGTATCTTTAAAGGTACGCTTCCAGAAGGAAAGAATATTTCAGATTATAAAGACATAGAGGATTTAAAAAATAAGAGTGGTTTAACTTCTATAGATGGTAAGTTTACATCTCAATTGAATGGTACAAATGAATTATTATTAACAGCTAAGGATGATATTCAGCTGGGTAATGAAAAGGTTTATATGATTATAAAATCCGAACCTTCTGAATTGCCATCACCAACAAATAATCGTGATACAAAAACATTTAAAAATAGTATTTATATTAAAGAAGATGGTGAATATGTTTCTGAAATATCTGCTGAAAAGACTTTATATACATCTCCAAAAATTTTAAAGGAATTAGGACAAGTCTTTAAATATGATGGTACAAAAGTTACAACACTTCAAATAGGTGCCGATAAAAAAGGCAATGGAGATGCAGACCCTAGCAAGATTGATACTAACTTATTAAACAAGAGTCGTGGTGTATTTATATCATGGGCATTTAAAGTGAACTATGATGGACAATTAAGTGGAGATTATGACGTAATTGATGATATACCAGATGGCATGGAATTTTCGTATATGCGAGTTAAATGGCATGGGGATGAGCATGATGCTTCACAAGTTAAATCAAAGACAATAGACAATCCTGGTAGTGGTTGGGAATTCAGAGAAAATGATTCGACAAATGATAATGGGAATTCTGAACATACAATTTATTATGTAAATATAGATAGAAAACAAACTAAGATTCGACTGGGTGAATTTGTTTCGAAGAGTATAAGGGATAATAATTCAGTGGATGTACAAGTTGTTTGTAGAATCACAGATCCACAAGTATTATTAGGGGCTCAACCTAGTGATTTTATAAATAAGGTTACACTTCAAAAGAATGGTAAAGATATAGCCACATCATCAAGTCAAGTACCAGTTAAATTAAATAAAACGGATAAGAATATTGTTAAGGAAATAGCGAAGAAGAATGGACAAAAACTAGAATTTGAAATCAATACGAATCAGCTTGGTCAAACACTACCTACAAATGATAATGGTGGATTAACACTAGTGGATAGGTTGGGTGATAATCTAAGATTGGATATAACTTCAGTTAAAGTTTATAAAAATAACAATGAAGAAGTAACAGGTTGTGTAATAGCATATCAAGATAAGACTTTAGAAATTAGTAATATTCCAAATGATGTTCCAATTAAAATCAGATACACAGTGACTGTAAATATGAAGCCAGGTGATCCTGTGAATATCGCAAATACAGCGTATTGGAAAGGCTATTCTGAAAATGGTGGTGACACTGTGCTAGAGAGTTATAGTTACTCGGTAAGTGGAACAATTGGTGCATCATCCGTAGTAAACTTTAAGCTTACAAAACTAGATCAGAATAATTTGGATAAAGTATTAAAGGGTGCAACTTTTCAAATAGAAAAGTGTACATTTGATGAATATGGAAAAATGGCTACATCAGATAAAATGGATTTAACTACAGGTGATGATGGAACCATTGCCCAGAATTTACAATATGATACTCTTTACAAAATAACGGAAACAAAAGCACCAGATGGTTATGTTCTTAATAAAGAACCAATCTATATTTTTGATGTATATAAAGCAAAAGATAGTGATGTGGACACCATAACACAATATCTAAAAACTGAAGATTTAAGAGTGAGTTATCAGGAAGAAAACTTTAGTTTAGGTGTAACGAATCATAAGGGTGAAATTACTGTAGTCAAAAAGTTTATTAATGATGCAGCTGGAAAATCAACTAAGCCTGTGAGTGGAACATATAGATTTGGATTGTATGATGATCCAAATAAATTAGAAAAGCCACTACAACCGCCAAAAACGATTACTTATAGTGCAAATGATAATCCAGATAAATCCGTTAAGTTTGAGAATCTAGAATTAGATAAAACCTATTATGTTTATGAACTAGATGATAAAGATCAACCGATTACTGATACATCAAAAGAAGTAACAATAAACACTATGAATTATCAAGTGGTTTATAAAAACGAAACTAAAAACACTGATACAAGCAGTGCACAAAACGGTGAAACAATTGTAGTAACAAACAAGAGCCGTACAAAGATATTACCTTCAACAGGTAGTGTTGGAACCCTGATTTACAGGTTATTAGGAGCAACGTTGGTGGTTGCAAGTTTAATATGCCTGTCAAATATAAATAAAAACAATAGGAAAGAAAAAAGGAGAAAGAGATGAAACTAATTAAAAAGATTGCAGCCATTATGTTTGCGTTCATGATGGTATTCACGTTGAGTAGTAATGTTAACGCAGAAGAAACAGCAGGAACTGGAAAGATTACGGTTAATGATGCGATTGATGGACAAACTTATACAGTTTATAGAATTCTAAAATTAGATAGTTATGAACCAAAGGTGGATCAAAGTGGAAAGGATACTGGTATTTATTCATATAAACCAAATGGTAACTGGGTCAATTTCTTAAAAGATAAAACCGCTAAAGGTGGCTTTGATTATATTGAAATTGATGAAAATGATTATGCACGTTGGAAAGGCGATGATAATGACAGTAGAAGAGCAGAGTTTGCAAAGAGAGCATTAGCATATGCGAAAGAGCATGCTAATGATACAGATGCAACCACTAAAATTGATCCTGTTAATAGTTTACCAGCTAGTGGCAATAAAGTAGAATTTTCCGGCTTAGATTTAGGTTATTATTTAGTCGATTCGAGTGTTGGTGCACTTTGCAGTTTGACAACAACGAATGAAAATGTGGTAGTGAATGAAAAGAATAATGTTCCTACAATTAATAAATATGTACATGAAGTTAGTGGAAATATTTTAAGTCAAAATGCAATGAAGAAGAATTATACAGCATTTTATGGTCAAACAATAACGTTTAATGTCGTAATAAATAATTTTAAAGGGGCTGACAACTTGGTCGTTAATGATAATTTTGGTGATAAAATTAAATTAGTTGTATCTTCTGATGGCTATTTTGTACCTACAATCACATTAAATAAATATAATAATGGCACTTTAGATGATTTAGTACATTTAATTAACAACACTGATTTTACTGTAACAAAAAATGATACTGATTTTACAATCAAAATTTTAGAGGCAGGTAACAAGAAATTACAAGAACATTTAGATTATGATTTATATATTACTTATAATGCAGTTGTTAATTCAGGTGTTGGAATCACAGATATTGTAAATACAGCTACATTGACATATGGTGATAATAACACTACTCAAGACAAAGCTTATGTAGGTTCACTTAATATTCCTGTATTAAAATACACTAAATATGGAGGAACTGAAAAGAATTTACCTAATGCAGAATTTGGATTGTATAAAGAAAAAAGTTGTAAAACCGCTTTAAAATTTTCAAAGGATGATACAACAAATACATATAATTATGATACAAATGGAACTGTCACTACTACATTAACATCAGATAATAATGGTAAAATTCAAATTAATGGTTTAGCAGAAGGTACTTATTATTTAAAGGAAACAAAGGCTCCAAAAGGTTATAATTTATTGAAAAATCCAATTGAAGTAACTATTGCACCAGTTGCAGATACAACTACTAATGAAATTAAATCAGAAAAGATAACTGTAAAAAAAGATGGTGCTCCTGCAGAAGTTACTGAAGTCAAAGTTGAAAACAACACAGGATCATTACTACCATCTACTGGTGGTGCAGGTACAACAATGATCTACTTGATTGGTGGTGCACTAGTACTAGGTTCTGGTATTGTATTGGCTAACAAGAAAAGAGCGAAAGCTAAATAGTTTTATTGATTAAATTATGTTGTATGGGGGGAATTATTTTTCCCTTCTATACAACAATAGGGAGAGGGTTGTAAGATGAGAAAACATATGTCAACTATAATTGCGATACTTGTTTTTATTACAGGCTTGTCCTTATTGTTGTATCCAACGGTGAGTAATTATTGGAATTCTTTACATCAGAGTCGAGTTGTCGCAAATTATTCGGATACGATGGCTAAGTTATCTAAACAGGATAAGCAGGCTGAGATTGATCGGGCTGTTGAATATAATAGTGGGTTAATCAATAATGGTGGTCGTTTTACTCCGAGTGATTCAGAGCTTAGTGAATATAAGAGTCTATTAAATGCGGATGGTACAGGTATGATGGGCTATATCACGATTCCTAAGATTGGTGTTAAGCTTGCGATTTATCATACGGTAGATGATGCTGTATTGCAGGTGGGTGTTGGTCATTTAGAGGGTTCGAGTCTTCCTGTTGGAGGTAGTGGTACGCATTGTGTTCTATCTAGTCATAGAGGTCTTCCGAGTGCGAAGTTATTTACGGAACTGGATCGTATGAAAAAGGGGGATGTATTTTATCTTCATGTATATGATCAGGTTCTTGCATATCAGGTGGATAATATAGCGATTGTTGAACCGAATGATTATGGTTTATTAGAAATTGAAGAAGGTAAAGATTTGTGTACTTTATTTACTTGTACGCCTTATGGTATTAATACACATCGATTACTAGTTCGTGGCCATCGTGTAGAGAATGTGATGGATGAGAAGAATTTAACGGCCGATGCTGCAAGGGTGAATCCTTTGGTTGTGGCTAGTATTATTGGTTTGATTCTATATGGGATTGGTTATGTTGTATATCGAATTCGAAAGAAGGGAGTGTAGGTAATGAAAAGAATAGTTTGTTTCGTATTTTTAACTTTATTATGTTGTTTTCTACCTATGACTCTATTTGCAAATTCTGATTTCATGAATTTGGTTGTTAATTGTCCAATATCAAATATGCAAGTATCTTTATATCGTGTGGCGGATGTGAATTATAATTTAGTTGATGCATTTTCTCATTATTCCATTGATTTAAAACAAGATGTACAAGGGGCTGCCAATGCATTAGAGAATCGTATTTTAATGGATGGCATTGAAGCAGATGCTTCTAATTCTTCTGATAGTTCGTATAAGGCTAGCTTTACTGGTCTAGAATCGGGTATTTATTTAGTGGTTGTAAAAGAAGTTTTTCAGGATGGTGTATTTTATATGCCACAAGTATCCTTAGTTTCTTTAAGTGGAGATTTAAGTGTGGATTTAAAATATGAGACGAGTGATAAGCCAAGTCGTATTCATGTATTGAAAGTATGGAAGAAGGATAATAAGAAGTCTCGTCCTAAATCGATTGAAGTATGTTTATTAAGATCAGATGGTATAGTGGTTGATAAAGTGGTATTAAATTCAGAGAATCAATGGTCAACTACTTGGAATAATCTTTCTACTTTATATACATATCGTGTTATGGAAACAACTGTTCCTTCTGGCTATAAGGAGAGTTGTACTCGTGAAAAGGATACGATTGTTTTAACGAATACGGGTAATTTAACGGATAAGGTTGAAAAGAAAGATGAAGTACTTCCAAATTCAGGTCAATTGTGGTGGCCAGTTCCCGTATTATTATTTGTGGGTCTTGTGTTGTTTGGCTTAGGACGCCATTTAAAAAATGAAGAATAGATTGTATCGATATGTTTCTTGGATTGGAATCTTTTGTGTTGTGTGTTCCATTTCTTTATGTGCATATAATGTATATGATTCGTATCGATCTTATTTTGTTTCTAAACAAAAGATGAATGCGTATCATGTTGTAAAGACAAGTGTTGTCTCTATACCGGATTATGTATTAAATCCAGATATGGAAATGCCTGAAGTGGATGTGGATGGAATTTCTTGTATTGGTACTTTAGAAATTCCTAGATTGGATTTGAATCTTTGTGTTACAAGTACATGTAATGATAAAAATATGAAACAACTTCCTTGCAGGTATTATGGTAGTATTTATAAGAATAATATGGTAATTGTAGCGCATAATTATTGGTTTCATTTTGGTAGGTTAAATACATTAAAAAGTGGGGATGAAGTAATTTTTACGGATGTTTCAGGAAATTGTTTTAAATATAGTGTGGAAACAATGGATGTAGTGAGTCCAGAAAGTGTAGCGGATGTAACCAATGGTAAATGGCCACTTACTTTAGTCACTTGTACTTTGGATAGTCAAAATAGAGTTGTTGTGAGGTGTAAATGACAGGTAAAAAAAGGAGAGTTCTATAATTATGATTTTTAAGTTAATTAATTTAAATGAGGTTGGTTATATTTTTGCTTAATCTATGCAATTTGTTGCATCTTGTTTGCTTTTTAGTAATATATCTAATACAACTAATTTAGAATACAATAAGAATGATTTTAAAGAAAAATTTTTAGAAGCATATTCTAATAGTTGGGCATTATTCCTTTTTATATGTGGTTTTATTCTTAGAATATTTGTATCCAAAGGTGATTTAAGTTTTTGTCAAATTGTTTTGGATTTTATTGTACTATCTATATTATTAATTAAGACACATTTAATAAATTAGGATATAAAGCTAAAATCAACACTCATACAACGTC
>ERZ779889.2660-NODE-2660-length-14293-cov-6.148265_pt1 | contig 14293 bp, 10 predicted proteins | sample MGYA00511030_ERZ779889 | MGnify/ENA primary metagenome ERZ779889 (study PRJEB29588, sample SAMEA2160616) | human gut metagenome | biome: human gut; feature: human-associated habitat; material: faeces | place: Denmark | collected 2008/2010 ...
GGAATATTATGGTATTTCACATAATGGTAGAGTTGGTCCCGTGTCAGATTGAATCTCTCCATCGCTTCGGCAATAGTGTAGTATTTGGGTTCTTCGGGAGCTATGAGACCTTTGGCAATATCCACATGCTTTTTGGAGTAGTACACCATGATGCCGACTTTCTTTTTGGGAATGGCATTCTTTGATACAAAAGAATAGATGGCCGTTAGTGTCATGCCGAACTTCTCCTGCATGTCTTGCGTGCTGTACCATTCCTTGATTTCAGGATCGGGAGCTTTCTTTGCAAAGTAGTCATCAATATGCTTTTTGCTCCAATAGGTTTTCCCACGGTGAAAGGTTCGTGTAATATTATGTTCCTTAGCGATGTGAAATATCCAGGAATCCTTTACTCCATACTTTTCCTTGACTTCGGCGGTGGTGTAGAAATCATTAATGGAAGGTTTGTCTCTGACCGGAATCTTAAATTCTATAGGCTTATTGAATAAGTTATCAATATTTTCCTTTTTCAATAGAAATTTATATCCAAGTCGGGAGGCTTTTAATTCACCTCTTTTCAGATAGCCATAAAGAGTAGGTCGAGTTACTCCAATGTATGTGGCAGCTTCTGTGATAGTAAGAATAGGCTTGTCTCTGATCTTCTCAATCGGCTTTTCCTTGATGACTTTTTCGACAATTTGGTTGTTAGCCTTAATAGAAGCCTCACGTTTCTTCTGTTTATACAGAAGATTTGCACATCTGTGCGAACAACAGGTTGTAGTTGTTTTATGCGCAATGAATTCTTGCTTGCACCACGCACAGATTCGTCTGATTTCAATGTTGCTACTCATGTTATTTCTCCTTATTTCTCCAATATTTTTGTATAACTCCGTAAAATCCCGTAAAATGGCGTAAAAGTTCTCCACGACCTTGCCAACGATAATCCTCGGATTTTCGTGGTGAGGTACACAGGAGGTACAAAAAATGGCGTAAAAAGGCTTAGCAACGATTATCAACGATACTTGAGCAACAAAAAAAGCGCCCGTAAAGAGCGCCATATTAATCGATTATAATCAATTTAACTATTTGATAATCAGATATTTACTTCCCGATGCAAAAATATTTAAATATATTACCCAGCACTTCGTCTGTTGTAACTTCTCCTACAATGTCATTTAAATGAAATATGCATTCGCGGAGATCTTGAGAAATGAAATCGCCAGAAAGTCCTATAGAGAGCCCATTTTCTACGCGGTGAATGGCTTCAAGGGCATGGCTTAGTGCCTCGTAATGGCGAATGTTGGTCACAATGATGTCTCCTTGATGAATATCAGATACATGAGATAAGTTGATGAGAAGAGATTGAAGACGGTCGATATGTAGTTTCTGCTTAGCGGATATTGTAATTAAATGCCAATTTATGTCTGTTGTTTGTTCTATAAAGTCAGGTAATTGTGCGCAAATGTCTGTTGCTGCATCACATTTGTTCATAGCAAGGACGACTTGCTTGTGTAAAAGATGCGAGCGAACCTTTTCATAAAAAAGACGGAAATCGGAAACTGGGCGTTGTAGGTCATACATGAGAATGACGATTTGTGCTTGCGCCAATGCCTTAAAACTACGCTCTATTCCCAAAGCTTCAATAGTGTCTTGTGTTTGGCGGATTCCGGCTGTATCAATAAAACGGAAGGTTATGCCTCCAATGTTCATTGTGTCTTCAATGACATCACGTGTTGTCCCATGAATGTCACTCACGATGGCACGTTCTTCGCCGACAAGTGCATTAAGCAATGTAGATTTACCAGCATTTGTTTCTCCTATAATAGCAACAGGAATTCCATTTTTAATAGCATTTCCCGTGCTGAATGAATCTACCAATCGGCTGATGATGTTTTCGATTTTATTTGCAGTATCCTGAAGTTCTGAGCGGTCTGCAAATTCGAGCTCTTCGTGATCGCTGAAGTCTAGTTCTAATTCTATGAGTGAAGTCAAATGTAGCAGTTGGTCACGGAGTTTACCTAATTCGCGGCTGAATCCGCCCCGCATTTGATTCATTGCGAGGCGGTGGGTTGCTTCTGATGTTGATGCGATAAGGTCGGCCACAGCTTCGGCTTGGCTTAAATCCATTTTTCCATTTAAGAAAGCACGTTGTGTATATTCGCCCGGACCAGCAGCACGACATCCGTGCGCTATAAGGAGTTGCATCACCTTTTGGAGAATATAAGAAGAACCATGACAAGAGATTTCAGTAGAATCTTCTCCTGTGTATGAGTGTGGTGCCCGGAACAAGCTTACTAAAACTTCGTCAATGATTTCACCTTGGTCGTCTTTGATATGGCCGAAAGTGAGCGTGTATGGCTGACGCTCTGATAGTGCGGTCGTACCAATAGGGGTGAAAATACTGTCTGTAACCGATATGGCGTTGGGGCCCGATACACGGATGATGCCAAGAGCTCCTCCTTGTGCCGTGGCAATAGCACAGATTGTATCATTGGGAGATAGTTGCATAAAACTCATTAACGTCCAATACAAGTATATTCAAATCCGAAATTCTTTATCTCATTTGCATCATAAATGTTACGACCGTCAATGATAAGCGGGCGGTTCATTAATTTGCGGACGACGCCCCAGCTAGGCAATCGGAATTGTTTCCATTCGGTAATCACCAACAAGGCATCCGCGTTGAGGGTTGCATCATACATGTCCGCAGCGTATTCTACTTCACTGCCGATACGGCGACGGCATTCATCCATAGCCACGGGGTCGAATACGCGCACTTTACATCCTGCTTCTAGTAAAAGTTTGATAGTGATTAATGAAGTGGCTTCGCGCATATCGTCAGTCTCTGCCTTGAACGCAAGTCCCCATATTCCAACTGTTTTGTCGCGTAACATTCCTCCGTAATAATTGTTCAGCTTGCGGAAAAGAATGGATTTCTGGTCTTCATTTACCTCTTCTACCGCTTTCAGCACACGCATTTCATATCCGTTTTGTTCTGCCGTTTTAATGAGAGCTTTTACATCCTTAGGGAAACAGCTACCTCCATATCCGCAGCCGGCATACAAAAATTTGCTTCCTATGCGTGTGTCAGATCCGATACCCTTACGTACCATATTTACATCTGCTCCGACCAGTTCGCATAAATTGGCAATGTCATTCATGAAACTGATGCGTGTGGCCAACATTGAGTTTGCTGCATATTTAATCATTTCGGCAGAAGGAATGTCTGTGAATATGACTCTGAAGTTGTTTAACACAAACGGACGGTACAGACGTGTCATTAATTCTCTGGCTTTATCTGATTCCACGCCGACAACAACGCGGTCTGGACTCATAAAATCTTTGATGGCTGCACCTTCTTTTAAAAATTCCGGGTTGGAAGCTACATCAAAGGGGATATTTGCTCCGCGTTTGGCCAATTCTTCCTCGATGACAGCTTTCACTTTGCGTGCAGTGCCTACAGGGACAGTTGATTTGGTAACCAGCAATGTGTAGCGGGTCATTTCGCGTCCCACAGTGCGTGCCACATCCAGGACATATTTTAAATCGGCACTTCCATCTTCGTCTGGAGGAGTACCAACTGCGATGAAGACGATTTCCACATCGTCGAGACATGTTTTTAAGTCTGTTGTAAAATGTAGACGATCTTCACGTTGGTTGCGCAACACCATTTCGTCCAGTCCCGGTTCGTAAATGGGAATCTGGCCATTTTGCAGATTTTGTATCTTTTGTTGGTCTACATCCACACATGTTACGTTGACACCCATTTCAGCAAAACACGTACCACTGACGAGTCCTACATAACCTGTTCCTACTATTGCTATATTCATAGAATTTCTGTATTTACTTAATTAAAAAAGCAAAGGTACAAACTTCGGCATAGAAATATAATAATGGAGTGGGAGAATTGACAAATATTTAGTTTCAGAGGCGATAACAATAATTACGTTATGGGGGGTATCTTTGTTTTATTTTGTATTACAGCTTGAAACTTCTATCTTTAACTTGCAATCCCGTTCACCGCGCAAAATGGAATGACAGACTGTTACGTGGAAATTTTTGTTGTTCCATAAGCTATGCAGTGCGTAAAGTACACTTTGGCGCGAACATTCACACAATAAGGGCGTGTTGATGTATCCTTCTTGGTGCAGTTTGCATGTACATGTTAAGAAAAAGAGATGGTAAATGTGCCCTGTTTCTATTACTTCGCCTTTTACGCCAGGCAATTCGTTTGCCTTTTGGAAGAATATATCCATGTTGCCATTAGCTTTCTTATATAGGTCTCTATAAATAGGGAGTACGCTGTTAGTCACACAGTGTTTTCCACATTCAGAGAAGAAGAGTTCCCGTTCCGGTGCAGGAAGCATTGCAATTCCTTTCTCAAAACCTTTAAACCAGTTTGCTACGTCCATAATTCTTTTTATTAGTCGGTTTATAAGACAAAGGTAATGATTTTCTGTACGTTTCTTCTTGCCAAGTTGTTCTTTTTTCAATATCTTCGTAAGCGTCAACGTAAACCACTGCAACTATGAAAACCAATTATCGGCGATTTCTTGAAGGAGACTATTGTAACAGGTTAGACCCTGAAGTGTTGGAAATGATGGTGCAAGCCAAACGGTTGCTTATGCGTTTCAACACCACAGATCTAATGGATAAAGAGGCGAGAGTAGCCATTTTACGTGAAATGTTGGGTGGTATTGGCCGTTGTTCTTGCATTGAACCGAATTTCACTTGTCAGTGTGGCAAGCACATTTTTATTGGTGAAAAAAGCATTGTCAATATGAATTGTACGTTTTCGGATGAAAACATTATTAAGATAGGTAGTCATGTTCTTATTGCTCCCAATGTCCAGCTATATACGGCAACTCATCCGGTTGTTTCTCGAGAACGCTTTATTGACGATTGGGATGAGAACTCCGGCGAACAGTTTTTCCGGACACGTGCTCTGCCGATAACTGTCGGCAACTATGTCTGGATAGGTGGAGGCAGCATCGTGTTGCCGGGTGTCACCATCGGAGACCATTCGGTTATCGGGGCTGGGAGCGTAGTGACAAAATCTATTCCGCCCAACTGTGTAGCTGTGGGGAATCCATGCCGGGTAATTAAGACACTGGAGTAAATTTGTAACACCAATGGTGGTGTGCGCAAATGTACATGGCTCGCAGTACGGTGGAGGGAAATGTCATGGCAGATAAGCTTATTTGTACATCTTCCTAAAAGATGAAAATATTAATAAACAATATGTTAGATATATCTTTATGTACATGTAAAAAGGTTGCTTTTCTGTTCAAATCATGGTTTCTTTGCAATAAAATAATAGTAAAAAATTGCAATTCGAAGCTAGGCAACTAAGCTGGCCTGGTTACTTAACATAGAATGAATAATCACAGATGCTTATGAACTTGAAAATATATATTATTGTAACAATGATGGTTGCATTTCTGTTTTCATGCGGCCGTCAACCGAACAGCTCCTACGCTCCGTCGTTATTGGCTTTGGAGGATTCTTTGGACATTACCCCGGAAAGGTCTTTAAAAAGGATACTTAACACAGATACGGTTTCTTTCAAGAGAGCCGACAGAGCGTTTTATTATTTCCTGCTGTTTAAAGCCAAGGTACTTTCCGTTGATGCTCCTCAGGTCTCCATAGACAAAGCGGACTTGCTGTTGTCCCATTTTGCAGAAGAGAAGGATTCGGCTCGATTATGCCAACTCTATTTTTACCTGGGAAGGATACATGCCGACAATTATGCTTTTCTCAGAGCCAACAGTTGTTATAATCAGGCTGAAAGGTTTGTTGGAAAAGACAACAGGATGCTTTTCAGCATTAAAATAGGCGAAGCACATATTTATCATTTTAAAATGATGTATGACATGGAAGAAACCTGTTTGGAAAGTGCTTTTGATATTGCGAGTGGACTAGGAGATTCTCTTTTTATGGCAGAAGCTTTGCACGAACTTGCAGAACTTCGTATTGCTGAAAAAGAATATGAGCAGGCAAAAGATTGTCTTTGCAAGGCACTTGTGATGCTTCCGAGTAGCAATTTCCTTTTACGGGCTGAATACAACAAAGATTTGGCTCGGGTCTGTTTGGGTATGGGCCAGCTTGACACGGCGCTTCATTATACGGATGTCGCTCTGCAGGATAAGCATTCCTATGATTTTGAACAATCTTGCAATATAATCAAGGGTGACATATATATGAAAATGCATCGTTATAAAGATGCGGAGCGTATGTTTCTGAAAGATGTTGAAAGGCTTCCTTTAAATGAAAGGCAGTATGTTTTTTACAAGATGTGTTTAATAAAAGAAAAAGAAAGAGAATTCCAGTCTGCTTGTGAGTATGCAGAACAAAGCATCAACTGTAGGGATTCTTTGGAAATGAACAATAAAGTAGGGTATATAAGTAACCTCAACGCGTTTCAGGAGCATGAGCGCCAGCAAAAAAGGATTGCTCAAATGGATATGGAGCTTTCGGAGCGCGAGCTTGCCTATTACAGGCTGGCCAGCATCTTGTTGTTGATTTTGTTTTTGGGAATATCCATTGTTTTCCGGGTTAAACATGCAAAGAGGAAGGTAGAAGTTGCCTTAAAGGAAAGAGAATTGGCCATGATTAAACTTCAAAACAGCCAGTGGGAGACAGAAGCAAAATACATGCGGGAAAGACATGATAGGGAGGCTATTGAGATTGAGGCTCTTAATCAAAGCGTGGAGTATTACAAGCGCTTGAATGCTTTGACTGTACCCATCTTGATGAAAAGCCAAAATTCACAAGGTGCCATGCACTTGAAGAAAGAGGAGTGGGATATTATTATTCAGAACACGAATGCTTGTTTTAACGACTTTACATTCCGTTTGGAAAAAATGTATCCACAATTAACATTGGAAGAAATTCGTTTTGCTTGCCTGTTGAAAATGGAATTTTCGCTTTCCTTGCTTTCTGAGGTCTATCACATAGCCAAGGGGAGCATTTCTAGAAAGAAAATGCGTTTGAAGGAAAAAATGCAGATTGAAAACATGACGTTGGATGACTTTATTAAACAGTTTTAGGTCTTATGGATAATCATTTTGATCATTATATTGCTGATACTTGTTAGCCTAATGGAAGTATTGGATTGTCTTGGAGAGTGTGTTGAACACAATTTAGAACGCAGAGAACAGAGATATACGAGATGTAAACTATAAAATGATGCATGCACTTGTATACACTGGACTCTGCGTTCGATTTTTTTTTAAAATTGTTCGCAGCGTTTCTTCAATCTGAATTGTTGATTATGGAGTTTTTAGTTATTGACTCTTTTTTCTAGCACAATTTGTTTATTTTCTTGCTGTTACAGTTTACACGGCTACCTTTTAATGTAGCCGTGAGCCGGACCTGTCCCGTCCAACGACGAAAAGGAATGTAGCAAAAACGAGCTTGAACACATAGATACGTAGACGTAGAGTATCTCATCTGTCAGACGCGGATTCTTATATTAGTTATTTGCACCATCTGTGTAAATCAGCGTTTAAAGAATGGCATGCGGCCAACTATTTCGAGTTGGTGGCTAATTGCGTGCATTCATTTTGTCTTTTTACTTATGTCGATTTTTGGGAGAAGTTTTGTTCAAACGGTTGCCAATAGCAGTGTTGATAGATAAAAAGTATTCGTAATTTTATATATGTACATCATGTATATTTGTATTTTATTGCATACTAACTAGTTATCTGTTTTTTATGTACATGTAAAATAGAGCAGAAATAGTTTGGCTAAAGCTAATTTTGCGCCCAAAATCATTGAATAAAATGTGAAATAAATTATGGGCATATCAAGACTTGTTTGTAGAAAGGCGGCATTGGCTTCGCTTGCGTTTTCTCTTTCCTTTGTTTCTTGTATCGACGATATTGACCAGTCTCGTCATTCGGCTCGTATTCTGTTCACCTCGGATGTCCTGAATTCGTGGACATCCCTCGGGGAAGAGGAAAGAGGAGGAGATACGCGTGCTGCTGTTTCTGCATTGCAAACCGATGGCGCGGGTACACTCTACCTGCATACATTATATACAGACAGTATAGATACCTCGTTTTCGAGATATTTGCCCGACAGTGCATCTTTTACCCGTGCCACCCCTGTGAACCTATTTAATATGTACGATGCTTTTGGCGTGTCAGCATATGCTTATGCCGGCGATTGGGATGGTATGCAGACTCCGAACTATATGTATGATGTTTCAGTCGGAAAGACGGGCAATGTGTGGGCACCTTCTTCTGCTCATTATTGGCCGGGGGCGTCCTACAAAATGAAGTTTTTTGCCTACGCGCCTCAAGGCAGCAGCGCTTACCGTCTTTCCGGGCGTGAGGCTGCTGGTGCGCCGACTCTCGCCTGTGCAGTGTCCGATGTTGTTGCCGAACAGCAGGATTTGCTGGTGGCAACTTCCGGTGAAGTGCCGGGCAACGCCAATGCATCTGTCAATTTCACCTTCCGTCATGCCCTGACGGCTGTGAAGTTCGTATGCGGGAATGACATGAAAGCGGGTACGGTGAAGCGTGTAACGTTAAAAGGAGTCAACTCCACTGGGACATATAATTTTGAAACGGCGTCGTGGACTGCCATTGACACACCGAAGGATTTCTCCCAAACGTTGGACAAGGCTTCCGGCGGTACGGCAGGCGAAGCCATCACCACGGAGGCTCAGACCTTCATGATGATTCCGCAGACACTCCCCGACGGGGCGGTGATCGAAGTCGTGTTCAATGACGGGACAGCCGACCTGACGCTGACCGGCTCCATCGGGAAGCAGGTGTGGCCCATGGGAAAGACCGTGACCTACAAGATATCCATCACTTCCATCAACTGGGAATACGTTCTCACTGTCAATCCTCCGGCTGGCTTTAACCATACGGGCGGCACGAACACCTACAGCGTGACCAGCTATAAGCAAAACAGCAAGGGAGAGAAAGTTCCCGTAAAATGGACGGCGCAGTTCTCCACCGATGACGGAGCGACTTGGAGCGACACCAAGCCCGAGTGGCTCACGGCATTCACTGCCAGCGGCGCTGGGGGTACGACCGCAACGTCCCTCAACGCCACGGTGAAGGCACAGACAGGCACAACGAACAATCCCCATACAACAGCCTTGCGTGCCAGGAGGGAGAAAGGGTCTTCAAGCACGCCCTACAACCTGTCGAACGGCACCGGCGGCTCTCTGGTCGAGAACACCGCCAACTGCTACGTGATAGGCGCTCCGGGATATTACTCCTTCCCTCTGGTCTATGGCAACGCTATCAAGGGCGGAGCAACCAACAGTTCCGCGTACACGTCTACGGCCAAGTCATACTACACTATCCTGAACCCGTTCATCAACCATGCGGGAGCCGGTATAACCGGCCCTTATCTGACGGACAACGGATGTATTCCCGCAAGGGCGGAACTGGTCTGGCAAGACGCCCCTTCACTGGTCAGTGAAATAAAATACAATACCGGAAGCAATGGCGGTACCATCTCCTTCAAGGTGGACAAAAGCACCATCCAGCAGGGCAACGCTGTGATCGCCGTCAAGGACGCTTCTGACGCTGTCTTGTGGTCCTGGCACATTTGGGTGACGGACGAGAACGTGAATAACACCATCGAGGTGACCAACTACCAGAATGTGAAATACAGGTTCATGCCTGTCAACCTTGGCTGGTGCGATGGAGATAGCACCACCTATGCCGCACGCAGCTGCAAGGTACGCTTTACTGCCGGTGAGCGGACATCCGACATTGCCGTTTCCCAGCTAAAGGCGGAGATCACGTCTGGTGATAATTGCCCTTATTACCAATGGGGACGCAAGGACCCGTTCCGTCCGTACAACGGGTGGAGAGGGGAGAATAAAATCTGGTATGACAAAGATGGCACCGCTTCTGCCGCAAGTGTCAAAGTTGAATCTTTCCCTTATGGTTCGGAAACCATCAAGAACTATATTCTCAAGCCCGATGTGATGCAAAAGCCTAGTTATGGAGATAATACCTACTATAACTTGTGGAGCGCCAACAACAATACGACTTACCCTAAAGACGACCCTGTTGTCAAAACCATTTACGACCCTTGTCCTGTCGGCTTCAAACTTCCTGCCCGCTATGCATTTACAGGGTTTACTACAACGGGGTACAACGTAAGGGATGATGTTTCTCAAGTCAACGGCACTTGGGACAGTACCCGGAAAGGATGGAACTTCTATACCCAGGCCAACAAGAGCGGGCAACAGATTTTCTTCCCTGCCTCGGGCTGGCGCTACCTCTTAGACACCAGTTACCACAACGTCGGCATCGCCGGCTTCTATTGGTCGGCTGGACCGACTAACCGGGACAGCGCGTCGACCTTGCTCTTTAAGTCGTCGTACGTGTACCCATTGAACGACTATACCCGTTCGCACGGGCGTAGTTTGCGTCCTGTCTTAGATGCAGAGCCACAGAGACCGCCGGCTTCTTGGGCCCCCGAACTCCCGGTAACCCCTGAGAAACCACACTATGACTAAAACTCCTATAAATATGAAAAGATACATTTGGCATTTATTGGCTGCAGCTGCGGCAATCACAGTTTCCTGCAATACGAAAGTTGAAAAAAGTGAAAGTCAACTTCCCGTGAAGACATATACCGGAGACTATGTCAGCGACGGATATGCACAACGCGACGAAGGATATGACTGGAGCGTGGTTTCCATCGAACAATCGGGCGATTCCACATTCAACATATCAGTACGCTCACGAGCGGACATCAAAAAAGAAAGCTGTTCATTCAATGCGGCAGCCGTTCTGTCCGCGACCGGCGACACTCTTATAAGCAGATATGACGATGCGAATATTTATTTCACCGTGTCGGCAGACACGCTGACCATATCTTCCGATACGCCGAGCATACTCTATTTCTTCTGCTCCGGAGGGGCTACGCTCGCTGGAGAGTATGTCAGGTTGCATGAAAAATTGGAAACAAGACAACTGGCAGATACAATCCGCCAGTCTAATAATTAGTATAAAGTCATGTTTATCGGTCGTTTCATCATAGGGTCACCCAATATCCCTATGCCCTGCAGTCAGAACCGACCATATAAAGATGCAATATTATGATGAAGAAGGTTACATTGTTTTGTGTGCTGTCCATGACATGTTTTGCCTTATGGGCCGATGGGGGCATGCCGGCTGACACCATTGTTGTGGAAGTCCGTTACAGGCAGGGAGATTCCCGGCTTGAGCTCGCTTATCTGGACAACCGGGACAGACTGGACAGTCTGGTGGAGGTCTTACACAGACTCTCGCCCGACAGTGCATTTCGTCTGGAGCGCTTCCACATCACTTCAGGTGCATCTCCGGAAGGCAATACACAGTTGAATAAAAGGTTGTCGGAGGACAGGACAAAGAATATCCGTACTTATCTGGATAGACGCATAGCTCCATCCTTGGCTTCGAAGATTGCAGAGTCTCATGTGGGCACAGATTGGGCGCATCTCCGTGCCCTGGTGGAGCATTCCGGCATGCCTTACAAAGAAGAGGTGCTAGACATTTTGAGGAATACGCCGGAATGGGTTGTGAAAAATGGCGTGGTGGTTGACAGCCGGAAACGGCAGTTGATGAATCTCCGCAAGGGTGTGTGCTGGCACTATTTGGAAGAACACTTCTTCCCCGAAATGCGCCACTCGCGCATCGAATTGGAATATACGTTGATGCAAAGGCCATATAAGCCGGAAAGGGCTTCCGGGGCGGTCGAGGTTGTGAGAGCCAATGATAGTGTTTCTTCTGCCTCGGAAACGGAAGCGGATGGTTTCACGACAGCGCAGCCTGTTGAGCCGGAACTGCTTCCCCCTTTCCTTATGGCCGTCAAAACCAACCTGCTCTATGACGCCTTGCTTGTACCCAACCTCGGCGTGGAGTTTTATCTGGGCAAAGGCTTCTCGGTGAGCGGCGAGTGGGTGTACGCATGGTGGAACAACAACAAGCATCATCGTTACTGGCGTCTCTATGGCGGGGAACTGGCTGTGCGGAAATATTTTGGCCGGCTTGCCGGCGGAAGTCCGTTGACCAGGCACCATTGGGGCATCTACGGCCAACTGTTTACTTATGACTTTGAAGTCGGAGGCCGTGGCTACATGGGTGGCCGGCCCGGCGGGACGCTTTGGGAGAAAATGAATTACGGTGTCGGTGTGGAATATGGCTATTCCTTGCCCATTGCCCGGAAACTGAATCTTGATTTTTCCGTCGGATTGGGATATTGGGGTGGTACATATTATGAATATGAACCGATGGACAATCACTATGTGTGGCTGCAGACGAAAGAGCGGCATTGGTTTGGACCGACAAAGGCCGAGATTTCGCTTGTCTGGTTGCTTGGACGTGGACACCGCAATGTGAAGAAAGGAGGCAAACTATGAAGACAAGTCGTGTTTGGGCTGTTTGCCTGTTGGCATGCCTGCTGACAGCATGCCAACACAAGGAATTGTGCTATGACCATTCCCATGTGGGCAGCCTTCAGGTGGTGTTTGATTGGCGATATGCCCCTGATGCCTGTCCTGCGAGCATGCGTCTCTATCTTTTTCCTGAAACAGAGGGCGAGCCGCTCCTTTATGAGTTTGATAATTGCACAGGAGGAAACATAGATGTTCCTGCCGGGCACTATCGTGCGTTGTGCCTGAATAGCGACACCGAATTTATTCTTTTCCGGAACATCCGCCATTACGAGAGTTTTGAAATCTATCTGACCGATGGTTCTTTTCCGCGCGTTGTGCCCCGTGCCGCTGTGCGAGCAATCCGGTCTGTGCCTGACAAATTATGGTACGACCGGGTAGAAGGAGTAGGCGTATTGGCAAACTGCGAAGGACAGACACTCACGTTCTATCCGCAAATAGCCGTACGCCATTACACCGTGGAAATCAAGAATGCGACCAACTTGAACTATCTTGCCTCGGGGGAAGTTTTCGGCTCACTTACCGACATGTCCGGCGGTTTTTTGCCGGGAACGGGCCGACCGGCCGATGAACTGGTCACCTTGCCGTTTGACATGACATTGGAAGATGAAACGACCGTGACGGCAGATTTTTATACCTTCGGCTGTCCGCCGGCATCAACAGTTCCTCATAAACTGATTGTCTATGCCATGCTGAATGACGGGAGCAAGTATAGCTTCACCTATGACGTCACTTCGGCCATACACGAAGCTCCCGACCCGATGAATGTACATATCGAGCTAGACGGCTTTCCTCTCCCTAAACCCATCGACAACGGGAGCGGATTCAACTTGGGTATCGACGATTGGGAAGCTATAGAAGAGATTGAAATTTCCATGTAATATATCGTTTTATTAACTTTTATTTATTGACAATTTATGAAAACAAATTGGATTTTGGGCTTGACTGTAGCCTCTGCGTTTTTCGCAGCATGCAGCAACGATGAGACAGTTGATGTGCAGACCGGAGATGCGATTGCTTTCCGCACACTGGTTGATGCTTCCACACGCGCCAATCAGGCGACTGTTACTTCGCTGACATCTTTTAATGTGACGGCTCTTAGAGCTACCGGAGTTGAGTTTTCCACGACTGTGACCAAAGAAGGTGCTGCATGGAAAACTGGGGGTGTCTATTATTGGCCTAGCTATGATTTGACATTTTATGCTTATGCCAATGGACCCGCCACAGGAAAGGGGACAGTGACTGTCAATGGGACGACGAAGGCGATTACCGGCTTTACGCCGGAAGCCAATGTGGTTCAACACAAAGACTTGTTGGTCGCTTACCAAACCGGCAATAAGGCGACTTACAACAATACACCGGTGCCTTTGGTGTTCAAGCATGCTTTGTCGCAAGTTGCGATACAGGCCAAGAACCTAAAAGCTTCTTCTATTAAAATTGAAGTGATTGGCGTGAAGCTGGTCAACATGGCAACTAAAGCCGACTTGGCTTTTCCGACGTCTGCATTGGCTGCCAACGTGAAATTGCCGGCTGCCAACTGGTCTAACCTGGCCGACCGTGATATGCCGGAAAAAGCTTATTACAGCAATGGCACGAAAGCTGTGACGCTGACCGGAACGCTTCAGTCTGTCATGTTTGGTGACAATAATTTCATGCTCATTCCGCAACAGCTTACGGCATGGACCGGAAAGTCTGATACGGAGGAAAATAAGAAAGGTGCTTATCTGGCTGTCCTCTGCCGCATCTACAACGTCAGTGATGCCGGTGACATCTTGGTTTTCCCTGCTCCTACGGCCGGAGACAACAAGGACGGCAAGTATGCTTATGCAGCCGTTCCCATCGATACGAACTGGGAGCCGGGTAAGAAATACGTCTATAACCTGACTTTCTGTGCCGATGGCG
>ERZ779889.2662-NODE-2662-length-14276-cov-6.399902_pt1 | contig 14276 bp, 11 predicted proteins | sample MGYA00511030_ERZ779889 | MGnify/ENA primary metagenome ERZ779889 (study PRJEB29588, sample SAMEA2160616) | human gut metagenome | biome: human gut; feature: human-associated habitat; material: faeces | place: Denmark | collected 2008/2010 ...
GTACGGGAAAACCTACTGCCGAAAGGCAGTAAGGCGTTCTGTACCGAGCCTACGACTGGGCGAAGGCGGTTCCATTATCGACCTTGTAATGCGGTTGGAGCGGTGCGATTTCGCACACGCCGTCCGATTGCTGAGAAACAGAGAGAGGGTACCGATCGCTGCACCCCGATCTTTGTCGCCTTTATCGACCGTTCCCGCGCTCCGTATCCTCTCCGACACACCGCTTCGTCATTCGGCATTGCTCGACTATTTACGGCGGCGCGGTATCGTTCCGGAGGTTGCCTGCACTTATTGTCGGGAGATACGCTATACGATCAATGGCAGAAAATATTTCGCCATCGGATTTCCGAACGATGCCGGCGGATGGGAGTTGCGCTCGGAATGCTTCAAAGGAAGTGCATCGCCCAAACAGATTACGACGATCGACAACTGCACCGATACGGTAATCGCCTTCGAGGGGTTCATGGATTTTCTCTCCTGTCTTTCGACGAAGCACCCCGACCAACTACGCATCGACGTAATAGTATTAAACTCGGTCGTCAATCTTCCGAAAGCGCTTCCGTTTCTCGCACGCCATTCGACGATTCATGCTTTCTTCGACAATGACAATGCGGGTCGTAAAGCGACCGCCGAGTTGATTCGTCTTTGCCCCCGCAGCGAAGTCGTCGATCAAAGCTGTTTCTACTCCGGACACAAGGATGTCAACGACTATCTGATCGCCCACATAAAAGACCATGCGAAAAAGTTGGCGGCACAGAAAAACGCCTCCAAAACAAAGACGGTTCAATCTGTTCGGAATAATCCGCAACTTCTAAAAGCAAAAACAGCGGCGGTTGAGCCACAACGCCGGAAAGGGGTAAAGGTTTAGGAAGGCAAGTTTGTGTTTTCGTAAACGAAAACCTACCGAACATCCCGCTGGTCTAACTCCTGCACACAAACCGATGAAACAAGCACAGAACAAGGGCGGACGGCCGGAATTGAGTAAAGGTCGTGTTCGCCGATATATCGTCAGTACGCGACTCGATACGGAGCATTATTTACGTCTTCGGTCATTGGCCCGTACTTCGGGGCAGCATCCGGCGGAAATCATCCGACAACTGCTTCGGACAGGAGCGGTACGAGAACGCCTGCGTCGCGAGCATCTGGATTTCGTAACCCAGCTCAAAGGCATAGCTCGCAACTTGAATCAACTGACACGGCTTGCCCATGCGAAAGGATTTTCAAGTGTCGCATCCCGTCACGCGGCCATTATGGCATGCCTCGAAGCCCTGCTAAAACAGATCCGCGATGATCGGTAAAATCATTGCCGGTTCATCCTTTGCCGGGACTGTCGGCTATGTGATGAAGGAACTGTCGCGCATCCTCGATGCCGAAGGCGTAAACCCGCCGGAGGTAAAGAACATAATCGAGGATTTTAAGGATCAGACCCGACTGAACCCTCGGTTGAAAAACACGGTCGGGCATATCTCCTTCTCGTTTTCGCCGAAAGAAGCTCCGCACATGACCGATGCGCTGATGACGCAGATCGCCAAAGAATATATGCAGAAAATGGGTATTACCGACACGCAATATCTGCTGGTACGTCACCTCGACCAGCCCCATCCTCACTGCCATCTGGTCTATAACCGGGTCGGGAACAAGGGGCAGACTATATCGGACAAGAATATTAAAATACGCAATACGAAAGTCTGCCGGGAACTAACCGAGAAATACGGGTTGCATCTTGCGCCGGGAAAGGACAGCGTGCGGCGGGAGCGATTGCGCGAACCGGACAAGACCAAATACGAAATATATGATGCGATCAAAGGATGTCTGCCCAAATGTAAGAGTTGGAACGATCTGGAAGGTAGATTAAAAGAGCAAGGCATCAACGTCCGCTATAAGTATTGCGGAAATACCGACCGAAAACAAGGCGTTCTATTTTCAAAAAACGACTTCGAGTTTTCGGGGTCGAAGATCGACCGGCAATTCAGCTTCTCGAAACTGAATCTGCATTTTGCGTACGCACAACAGCAAACCCGACATCGAAGCGCTATTGTCAAAGACTTCCATGCGGCGGCAGGTTCCTACCGTTCGGCCTTCTCCGATCTGTTCGGAACGGGTGGCGGAAAGACCAACACGGATAGGCCGACGGTCAATTTCGGCGGTAATATCGGCGAACTTCCGTTGCCGCCGAATAGTTCGCCGGTCGAATTGTCCGAAGCCCAATTGCAACGCAAACCCGGCGAGAGTCCCGAAGAGTACCTCGCCCGCATCACGGCATTGCTCAATACCGTCGCCGAAGCGATGGCGATTGCCGCAATGGAGCGGGAACGTCGCTTGCGAGAACGCATGACCAAATCCAAGCAGAAATTGTAAACAGGAAGCGATACAACCATGAAAGAGAATAATATGATGTCCTACGAAATGTATGAGGACTTCAAGGAGACGATGGTCAAAACCATCAAGACCGAACTAGCGGCAAAAACAGCAAACAATAATCAATCAAGCGACAATGACTTGTCGCAACGATTGGAGCAAATCGTATATACAGAACAAGAGCGGCATCAGGCGATAATAATCCAGCTTGCCGGACGATTGGAGAGCATAGAGCAGAACTATACCAAAACGCAAACCGGTATCGATAATCTGCAAGCATCTGTCGAGGCAATCAAAATCCCAGCCGAACTGCCGCCGAGAATATCCCAACACCGAGTGATTTTCAGCTCCAAATCCCCATTCGTCATTTATTTAGTGCTATTTCTTTTCATAAGCTGCATGATCTTGTCGTCGGCACTCTATTTCGCTACCCGACCGAACCATGACCGCATCGACAACGACCTGAAATACCGCTATATAAAGATGAAAGGCGAAGCGACACCCGAACGCATCGCCGAACTGGAAGAGCTATTCGAATTAAACCGCGACAACGCAAAAATCCGTCAGATGAAAAAAGACGTTGAAGAATATGAACACACTATCCGCCAGAAAATCGAACTTGAAGAACAGGCGAGACTGAAAGAACGGGAAGTCGAAAAACTTAACAAAAAAGCTTCTCGATTAAAAAGAGAGCATTAGGTCTTTTGGAGTTATAGCTAACAATTTCATATCTTTATGCGAAATATGTTTCGTTTTGTCCACAAAATATATGAATAGGATTAAGGAAGTGCCTGAATAAAAGTGTGTTAAACAGATATGACTGACCGAACAATTCGGTAAGAGTTTCAGTATGATAAATGCCTATGCCTGCAATCGTCGTCAACCTAATCTGGAATTGCTCTTTGAAATTGCACGCATTCTTCAAGTCAACCTAATGATTTAATCAGTAGCAAATAATATAATATGGCAATCAAGAAATCGGAATTATATAGTACCCTTTGGAAATGTTGCGATGAGTTACGCGGAGGTATGGATGCAAGCCAATACAAGGATTATGTATTGGTGATTCTGTTCGTGAAATATATCAGCGACAAAAGCCGCAACGACCTTAATTTCATGATAGATATTCCCGCCGGCTGCCACTTCGAGGATTTTGTCGCTTTGAAAGGCCATGCCAATATCGGCGAAGAGATGAACAAGAAAATGGCGGCTTTGTCCGAAGCTAATCAGTTGGACGGAGTGTTTATCGCGGATTTCGATGATGAAACCAAACTCGGCAAGGGCAAGGATAAGGTTGAAACATTAAGCGGACTTATCGGTATATTCCAAACATCAGATCTCGATTTCAGCAAAAACCGTGCGGCTGATGACGATCTTATAGGCGATGCCTATGAGTATTTGATGAAGAATTTTGCAACTGAAAGCGGAAAAAGCAAAGGTCAATTCTATACTCCTGCGGAGGTTAGCCGCGTCATTGCAAAGGTTTTGGGGCTCGACAAGGTGAACAGCATCCGTACCACCATCTATGACCCGACATGCGGTTCCGGTTCATTGCTTCTTCGCGCCAAAGCCGAAACTCCCACGGATGCGACCTTGTACGGACAGGAAAAAGACAATGCCACAGTCGGGCTGGCGAAAATGAACATGATTCTTCACAACGACCCCTATGCAACGATCAAACAGGGCGACACGCTCAACGACCCTCAATATAAAGACGATTCGGGAAATTTGCAGACATTCGATTTTGTGGTTGCCAATCCTCCTTTTTCTACCAAATCATGGTTGAAAGGAGCAAAAGAAGAGGATCAATATAAGCGCTGGGGATCGTCAATCGGCATTCCTCCAGAGAAAAACGGCGACTACGCCTTTCTGCTCCATATCGTTCGGTCAATCAAACAAACAGGATGCGGTGCTTGTATCCTTCCGCACGGCGTGCTATTCAGAGGCAATGCCGAAGCGCAAATCCGTAAATATCTTGTAGCCGAAAAACGATATATCAAAGGCATTATCGGTTTGCCTGCCAACCTTTTCTTCGGGACCGGAATACCGGCCTGCATTATCCTTATCGAAAAATCCGAAGCCTCCAACCGCAAAGGTGTTTTTATGATCGATGCAAAATTCGGCTTCATGAAAGACGGAGCGAAAAACCGGCTGCGCGAACAGGATATCCGTCGTATCGTAGACGTTTGGCAGACCCAACGCGATGTCCCACATTTCGCCCGATTCGTTCCGATGGAAGAGATCGAACGTAATGATTACAATCTGAATATTCCGCGTTATATTTCAGCTCCCGACACCGAAATTTTGCAAGACATCGACGCGCATTTGCGCGGTGGGCTGCCTGCGCATGATATTGAACAACTTTCCGACTATTGGCTGGTCTGTCCCTCTTTACGCGAAGATCTTTTCCGACCGCATGTCTCTCGCACGGGATATTTCACGTTGAAATGCAAATCGTCAGCCGTGCACGATACAATTATGGCCAACACCGATTTCCTTAATCAGACCGAAATTTTTTATCGAAGTTATACCGAATGGTGCGATCGACACCGCGCAAACCTTTACGCCCTTACTACGGGATTTGCGCCGAAACATCTTATCGAAGAATTGAGCGATTCGCTGCTCTCTATTTTCAAGCGGGATGAATCACTGGTTGATGCCTATGATGTGTATGACTGCCTGATGAACTATTGGAGCGAAACCATGCAGGATGATTGTTATCTGATCGCTGCCAACGGATGGAAAGCGGGGCTATATACGCCGCAGCCGGCGGCTAAAAAGAGAGATGCAAAGCCGAAAGAGAAGAAAGCTTCCGCACCGGAGGATGTCGTGTGCGACTTATTGCCCGTTTCGATTGTGATCGACGAGTATTTCGCGAAGGAGAAGCATCTTATTACGGCTTCCGACGAGTTATTGAGCGACAAAGAAAACCAATTAAATGAAATGCTGGAAGAGCACTCGGAAGGCGTATTAGACGAAGATAATTTTGCCGATGGAAAGTTCTCCGACAGCAACGTCAAAAAACGAATCAAAGCACTCGACAAAAAATCGGATGCCGATGAAATAGCCATTCTTACGCAATATCTCAAATTGAAAGAGGATATTTCGCTGACGAAGAAAACGCTGAAAACTTTGAAATACGATTTACTTACGGCTTTGATCGTCAAATATGCTGGGCTTACAGAAGACGATATCAAACGCTTGGTTATCGAAAAGAAATGGTTTGCTACTCTTTCGGCTCGGCTCAACAGTGAAATGCATCGCATCGGTCAACAGCTGACCTCGAAAGTTTCGGCACTTGCCGAACGCTATGCACAAACGCTTCCGGAAATCGACGCCAAAATCACTGATCTCGAAGTCAAAGTCGCCGCACACTTGAAACAAATGGATTTTAATAAATAATGAAATGGGAAATTTAGGACAATGGATATCTTTCGGAATGTTGTTGAATTTGAACCAAAGATATAATCAAGGCCAAAACATTAACAAAGATGAACTGCATACGACAATAGAGAGTTGCAAATACTCGCATAACCGTGATGTCGATAACCATAACACGCTCACCACAGAGCAAAAAGAAAAACGCAAACGGTTGTTCTCTAAAATGGCAGATGCGGCAAAAGATTATATCGAGCAACGTTTGCGCGATGAAAATAAATTGAATGAATAATAAAAATGAAGAGAGATATCGATATAATTTTATCACTTATTGCTCTTGTAGGAGTTATCATATTGGCAATGCTATGGTGTTGCCGTTCGATGTCGTTATCAGCCATATCACTCGATACTTTTATCGGTGTAATGGCCGCAACGATAGGTCTACTGGTAACATTTGCAATCGGCTGGCAGGTTATCAATGCGTTGGATATTAAAAGCAAACTTGCCGAAATTGAAAAGTTGAAAGATGAAATTACCGAGCAACGAACCGAAATTAACAGGTTGGTCACTCGAAGTAAATTCGATTCTAATGTAAATCAGAGCTATACGATGCATAAACTCGGCTCTCATCACAAAGCCTTTGCATGTACATTGGAAGCGATAAAATATGGATTAGCTTTGGAGGATGCTTACGAAGAACTGGATGTGTTACTCGCCAATCTGAAAGTCTTTGCAGTAAATTCACAACGGGAACATTGTTATCAATCCGAGCGTGATATGATGGTTGCAGCAGATGAGGCGATTCGAAAATCGCCTAAATTTGCTCTTATCAAAGACAAATACACGGATGCACTATCGGAATACAACAAGTTTTTCAGCCACGTATTTCCAGACCCCAAAGACAAAAAGACAACGCATAAATGAAAATACCGCAAGGATATAAACAGACTGAGCTGGGAATTATTCCGGAGGAATGGGAGGTTGTAAAACTTGGCAACCTTGGTGTTACATATACCGGACTATCTGGCAAAAGGAAATGCGATTTTGGTTGGGGTTCTGCCAAATATATACCGTTCTTGAATATTCTTAACAACCCTCAAATTGATATTGACGATTTAGAATATGTTAATATCATGCCTAATGAGGTTCAAAATGCGGTACAGAATGGAGATTTATTTTTCAATACATCATCCGAAACGCCGGAGGAAGTCGGTATGTGCTCTGTATTGACTAATAAAATAGAAAATACATCACTAGTGTCCCGTTAAAATCGGGACGAGTTATTAATTAATCAAATAATCCCGGAATAAGGGGATTAAATTGTTCTTTGACATCATTGAAATTAGTCTTATTAAACAGCTCTTGTAAATGCGTTTTATCTGTTAATGAGATGCTAAGAATCTGCAAGACCTCATAAGTTGAACGATTCAGTTGCATATCATATTGTACAATAGCTACTAAACAATAGGTGATGATAGCAACACTAATCTGTATTCGAACCGCATTCTCGGTAGTACCCCAGAACCTTTTTATCTTAAGGTGTTGTTTCAGCCATTTGAAGAAAAGTTCCACGAACCATCTTTTCTTATAAAGATTGGCAACATCAAGTGCAGATATGTGTTTGGCATTCGTCAGGAATGTGAATTCACGATCATCCTCTTCATCATAGAAACGGATGACTCTGAATGATTCAGGATACTTCTTTTCAGAAGTGTACCCTATCAGTTTCACTTCCGCATCTGAAAGGATATTCTTCGGCATTCTACGCTTCCATTTACAGAACTTGCATTTCAGATTAGACTTCGCTCTGACTACAAAGAAAGAACCTGTAAGATGAATCCGATAAAGTTCTTTAAACGAGTCATACGCTCTGTCAAATATATAATAAGCATTTGGCTCATAATTAATTGCGGACATTTCTGTTGAATCATGCCTGGATGCTGTAGTTACTGTATAAAAGGCTGGAAGTTGTGCTTCTATGTCATAAAGGACATGAGCCTTAACTCCACCTTTTTTCTTACGGAACTTCGCCCAAGGGAATATAGCCAAACATAAAGGAATCGTAGTGGAATCAAACGCATACTTCCTTCCTGGAATATCCAAGATGTGAGTCGATCGTTTTTCACATGCTTCCTTCATCATATAGAAAGCAAAATCTTCGAAGATTCTGTAATCCCGATTCTGATTGGCAGATGCAAGCGTAGTTTTGGCAATGGGCTCACGACCCAATCCCAAATGATAACGCTTTCCTTGATGTGCTTCCAAAGCTACAATCAAGTCACGAAGACTTTCACGATTACTGAGTTGACCGAACATCATTGCAAGTAACTGACTCCAGCAAGTGAAATGTTTCACATAACGATTGCCATCATACTTGTCTACAAGTCTTCTGAACTTATCATTGTTCAAGAATTCTACTAACTGAGCGAAAACATATTTATCTTGGTTCATTTGAGGTCACCTTAATTGACCTCAAAGGTATGATTTCAAATCGTCGCGCCTAAAAAGTAGTATCTAATAGACTATATTTCAATTATTTCAAAGAACTATTTATCCACTTTTACGGGACAGTAATGAAAATACATATTTGAATAGTTTCTGTTTTGGGTATAGATTATTTGACAACAATGAAGCTGTTGGTATATTTTTATCATATTATTTCAGGAGTGCTGTTGGCAGAGTATTAATGTCTGTTTTAGCCCAAGGGGCAACAAGATATAATTTGGCTAAAACCACTTTTTTAGAATCAACTATTGCCTTGCCTCCGATTGAAGAACAGCGACGGATTGCCGAAGCATTGAGCAATGTGGATGCGCTAATTGCGGCACTCGACAAGAAAATCGCAAAAAAACGCCTTATTAAACAAGGCGCAATGCAACAACTTCTAACCGGCAAAAAACGACTTCCTAATTTCTCAGAGAAATGGGTTTCTAAAAAATTGGGAGAAATATCTCGCATAAAAACAGGTAAACGGAATGGAGATGAACAAGTCAAGAATGGTAAATATCCATTTTTCGTTAGGTCAAATGTTATTGCTCGTATTGATTCTTATTCATTTGACGGTGAAGCTATTTTAGTCCCCGGCGAAGGTGGAATCGGAGCTATATTCCATTATGTTAATGGAAAGTTTGACTATCATCAACGGGTCTATAAAATTAGCGACTTTGCCGATGCAATATACGGGAAATATGTATATTACTATATGCAAAGATATTTTGGCGAGTATGCACTGTCTTTGTCTGTAAAGGCTACCGTTGATTCTTTGAGACTTCCAACTTTTGAAGAATTTAGCATAGCTTTACCAAATAACATAGAAGAACAACAAGCAATAGCAACAATCCTTTCCGACATAGACAAGGAGATTGCAGATTTGGAAGTATGTCGCGATAAGTACAAACTTATCAAAAGCGGTATGATGCAGAAATTATTAACCGGACAAATACGTTTAGTTAAGCCGTTAGCGCCGATTATTCCGCTTGAAACTCCAGATGCTCAAATTCGTGAAATTCCTCTGCAAACACATGTAGTTGCCGGACATATCGTAAATGCATTATATCAATCATCAGGATGGGGACGTACCAAATTGCAAAAAACGTTGCATTTGGTCGGGTATCATTGCCAACTCGATTTCGGAAACGACTATATTCGCAATACGGCAGGACCAGACGATCAGGTGATGATGAATCACATCGACAGTAAGTTCAAGCAATATCGTCATGTCAAAATAGAGGCAAAAAAAGAGAATGGCAAGACACGATATAATTATATTCCTACTACAATGATCGACGAATTGGAACAGGTGTATGAAACATATCCTCAAACAATTCGCCACGCAGTCGATTCTTTGATAAACAAAATTAAAAAGATGGATTTGGCCCGTGCGGAGATTGTTTCGACGCTATATGCCGTATGGAACAACCGAATCATAAAAGAGGAACCGATATCCGACGATCTGTTACTGGAAGATTTCTATGCTTGGAGTAAGCACAAATCGGATTTCAGTCGAGACCTTGTATTGCAAGGATTAATTTATATGCGCAAGGAGGGAATTATTCCGATGGGCTGGGGAAAATATATTGGTAAGAAATAAGAACATGGACACAAACATCGGGGCAAAGGAACGAATCTCGCAGGAACGGCTTGTCGGGCTGTTTCAAAACATATTGCAATACGATTATCTCGGTAATTGGGAATACCGCGAAGGCAATGCGAATGTAGAGGAGGCGTTGTTGCATCGTTATTTGAAGAGACGGAGTTATGCCGATAAGGAGATCGACAAGGCCGTTGCGAAACTCAAACAAGCAGCGGCCAATATCGGCATAGGTTTGTACAACGCCAACCATGAGGTCTATACGTTGCTACGTTATGGCGTAAACGTGCAGTCGGAAGTATCGGAGCACAAAAAGATGGTACACCTTATCGACTGGGCGAACCCGATGGAGAATGATTTTCAGATTGCCGAAGAGGTGACTGTACAAGGCAAAAGCGACCGCCGCCCCGATCTGGTCATTTATGTCAACGGAATCGCCGTAGCCGTCATCGAGCTCAAACGCAGCAAGGTGTCCGTTCATGAAGGGATTCGTCAGAACATCCGCAATCAAGAAGACGAATATATTCCCCGATTCTTTACGACCGTACAATTGCTGTTCGCAGGTAATGATACCGAGGGGCTGCATTACGGAGTAATCAAAACACCCGAAAAGTTCTGGCTTCGTTGGAAAGAACCGTGCGGCGAACCGTGTGAACCTTCTCTGTTTACACCAGATCGTCATCCGAATGAACTGGATCGCAGCGTTTTGCAATTTTTCGAACCGCATCGACTGTTGGAATACATACACGATTTTATTATTTTCGACGGCGGCCGCAAAAAGACAGCCCGACCGAATCAATATTTCGCAATCAAGGCGGCGCAACCACGTGTGCGTAATAAAGAAAGCGGCATTATCTGGCATTCGCAAGGTGCAGGGAAAAGTCTTACGATGGTTTGGTTGGCACAGTGGATTCGCGAAAATGTTGTGGATGCCCGAGTGGTCGTCATCACCGATCGTGACGAACTGGACAAACAGATCGAAACCGGATTCAAGGATGCGGGTGAGAAAATCCGACGCGCCCGAAGCGGAGCACAATTGGTCTCGATGCTCAATGAAGCCGAACCGTGGCTGATTTGCACCCTCATCCATAAATTCGGCAACCGAAACGATAACGACGGCATATCAGTCGGAGGGAAAAAAGCGGTAAAATCGCTCGATTTCTATTTGGAGGAGGTTGCAAAGAAGCTTCCGCAGGGGTTTCAGGCCAAAGGCAATATCTATGTCTTTATCGACGAGTGTCATCGCTCGCAGGGCGGTATGCTGCACGAAGCGATGAAGCATATCATGGGTGAACGTGTCATGTTAATCGGCTTTACCGGAACCCCATTATTGCATACGGACAAGAAGAAATCCATCGAGACATTCGGTTCATACATACACAGCTATAAATTCCACGAAGCCGTTCGAGACAAGGTTATCCTCGACCTACGCTACGAAGCCCGGAATGTGGAGCAATTCCTCGGCAAGCGCGAAAAGATCGACGAGTGGTTCGATTCCAAGACAGCAGGGTTGAGCAAGGTCGCCCGGTCGCTACTGAAAGCGCGCTGGGCGAAGATGGAAAAATTGTTCAGCAGCAAGGAACGTATCCATCGCATCGTGGCGGATATATGCCAAGATATGGATACGAAACGGGCCCTGTCGGGCGGATACGGCAATGCAATGCTTGTAGCCGATTCTATTTATCAGGCCTGTCGCTATTGGGAGGTGTTCCAATCTACTGAATTGAAAAGGCATTGCGCCGTTGTGACGAGCTACGATGCGAACAGTTCGTCGGTAAAGGACGAATACGTCGGCGAAGGCGAAACGGAAGATTTTACCAAATACGAAATCTACAAAAGAATGATCGGCGACCGCACGCCCGAACAGTTCGAAGCATGGGCGAAGAAGGAATTCATAGAACATCCAGCAGATATGAAACTGCTGATCGTCGTGGATAAATTGCTCACCGGATTCGATGCGCCGTCGGCTACCTACCTGTATATCGACAAAAAGATGCGTGACCACAACCTGTTTCAGGCGATTTGTCGCGTGAACAGAGTGGACAGCGACGAAAAGGATTTCGGTTATATCATTGATTATCAAGATTTGTTTGGTGCTATCAAAAATGCAATTGAAGATTATACGAACGGGGCGTTCGATCAATATGACGCTGCAGATATTCAAGGCTTACTGACCAATCGTCTGACCGAGGGACGCAAAGGGTTAGAAGAAGCCATACAAGCGGTATATACATTGTGCGAACCCGTAAATCCGCAAACGCAAGCCGGATATTTCGCCTATTTCGTTTATTCGGAAACAACGCCAATCAAGGAACAGCAGGATGAATGCAAAGCGAATGCCGCGAAGCGCGAAACATTCTATAAACAGGTGTCGGTTCTCGTCCGTCGATATATTGATATTGCCAACGAAATGGCGGCGGCGGGATACACGAAAGAAGAGGCCAAGCATATCAAACAGCAGGTCGATTATTTCAACAACCTGAAAGATGAAATAAAACTCAAAAGTGGCGATGCACTTGATTTGAAATTGTATGATCCGGCCATGCGCCAGTTAATCGACAACTACGTGCGGGCCGACGACAGCGAGAAACTGGTCGAGTTGGCTGATGTTTCTTTTCTTGATTTGCTTGATATTGACGGCGTACAAGCCATCGAAGCTCTTCCTAAGAATATTCGGCAGAACGAGCGCTCTGTTGCCGAAGTGTTGGCTGCCAACATGCGCAAGATGATTATCAGCGAGCGACCGAACAATCCCGCTTATTTCGACAGAATGTCAGATTTGCTGAATCAATTATTACAGAAACAGCACGATGGGAAATTGCAATATAAAGAGTTGATCGAACTGCTTATCGAAAAGCTCAAAGAAATGCGTTCGGAAACACGTACGAAATATCCGACAACGCTCGATACCAAAGGAAAACGTGCCCTATACGATAATCTGGATCATAACGAAGAACTCGCAATTCGCGTACACAATGCCGTAAAAGCTAATGCCCGAGATGGCTTCAGGGATGTAAGCGGCAGCGGATTGAAGATGAAAGCAGTGCGCAAAGCCGTCCGCAATGCTTTACCAGACACGACAGAAGACAAGATTGATGATATTATGCAAATTATCATCTCACAAAAAGAGTATTGATGACTGTTATCACCCTATCCGATCTGTCTGCCGAGATTGAGTGGAAGGCTATCAAAAACGTGCATTTGACCATCTATCCGCCCGATGCGCGAATACATGTCTCTGCTCCCCTTGCCATGACAGAAGATGCTATCAGGTTATTTCTAATAACTAAACTTCCGTGGATTCGGCAACGTGTGTCGCAGATTCTCGATCAAAACCGCCAGACGCCTCGCGAATATGTTTCGGGAGAAAATCACTATTACAAAGGACAACGGTATCGTTTGAAAGTCGTTTACGACCATATTCCTGCAAAAGTCGAAGTGCAAGGGAACGAATATCTTGTTTTGCATGTTCGCGAAAACTGCCCGTTGGAACGCAGAGCCGAGATACTTAAAGAGTGGTATCGTGCAGAGTTGAAAAAACTGTTGCCTGCTTTAATTGCCAAATGGGAAAAAATTCTGGATGTTCGGGCAAATAAATGGGAGGTAAAACAGATGAAAACCCTGTGGGGAAGTTGCAATCACCGGACACGAAATATCATCTTTAATCTGGAGCTTATCAAAAAGCCGTTGCATTGTATCGAGTATATCGTTGTCCATGAGTTGCTGCATATCAGGGTGCGATTGCACAATGAAGAATTTACAACTTTACTGAACCGCTATTTTCCCAATTGGAAGCAGCTGAAAGAAGAGTTGAATGAATTTATCGTGTAGGTATTACAAATGTATGACAAACAAAAAAGAAAACCGCGTTACAAGTTACTGCAACGCGGTTTCATCAAGGTCTGATGCGGAGGACAAATTCAAAAAAAAATTTTATCAGATACCGAAGCAAATCACTCCGGGACTTGACATTGGCAAAGGCTGTCCCGAAATTGCCCGGTCGGAAAATTTTTCGTATCTTGCAGTAGGTTATTTGAAATGCGGTATTTGAGCGCAACAAGCTGAAAATAAACCGTTACCTTTTCGTTACCTACTCTCTTATACAAAAATGTAACGACCCGATAAATCAAGTCGTTACATCACTTTAATCCCAAACCTTGTTGGTTTCCTCTTTTCTTTATATCGGCTTCCGGGTCGGTCGGGAGCCTATTTTTTCGAATCGACCCGCATTTCGACCGAGGCGCCCGACCATTGGTTGATCTCCCGCTTTTCGGTGCGCAGGCGGCGTCCGGCATAGGAGATCCTCACCTCGATCCCGAAGGGCCTGGTCGCGTCGATTTCGTTGTCCGCGGGCAGCGTGTGGGGGATTATATATAGGTAGAGCACGAGGTGGTCGCACGGCATGGTTTGCAGCGCGGCCGTGCGGTCGGCGATATTCGTGTTGGAGTCG
>ERZ779889.2663-NODE-2663-length-14273-cov-9.713321_pt1 | contig 14273 bp, 9 predicted proteins | sample MGYA00511030_ERZ779889 | MGnify/ENA primary metagenome ERZ779889 (study PRJEB29588, sample SAMEA2160616) | human gut metagenome | biome: human gut; feature: human-associated habitat; material: faeces | place: Denmark | collected 2008/2010 ...
CTGCTGCCCTGCCGCCTGCGGCCATAAGCATCCCTCGCAGGCGAGAGAAGCCTGCTCGTGGATGATATGGCCCTCCGGCGGCGGTGCCTTGTCTATCCGCGGCAACAGGTTGCATGTTTTGCAAAAGCAGCAAGCCCTGCGGCAGAAGTCTGCCGCAGGGCTTGCCGTTTTTGTCCAGGTCAGAACTATTTCTGCCTGCTGATCCGGTGCAGCACGTTGCCGTGTGCGTCTAACATGTAGAGGTCAAGTTCATCGGGCCCTACGGTCACCAGTGAGTAGCCTTCTTCGGAGCTGCAGAATACAGTGCCCTCTATGGGCTCCACCTCCCGGCTCAGAGAGCCGGAACTGTTCACGACATAGTCGATGTTGGAGCCATCCATCCGGATGTGCTGGAAGTTGTGGATGTGACCGCAGACATACATGTCCACGTTGTCGTGCTTCAGCAGAATCGAGTTGACTCTATTCTGCATGTCGGTGCGTTCGCTCTCGTCCTTGTCGGTGTAGGCGTAGATCGGATGGTGACCGACCACGACCACCCAGTCCTCGTCGGCGGCGGCAAGGGTCTCGTCGAGCCATGCCAGTTCGGCTTCCATGTCGGCCTTGGCGGCGTCGGGATATTTCTCGGTGTCATCGCGGTACTTGTCGAGCAGGGGAGAGGTGTCGATCATCACGAGGCGTATCGTGGTGCCGTCCTCCTCGGCCGTGAAGCTGTAGTACTTCGCGGGCATCTGCCAGCGGGCGCTCACGTCGGAATACTCCACCACGGCGTCGGTGTTGCCGCGGTACTCGTGGTTTCCGCAGACCGGATACCAGGGAATCATGAGGTCCGGGTGGCTGTAGATGAGCTCGTAGTTGGTCATCCAGAGCGGGTCTGAGGTGCTCTGGACGCCTTCGAAGTGATGGATGTCGCCGGCTGCGACCACGAACTCGATGTCTATTGCCTCGGCCATGCTGCCCATCGTGGCTGCCACGGTCTTCTGCTCATAGTAGCCGTTGCGTCCGAGGTCGTTGGCGATGTAGAAGTTCAGAGGCTGCTCGAGAGCCTTCCATGAATCCGCGGGGTCTGCTGCCGTCTGCTGGCTTCCAGTGCCGGTGCATGCCGTGAACGCAGCCGCGAGCGAAAGTATTAGAATCAGTTTTTTCATCTCATCAAAATATATTCAACGCCATAGGCTCCGAACCAGGGCTGCACTGCGGGAGAGGTGTAGGTCTGTCCGTTCACGGTCAGGCCGGCGGCGGCGAAGAAAGGCTGCCTTGAGGCGTCGGAGGGAGTGTAGGCTCCTTCAAGCACAGGTGAGCCTGCCTGTACGTGGAAGTCCCAGCTGTCGTTCCAGCTGTAGCTTGCGGGGTCAGAGTCGAGACTGTAGTTCACGAATATGGGGTCGAGCGCGGCCGCTTCCTCGGAGGTGGTGGCTACGATGCTGTGGGTGTCTGCCGAGGGGTCGTACTCTTCATGCTCGTAGGCATAGCCCTCGTAGGCATACCTTGCTCCTGAGTAGTAGAGGATCTCTCCGTCGTCCTCATAGTCGCCTTCCCAGACGATGGAGCTCTTGGTGTTGCCGGAAGCGTAGTAGTTGTAGTCGATCATGGAGTGCTCTCCGTCGTAGCAGTCCTCGCTGCCCGGTTCGTCCCATGCGGGGGTGATAGCCTTGAACTTGCAGTTCACGAGAAGGTTGTTGAACACGCTCACGTTGGCCATCTCCTCGACGTATATTCCGCCGCCCTTTTCGCCGTCACGCCTCCATCCGGAGTTGATGATGGTGTTGTTGTAGGCCTGGATGAGAGCCTGATGCCTCAGCTCGCTCTGGTCTGAGCTCGAAAGCTTGAGTCCGTTGGTGTTGGGGCTGAACATGATGTTGCCGGCCACGTCGACCTTGCAGCCTGACTTCACGTTCACGGCCTCGGCTCCGTCGTATCCGGTGGCGCTGAAGATGTTGTGGGCGATGATGGCGTTGCCTCCCATCATATAGATGCCGTCGGACCAGCCGTTGCGGATGATGCTGTTGGTGATTACGTAGTTACCGTCGGGGTTGTTGGTGGTGATCTGAGGATAGGCGTCGTCGCCGGCGGTGTAGTAGCCGTTTTCAGCGGCGGGTGAACCTTCGACCACCTGTCCTCCGGTGTACTCGATGATGGTGTGGTCGATTATCATTTCTTCGCAGTCGGCTCCGGCGACTATTCCGCCCCAGAGACCGGCGAAGGTATTGGCGGAGGTTCTGAGATTCTCGGCCACGGTCAGGCGCACGGGTGCCTCCTCGGTGCCGAGGCAGTAGAGATTGCCGTCCACTGAGAATTCGATGGCGGCATGGTTGACTCCGACTCCTGCATCGCTGAAGATCACGGTTACGCCCTCCTCGATGGTCAGGCTTTCGCCGGCGGGAACTGTGATGTGTCCGTTGACGTTGATTGTCTTTCCGGCCTCCCAGATTCCGCTGACATTGCCGGATACCGTCTGCTCGGGGACGGGATCGGGATCAGGATCGGGGGTAGGGTCCGGATCAGGGTCGGGAGTGATCTTGTTGCATGATGCCGCAATCGAGAGGACTGCCATCGCTGCTGCTGCGAGTAAGGATTTCTTGTTCATTTGTATTGAAGTTGTTTTGGTTTGAATTATCTAAAGGGAGAACCTGATTCCGACGACTATCGAGATGTCGTGCCATTCCTTGCGCTCGATGACTGCTCCGTGCCAGGTGGGGTAGTCCTTCAGCGACTCCGTCAGGCTGTTGGGGTTGATGTACCTCACGGAGGGGGAGTCGAGCAGGTTGGTGGCCTTGGCGAATATCGACAGACCGGACTTGAAGCTCTTCTCGAGAGAGGCGTCCAGTTCGACGTAGCCGGCTTCCCAGATGTCGTTGTTGAACCAGTTGGATATCTCGCTGAGCCTCTTGCCGGTGTAGGATCCGGACAGCTGGGCCTCGATGCCGTATTTGGGGAAGTTGAACAGCAGGGAGAGGTTGGCCACGTGGGCTGCCTGTCCGTAGAGGGGCCTGGTCTGGTCCACGGTCTTGACCTCGGTGCCTTCCCTGAGTCGCTTGTTGGTCGTTATGCTGGAGTTGGTGTAGGTGTAGTTGGCCTTGATTCCGAACCAGTTGAAGTATTTCATGAGGTCCACCTCCACTCCGGCGTTGGTGGCGTCTCCGAAGTTCATCGGGGTGATGAAGGTCGCCTGCCCTTCGTTGATGAGTCCGGTCTCGATGGGGTTCTGGAGCTTCTTCCAGAAGAGGCCCACCATGAACTGCTCGGATGATCTCGGGAAGAACTCGTATCTCAGGTCGAGGTTGTCGGCCACCGTGTGCTCCAGTCCGGGGTTGCCTTTCTCGTCGTAGTCTTCGTTTAGAATCGTGTAGGGCACTATCTCGAAGAAGCCCGGACGGTTGATGGAGCGGCCGTAGGAGAAACGCAGGTTGGCGTCATCGTGCACCTGGTATTTTATGTGTACGCTCGGCAGTATGTCGACGTAGTTCTGGCTCCCCTCAGACTCAGTCTGCCTCGGGAAGTCCAGTTTGTAGCCCTGGTCGGTGTGCTCGGCCCTCACGCCGGCGATGACCTCGAGCTTGTCCCACTCGTATTTTGCCATCAGGTAGCCTGCGGCGATGTTCTCCCAGGCGTCGTAGTTGAGGGGGTCGCCGATGTTGCCGTAGCGGCGCGGCTTGAGCAGGAGTTCGTCGAAGTTGTTCCAGTCCTCACCGTAGTACTGGGGGTTGTAGATGTCGGTGGCGGAGTCGAAGGTGTATTCGTTGAAGAAGCTGTCGCGTATCTTGTTTCTGTACATGCCTCCGGCCTTGAGGGTCATGGCGGACTCGATGCCGGGGTAGAAGGTGTAGGAGAGGTTCAAGTAGCCGGCGAAGTCCCTGTCGGAGTTGTGCTCCCAGCGCTTTTCCGCGGAGTCGGTGTTGTAGAGGTGGGGCACCTGCATGTTGATGAAGATCTTGGCATTGTCGGGCGAGGTGCTGTAGGCCCTCGAGAATACTCCGGACCAGTCGAGCTTGAGCCTGTCGCCGTCGAGGAATGCGTGTTCCCCCTTCAGGGTGGTGTTGAATATGTACTGGCGGTTCCACTGCATCTTCACCGTCCAGTCCTTCCTGTTCTGCCCGTTGCGGACTTCGCTTTCGCGGAAGTCCATGTAGCCGGCGTAGAACATCAGCTTGTTGCGGTGGTCGAACCTGTAATCGAACTTGGTGTGGAGCCCGAGGCGGTTCTGCTCTTCGGAGTATGTCCTGTTTTCGGTGCCGTTGCCGGAGGAGCCTGGCATGTAGTACAGTTCGGTGTCCTTTCCTCTGAAGAGGTTCTGGTAGCTGACCGCGGCCATAACTCCGAGCTTGCGGCCGAAGAATCTGTTTCCGAAGGAGAAGCCTCCGACGATGTCCGGCCGGGGGCGGGACGAGGTCATGCGGAGGTTCTCCGTGGTGAAGTCGTCCATAGTGACCGCGTAGTCCTCTGGTCTGCCGAGCCGCTCGTAGGGTGACATCTTCTGCCCGGCCCTGTGGTTGAATGATTCAAAGTCCCTGTCGAAGAAGAGGGCGCTGTAGCCTGTGGCGAGGTTGGCGTTCACTTCGAGTTTGTCGGGAGCGTCCTTCATCACGAGGTTCACGGCCCCTCCGATTCCGTCGCCCTCCATGTCGGCGGTCAGGGACTTGGTCACCTCAAGGCGGTCAAGCATCTCGGAGGGGAAGATGTCGAGGGGCACGAAACGGTTTTTGTTGTCGGGGCTGGGGATCTTGACCCCGTTCACGAGGGTGTAGTTGTAGCGTTTGTCCATGCCGCGCAGAATCGCATAGCGTCCTTCTCCGCTGCTGTTTCTTTCGACGGTCACGCCTGACATCCTCCTGACGGCGTTTGCTACCGTCATATCGGGAGAGAGTTCTATTGCTTTGGCACTCATGACGTTGACGACGTTCATGGACGCTTTTTCTATTCCGCGCGCGGCTATTTCGGTTCTTCCTGCGTTGTCGGCGGTCACTACCACGGCGTCGAGCTGTTCGGTGTCGGGTTCGAGGTTGATTACCAGGATTTCGCCGCTGTTGTCGCTGAATTTGATTTCGAGATTCTTGTAGCCGATCGATGAACATACGAGCGTGCATTCGCCGACGGGGGAGTCGAATATGAAACTGCCGTCGAGTCCGGAGATTGCGCCTGTTCCTGGCATTTCCTTGATGACTACGGCGGCTCCTATGAGTTCTTCGCCGGTCTGGGCGTCGAGAATCCTGCCTCTGACTTCGGTTTCGGCATAGGCGACAGGTCTGCAGGTGAATAAGATGATTAAAATCGCGTACAGAAGTCTGAGCTTCATGGCAATACTTGCTAACTGTTCTGGCCGCAAAGTTATTTCGGGAAGGTTTCAAGAATGTTACGGCGATATGCAGAAAGGTTAAAAATTATTACAATCAGGTTAAGTCCGCCCTATGCCCCGCAGAATCGGAAATTATACTTAAATTAGGCATACATTATTAATAACACCAAGACAAATGGAACTTCCTTTCGCAGAACCCTACAGGATCAAGATGGTGGAGAATCTCAATCGCTCCACCCGCGCCGAGCGCGAGAAATGGATAGCCGCGGCGAACTACAACCTCTTCAAGCTCAGGAGCGAGCACGTCTACATCGACATGCTGACCGACTCCGGGACCGGAGCGATGAGCGACAGGCAGTGGGCCGCGCTGATGGAAGGCGACGAGAGCTATGCCGGAGCCTCTTCCTTCTATAATCTGAAAGACACCATACGTGAGATCACGGGTCTGGAGCACGTACTGCCCACGCATCAGGGCCGCGCCGCAGAGAACGTACTGTTCTCCGCCATTGTCAAGGAAGGCGACTGGCTTCCCGGAAACTCTCATTTCGACACCACCAAAGGCCATATCGAGTTCCGCAGGGCGCATGCCGTGGACTGCACCATAGACGAGGCGGCCGACACGGAGCTCGAGCTGCCGTTCAAGGGCAACATGGACCTGCAGAAGCTGGAGGACGTGCTGAAGGCGCATCCGGCGGAGAAGATTCCGGCCATCGTGCTGACCGTCACCAACAACACGGCCGGCGGGCAGCCGGTCTCAATGGAGAACATACGCGGAGTCTCCGCCCTCGCCCGCAAGTACGGGGTGAAGCTTCTGATAGACTCCGCCCGCTTCGCCGAGAACGCCTATTTCATCAAGATGCGCGAGCCTGGCTATGCCGGCAGGAGCATCAGGGAGATAGTGCGCGAGATATATTCCTACGCCGACTACATGACCATGTCGGCCAAGAAGGACGGCCTCGTGAATATCGGAGGCTTCCTGGCGTTCCGCGACGAGGAGGACATGCGCCGGTGCCAGATGTACGGCATCATGTACGAAGGCTTCCTGACCTACGGAGGCATGGCTGGCAGGGACATGAACGCCCTGGCGCAGGGTCTTAGGGAAAGCACCGAGTTCGACTATCTCGACAGCAGGATACGTCAGGTGGCATATCTTGCCTCGAAACTCGACGAGTACGGGGTGCCCTATCAGCGTCCAGCAGGCGGCCATGCAATTTTTGTCGACGCCAGGAAGGTGCTGGCCAAGGTGTCGCGCGAGGAGTTCCAGGCCCAGACCCTGGCCATAGAACTCTATCTCGAAGGCGGCGTCAGGGGAGTGGAGATAGGCGCGCTGATGGCTGACCGCGACCCGGAGACCAGGGAGAACCGCTACCCGAGGTTGGAGCTGCTGAGGCTTGCCGTTGCCCGCAGGGTCTATACGAACAACCACATGGACTATGTGGCCGCCGCCTTGAAGAACGTCTGCGACCGCCGCGATTCCATCACCCGCGGTTACCGCATAGTCAGCGAACTTCCCATTATGCGCCATTTCACGGTCGACCTCGCGAAGGCGGAGTGACGGCTGCTAAACAGGACTGTCTCCATCGGAACTCGACTGTTCCGGCACGGCTGGCTTCTGTGTCCCGGCATGCTAGCTATTATGTATGTTCCGGCGTGATTTGTAATCCGCCTGAACGTGGGTCAATAATTACGCTGGACTGCAAATCCAGCGCAACAGGTTTTTTATCGTTCCGTTGTCTGATTAATTCGTGGATACTCATGCTGTAACTGGCTGTCCGGTCGGATTTGAAATTCATTGGTACCAGATGCAGCCGTTCTGCGACGGTGTATTGCTGCCCGGCGGGACTGATGGAACCAATTTGGGTCCATTGGGACCAGCCGCCGGCCCTGGAATGGCCTCTGCGCCGTCCCGCCGGGACTGCTGAATTTCAACTTTTGCCTTCTTGAAAATCACCTGCTCCTGTTGTGGCAGATTTGCAATCTGCCATTGTGCTGCACTGGCCCTGCCGCCGACGGAGCTCGGCCTCCGGCAGTAGGAACCACCGCACAGCCCTATACTGCCGGATGCCGACTCGCCGCGGCAGGCTTCGGAGTTCCAGCGCGGCTGGCTTTTACGTTCCAGCGTGATTTGTAATCCGGAATGTGGGTCAGAATTGTGCTGGATTGCAAATCCATCGGAACGGGGCGCGGTTCATCTAATTTCTCTATATTACAGAATCTTAACAAGTTATAGAGACTTCACCAACCAAAAATGTCAATTATACCTCAATTATACCTTATACCGTTATATAGACAAAGAAAAAGGACAAACCCTCATTTCTGAAGATTTGTCCGCTTTGGCTCCCCTTCTAGGACTTGAACCTAGGACCCCCTGATTAACAGTCAGGTGCTCTAACCAACTGAGCTAAAGAGGAATGTTTCCCCTGAACTCGCTGTTCGGGACTGCAAATATACAGCAAAAACTCAAACGAGCAAAAAAATTTTACATTTTTATCGTATCTTTGCCCTGCTATGGATGTGGATCTATTGTCGAGGATGATATCTGAACTGGTTGTCGACCATGACAGGGTCGGGCTGCCAGGCGTCGGCACCTTCTATGCTGACGTTGTCTCGTCGACTTTCTCCGACAGAGGCTACACCATCAATCCCCCGTACCGCAGGTTGTCCTTTCTCCCCAACGCGGTGGAGAACGACCTGCTGGTAAATTTCTACTCCGATGTCAACGGAATTCCGGCCGACGTGGCCAGGGAGTATCTGACGCAGTTCCTTTCGGAGCTTGCGGCGGTGCTCAGGAAACGCAAGAGCATCATGCTGCCCGGACTGGGGCGTCTGCGTGCGACCAAGGAGAACAATTTCTTCTTCGTGCCGGACGAGAAGCTGGACATCTACCCCGAAGCTTTCGGGCTGGAGTCCGTGTCGTTGAAGACCCTGCCCACGATGGACGACGAAAGGGTGGAAATCCCCTTCGAGTTCAAGGCGGTGAAGGCGAAGGCGGCCGCAGCGACATCAGCCGGGCTGACCGAAACAGTCGACCCGGCCAAACCGGCTCAGCCTGCGGAACAAACGACAGCACAGCCTTCCGGGCAGACATCAACTGCAGCTGTTGCCGCGACAGAAACAACCAAACCGGTAGACCAGCCTGCCGCAGTGGAGGCTTCTGTGCAGGACGGCTCTGCGGCAGCACAGGACGAACCCGCTGCAGAAGAAGGCGAAGCCGCTGAAACAACAACCGAAGTCCCCGAAAAAGCCGAAGTCCCCGAAAAAGCCGGAGCCACTGAAGCAACAGAAGCCACTGAAGCCACCGAAGCAACCGAACCCACCGAGCCCGCAACCGAAGTAACCGAAGCGGAGACAGCCGCCGCCACTGAGAATCAGCCGAAGAGGTTCCGCTGGTGGATACCGCTGCTCGTGCTGCTTGCGCTGGCCGCAGTCGCGCTGGTGGCCTTCCTGATTCTCGCCCACGTCGCCCCCGATTTCATAGATTCGATACTCTACACCCCCGAGCAGCTGCGCATCATCAACTACTGACGCGGCAGGAGTGAACGCAAGACCATGACGGAACTTATATATCCAACCGACCCCGCCCCGGTGCTTCCGGGCAGCAGCGACGCTCCTGCGGAGGAGATGCTCCCCATAATCGAGCCGAGCGGCCTCGTGACCGCCCAGGCCTCGCGTCCGTTCTGCCATGGCGGGTCGAAGCCGCTGCATCCGGTCGTCCACCTTCATATAATAAACCGAGAGGGAGAGATCTACCTTCAGCGGCGCGGCGTCCACAAGGACCTGCTGCCCCTCAGATGGGACACCGCGGTGGGCGGACATGTGTCCTACGGCGAGTATGTAAGCGAGGCCCTCTACCGCGAAGCCGCCGAGGAGCTCCATTTCTTCAACTTCAACCCCTGCTGGCTGACCGCCTACGAGTTCGAGTCCGAGAGCGAGAGGGAGCTGGTCAACGTGTTCGCGACCGTCGGCGACTTCCACCCCGAGCCCGACTCCGAAGAACTCAGCGGAGGCCGCTACTGGACTGAATCCGAAATCAGGGAGAACCTCGGGAAGGGAGTGTTCACCCCCAACTTCGAGTCCGAATACGCCAGGATAGACCGCATGCTGCAAGCCCTGCTATGACCCACGAACTTCAGAAATTCATAAAGGACCAGCTTTCCGTCTGGCCGCTTGCGTCTTCCAACTTCAGGGCGCTCAAAGGCCTGCGCTACCGCAGTCTGGAGGTCTGCGGGCTGCCCTGCCGCATACAGTACAACCCCATCAGGGTCATCTCCTCGACCGCGGACACCTCCCCCGAGGCCATCTCGGCGAGAAAGTGCTTCCTCTGCAAGGAAAACCGCCCTCCGGAGCAGTTCCACCTCAAGTTCGAGGGCAGGAAGGGCAGGCTCTACAACATACAGGTCAATCCCTATCCCATCTTCCCCCGCCATCTGGTCATCGTGCGTGACGAGCACCTGCCGCAGGCGATATGGCACCATTTCCCGGACATGCTGGACTTCACCACCAGGTACCCGGACTATCTGGTGTTCTACAACGGACCGGCCAGCGGAGCCACCGCCCCCGACCACCTGCATTTCCAGGCGATACCACGGCACCATCTCCCGCTCGAGGAGGCGGTCGACACTTTCCTTGACAGCCCCGGCGAACCCCTCGCCACGGTCAAGGACGCCTCGCTCTACCGCTATCCCGGCTTCGTCAACGGAGTCTTCGCCCTCAAGGCGACCACCACCAAGTCGCTCGCCAAGCTGTTCTACCGCCTGCTGGACTGCACCGACAGGACGGAAGTGGAGATAGAGCCGAAGTTCAACCTCTACGCCTACCGCAAGGAAGACGAATACCGCACATTCGTGGTCATGCGTTCCCGGAAGCGCTCGCACCACTACTACTCTGAAGGCCAGGACCACCTGACCATCAGCCCCGGCGCAGCCGACATCGCCGGAGTGTTCGTCGCTCCGTTCCGGGAGGACTTCGACAAGGCCACCCCCGAACTGCTGGGCGGCCTGCTCACCGAGGTGACAATCGACGCGCACGAGCAGTCCATGATAGAATGGAGGCTCACCCGCCGCCAGCCGCTGATATCCGTGGGCATACTTTCCGCGAGGGAGATCGTCTTCGAGATCATCTCCGACGGCGCCGGCCCCCAGAGGGTGAGCTGGTGCGACGGCCGCATAGCCTACAACGGCATGCTCTACGACGAGCTCTACTTCGACTCCGTCACGCGCTCGACCCTGTTCGCCGAGGCCTCCTTCATACTTCATGACGTGGTGATAGGCAAGGACTTCCACTGGCAGCAGAAGCGCACGCTCAAGTTCGCCGGCAGCCTGAAGTTCATAGTGGAGGACGACATGATCACCGCCGTGAACTGCGTCGGGATGGAGGACTACCTGCTCAGCGTCATCTCCTCCGAGATGAAGTCCAGCGCCTCGCTTGAGCTGCTCAAGGCCCATGCGGTGATCTCCCGCAGCTGGCTTGCGCTCAGGGTTGACGACAGGCGGCGCCGTCTCGCCGCTCCGGACCCTTCGCAGCCGCCCCTGCCGCACGAACGCTTCGACGTGTGCGCCGACGACCACTGCCAGCGCTACCAGGGCCTCACGATGGCTGTCGGGGATGCCGTGCGCCAGGCCATAGACGAGACCTGGGGCCAGATGCTCAGATACGGAGGCGAAATCTGCGACACCCGCTACTCGAAATGCTGCGGCGGCCGCACGGAACTCTACAGCACCTGCTGGGAAGACAGGGACTACCCCTACCTGCGTAGCGTCGAGGACCCCTGGTGCGACTGCGAGAATTCGGAGATACTCTCACAGGTGCTCAACGACTACGACCTCGAGACCCACGACTTCCACGACTGGACAGTGCGCTACAGCCAGCAGGATCTCTCCGAACTCGTGCGCAGGCGCAGCGGAACCGACTTCGGGATCATAACAGCCCTCGAACCCCTGCGGCGCGGCCCTTCCGGCCGCATCAGCAGCCTCAGGATAGTCGGCACGAAGCGCTCGGCGGTCATAGGCAAGGAACTTGCCATCAGGCGCGTTCTCAGCGAGAGCCATCTCAAGAGCTCCGCGTTCGAGGTGAGCCGCGAAGACGGCGGTTTCGTGCTGCGCGGCCGCGGATGGGGCCACGGGGTGGGGCTATGCCAGATCGGCGCCGCAGTGATGGCCGCGGAAGGATACGATTACAGACAGATACTTGCACATTATTATGAAGGGGCAGAAGTTGAGTAGGAACCCGTGGTCATGGGTGCCGTCGCTGTATTTCGCCGAGGGCATCCCGTATTTCATCGTGAACGTGCTGTCGGTCACGATGTTCAAGCGTCTCGGCATGTCCAACGGCGACCTTGCGATGTACACGTCGCTGCTCTATCTGCCCTGGGTGATCAAGCCGCTGTGGAGCCCGTTCGTGGACATTATCCGCACGAAGCGCTGGTGGATACTGGCGATGCAGGCAGTGATGACGCTGGGCTTCGCCGCAGTGGCGCTTTCGGTGAGCCCCGACGTGTTCGGGCTCACCCTGGTCTTCTTCTACATCATCGCGTTCGCCTCGGCCACCCACGACATCGCCGCCGACGGCTACTACATGATAGCGCTCGACCAGAGGGAGCAGTCGCTGTTCGTGGGCATCAGAAGCACCTTCTACCGCATAGCCTCGGTCTTCGGACAGGGTGTGATAGTTGTGCTGGCCGGCCTGCTTGAGGAGAGCAGCGGAAAGATTCCGCTGGCGTGGTCGGTGGTGCTGCTGGGATGTTCGGTGCTCTTCGCCGCGGTCACGCTGTGGCACTGGTTCGTGCTGCCGAAGGCGGAGTCTCCGGCGGCCGCATCTGAAAAGAAAACGGCAGGCGACATCATCCGCGAGTTCGGCCGCGCCTGGGCCACTTTCTTCCGCAAGCCGGGGATCTGGCTCGCCGTGGTGTTCATGCTGCTGTACCGCCTCCCGGAGGCGTTCTCCGTGAAGATGCTCACTCCCTTCATGCTGGATCCCGTCGAGGCCGGCGGCCTCGGGCTCACTACCGCCCAGTCGGGGCTGGTCTACGGGACGGTGGGCGTGATCGCCCTGACCATAGGCGGAATACTCGGAGGCGTGTTCGCCGCCCGCCGGGGTCTGCGCAGGTCGCTCTGGCCCATGTCGCTCTCGCTGGCTCTGCCTTGCGCGGTGTATCTGATAATGGCTCTGATGCAGCCGGAGCAGCTCTGGTTCATCTACTTCTGCGTGGCCTTCGACCAGTTCGGCTATGGCTTCGGCTTCACCGCCTACATGCTCTACATGATGCATTTCTCGGAAGGGGAGTTCAAGACCTCCCACTACGCGATCTGCACGGCCTTCATGGCCCTTTCGATGATGATTCCCGGAATCTTCGCAGGCTGGCTGCAGGAGGCTCTGGGTTATGTCGGTTTCTTTATAATGGTAATGATATGTTGTCTTGCAACTGTTTCCGTAACCTGGTTTGCGCGGCGGCGCTGCTGACCGCAGTCTGCGCGAGCGCCCGGGTGAAAGTCGGCGTCGAGGTTCTCAGAGAGAACGGTTTCGCCATACTCGAAGGCCGGCGTGTGGGCCTGGTGACCAACCCCTCGGGGGTGGACAGCCAGCTGAATTCCACGATTGACATACTCTTCGAGGCTCCGAACGTGGAGCTCGTGGCCCTGTATGCCCCCGAGCACGGCGTCCGCGGCGACATCTATGCGGGCGGCAAGGTAGAATCGGGGGTCGACGAGCATACAGGACTGCCGGTGCACTCCCTCTACGGATCCACCCGCCAGCCCACTGAGGAGATGCTCGAGGGCGTGGACATAATGGTCTACGACATCCAGGACGTGGGAAGCCGCTCCTATACTTTCATCTCCACCCTGGGCCTCGTAATGCGCAGCTGTGCCGAACTCGGCATCCCCGTGGTGGTGCTCGACAGGCCGAACCCCCTGGGCGGACGTAAAATCGAGGGACCGCTGGTGCGCGACGGCTTCAACTCCTTCGTGGGCCAGTACAGGATACCCTACATCTACGGACTGACCGTCGGCGAGCTTGCTATGCTCATCAACGAAGAGGGCCTGAACCGCGGACAGAACGGAAAGGAGGCTCCGCTGAAATGTGAACTCTACGTGGTGCCCATGGAGGGCTGGACGCGCGACATGCTCTTCAACGACACCGGACTGCCCTGGGTCTCTCCCTCTCCGAACATCCCCTATCCCGAGAGCGCCGTCTGCTATCCTTCGGCCGGCCTCTGCGGCGAGCTCTACAACTACCTGAACATAGGCATAGGCTACACCCTTCCCTTCGCGACCTTCGCAGAGGAGTGGGTCGACGCCGACGATCTCAAGGCCAGGCTCGACAGCTATGGGATTCCCGGAGTGGCGTGGCGCACCATACACTACAGCCCGATCTCCGGCAGGCTCAAGGGCAAGCTGATCCACGGAGTGCAGTACTACTACACCGACTATGAGGCCGCGACCCTGACCCTGACCCAGTTCTATGTGATGCAGGCTGTCCATGAACTCTACGGAGTGAACCCCTTCGACGCTTCCGCCGACCGCATGCCGATGTTCAACAAGGTGTGCGGCACTGATTTTGTCAGCAAGACCTTCGGCGCTACTATGAAGGTCTCCGACATCGCCGGCTTCTGGTCAGCCGAGGTCGAGGCTTTCAGGAAATTGTCAAAAAATTATTACCTTTATTGAATTGCCGCCGAGTGAAGCGGCGCCCAAACTGAAACTATCATGAGAAAATTGTTATGTCTGTTGACTGCTGCGCTTACCCTGGTCTCCTTGTCCGGGATGCAGGCGGACGCCCAGTCGAGAACCGGCTCCCGCACGACGTCGCGCGAGTCGGGAACCGCGCCCCGTTCGCAGGGGGGCTCAAGCCGCACGTCGCGACCTTCCGGAGGTTCGCAGGTGCGCCCCAGGAGCAGCAGACCCGCAGCCCAGCCTGCACGTTCTTCGTCCAATACCCGGAACCGCCAGCCCGCGAGACCCGCATCCGGCGGTCAGAATACCACGCA
>ERZ779889.2664-NODE-2664-length-14272-cov-4.172048_pt1 | contig 14272 bp, 7 predicted proteins | sample MGYA00511030_ERZ779889 | MGnify/ENA primary metagenome ERZ779889 (study PRJEB29588, sample SAMEA2160616) | human gut metagenome | biome: human gut; feature: human-associated habitat; material: faeces | place: Denmark | collected 2008/2010 ...
CTTTATGGTCTGCCTTTTCATGTCGCGGGGCCTTATACGACGATATATGACAGTTACGACGGCTACTGTAAGTCAGTTACAATACGTATGCGTGTTCCATGTAGTGATGTCCCGGTTTCAGAAGCTGCAATCGGGCATCCGGATATGTGGTCAGCTTGCAACCGGCATGCCCCGTGACGGCGGAAGTGGCTTTAGGAGAGGTCTCTTGCGACCCAGGGGGTATCCACACTGAAAATCGACTGAACCGTTTTTTCGACTGCTGGACTTTCATGTGTACGCAAACTGCGGTGGAAAAAGGGGTAAAGCATGCTGGAAGAGCATGAAAAAGCCCGGCCGGAGCAGTTCCGGCCGGGCTGATTCAAAAGCATCTGCATTAACGCATGTTGAGCAGCTCGATCATCTTGATGACTGCGGTGGAGATACGGGTACCGGGGCCGAAGATGGCGGCGGCACCTGCCTTGTAGAGGGCGTCGTAATCCTGAGGAGGAATGACACCGCCGACTACCACCATGATGTCCTCACGGCCGAGCTTCTTGAGCTCGTCGATGATCTGGGGCACGAGGGTCTTGTGACCGGCTGCAAGGGAGGATACGCCGACGATGTGAACGTCGTTCTCCACAGCCTGCTTTGCTGCCTCGGCAGGAGTCTGGAAGAGAGGACCCATATCCACGTCGAAGCCGCAGTCTGCATAACCGGTAGCCACAACCTTGGCTCCGCGGTCGTGTCCGTCCTGACCCAGCTTGGCTATCATGATACGGGGCTGACGGCCTTCCTTCTTCGCGAACTCGGCAACCATCTCCTTGGCCTTCTCGAACTCGCTGTCATTCTTGACCTCTGAAGAGTAAACACCTGTATTCATACGTATAACTGCTTTATATCTTCCTACTACTTTCTCGCATGCATCCGAAATCTCACCGAGGGTGGCGCGGTTGCGTGCGGCCTCGACTGCGAGCTCGAGCAGATTGCCGCTCTTGGTCTCGACAGCCTTGGTGATGGCATCCAGAGAAGCCTGGACAGCGGCATTGTCACGGTTGGCGCGGAGCTCTTTCAGACGGGCGATCTGGGACTCTCGTACCTTGGTGTTGTCGATGTCGAGAATCTCGATGGGATCCTCCTTGTCCAGACGGTACTCATTGATACCGATAATCTTGTCCACACCTGAGTCGATACGGGCCTGCTTGCGTGCGGCAGCCTCCTCAATACGGAGTTTGGGGATACCGGTCTCGATAGCCTTGGCCATACCGCCCAGCTTCTCGATCTCCTGGATGTGCTCCCATGCTCTGTGGGCGATCTGGTCGGTCAGGTACTCTACATAGTAGGAACCTGCCCAAGGATCTATGCCACGGCATACGTTGGTCTCCTCCTGGATGTAGATCTGGGTGTTACGTGCAATACGTGCGGAGAAGTCGGTAGGCAGGGCGATAGCCTCGTCGAGGGCGTTGGTATGCAGGGACTGAGTGTGTCCGAGAGCGGCGCCCATGGCCTCGATACATGTCCTGGCCACGTTGTTGAAAGGATCCTGCTCGGTGAGGGACCAGCCGGATGTCTGGCAGTGGGTCCTCAGTGAGAGGGACTTGTTGCTCTTAGGATTGAACTGCTTTACAATCTTGGCCCAAAGCATACGGGCTGCACGCATCTTGGCGATCTCCATGAAATGGTTCATGCCGATAGCCCAGAAGAAGGACAGACGGGGAGCGAAGGCATCTACGTCAATGCCGGCCTTGATACCTGTACGCAGGTACTCCAGACCGTCAGCCAGGGTATAGGCCATCTCGATGTCGCAGGTAGCGCCGGCCTCCTGCATGTGGTAGCCGGAGATGGATATCGAGTTGAACTTGGGCATGTACTTGGAGGTGTAGGCGAAGATGTCGCCGATAATCCTCATCGAGAACTCGGGAGGATAGATGTAGGTGTTGCGGACCATGAATTCCTTGAGGATATCGTTCTGGATGGTACCCTGCATCTCCTCGAGCTTGGCACCCTGCTCCTGGGCTGCCACGATATAGAAGGCCAGGATAGGCAGAACGGCTCCGTTCATGGTCATGGACACTGACATCTTGTTCAGAGGTATCTGGTCGAAGAGCACCTTCATGTCCTCTACGCTGCAGATAGACACACCTGCCTTGCCGACGTCACCGACTACACGGGGATGGTCGGCATCGTAGCCTCTGTGTGTAGCCAGGTCAAATGCCACGGACAGACCCTTCTGTCCTGCGGCGAGGTTCCTGCGGTAGAAAGCATTGGACTCCTCTGCCGTGGAGAAGCCTGCATACTGGCGTATGGTCCAGGGCCTCATCACGTACATGGTGCTGTAAGGTCCGCGGAGGAAAGGAGGAAGACCTGCCGCATAGTTCAGGTGCTCCATTCCCTCATTGTCCTTAGGGGTGTAGATCTCCTTCACGCCGATGTGCTCCGGAGTCTCCCAAATCTGCTGTGAAGCAGCTGCCTGCGCGCATCCTGCGGCGGCATTGTCAAACTGTATGTCTTTAAAATTAGGACGCATAACTTCTGAGATTAAAGAGATTTGATTCCGAGCTTCTCCTGATAGCCGCGAAGGGTCTCGAGGACGTTGCTCTTGACACTGATAAAGTTCTGGATTCCCTTGGACTGGAGATCCTCCTTGCAGGCAGGCTCGCCTGCTACGACTACGATGGCCTTGTCACCGATAAGGCGTGCGATCTCAGGCACTGCCTCAGCATACTCGTCGTCGGACGAGCAGGCAACCACGATCTCGGCTCCGGAAGCGAGGGCTGCCTTTACGCCCTCCTCGATGGAAGCGAAGCGGTTGTTGTCGATGATGCGGATACCGGCCACTGCAAAGAAGTTCGAGGAGAACTGGGCGCGGGCGCGGCACATGGCCAGGTTGCCGAATGTAAGCATGAATGCCTTGGGCTCCTTGCCGCTGCGGTCTGTAGCAAGACGAAGGGCCTCGAAGGCCTCTGCTGCGCGGTAGGGCCTGAGAGGCTCGACCGCATCATCCTTATGGCATCCGTGTGCGGGAACGACCTGACCCATGCAGGTGAGGATGTCGCGGGACACGATCTCGGGTGTAATCCCGTCACCGGCCTTCTCGAGGAAGTTGGGATACTGGTTGCTTCCGAGGATGGTGTCGCGACGGGTAGCGTAGTTCTTGTCCCTCTTGTCGGACACGGCCTTGATCTCGGACTGGATGAATCCGGCCTTGAACTGGGCCACATAACCGCCGGCGGCCTCTACCTTGCGGAAGAGATCCCATGCGGCCTCGGCTATCTTCTCGGTAAGCATCTCCACATAGTAGGAACCGGCTGCGGGGTCAACGACCTTGTCGAAGCGGGCCTCCTCCTTGAGGATGTTCTGCACGTTGCGTGCGATACGGCGGGAGAAGTCATTGGGAACCCTGAACGCGAAGTCATAAGGCAGCACCTCGAGGTAGTCCACGCCTGCGATAGCAGCGCTCATGGCCTCGGTGGTACCGCGGAGCATATTTACATAGGAATCGTAGACTGTAAGGTTGTACTCGGAGGTGGTGGCGAATACCAGCATCATCTCAGGGCAGCCCTTGGCGCAGCCGTAGTCCTCGACAACGTTGGCCCAGAGCATGCGGGCGGCGCGGAACTTGGCTATCTCCATGAAATAGGAGCTGCCTACCGCAAACTCGAAGAAGGTCTTGCGGGCAATGGTCTCCACGTCGATGCCCATCTCGGAGAGACGGGAGATGTACTCGCTGCCCTGGCTGAGGGCAAATGCGAGCTCCTGGGTGGAGGAGGCGCCGCAGCTGTTGTAGATCACTGCATCCACAGCGATGACACGTATATTCTTATAGGGAGCGGCAGCCTTTACGCACTCTGCCAGGGCATTGAAAGCCTTCTCCTCGCAGAAGGAGCCCTTCTTGTTCAGAGGTCTCAGAGGCGAGAAGTCAAAGGTTGCGCGGACAGTGTCCTTGTCGATGCCGAGAGAGTCCACGTACCTGAGGAAATTGTGCAGGCCGTCCACGTTCTTGGGGCAGCAGCCGCGGAAGTTCACGGGCACCTTCTCGAGGGAAATACCCTTCAGGAGAGCGGTGTAGTCAGCCACTTCCATGACCTTGCCCTCGGGAAGGTGGAAGGTGAATGACTCGACACCCTTGGTCAGGAGGGTAAGAGCCTGGCTGTTTGCCGCGGCAATATCCCCGCAGCATACGCTCTCGTTGATGAACCATCTGTTATTCTGCTTTGTTCCTCTTACAAAGGGGAACTCTCCGGGATTTTTCCCTACGTACTTCAGACCCTGCAGGTCCTCGGCACGGTAATAAGGACGCACGGAGAATCCGTCATAGGTCTTCCATACGAGCTTCTTCTCGTAGTCGGCACCCTTGAGGTCCTTCGTGATTACCTCTTCCCATGCTGTCGTAGAGACAGGAGGAAATTCAGTAAATAATTTTTCTGCCATATTTCAAATATTTGAAAGTTAATAGTTCCAATCTGTTACAGAAGGCTCTCGTCCACCAGATAGGGCATGGTGACCTTCAGCTCGGGGGTACGCTCCATCTCTCTCCTGATTGCAAACATGGCTCCCTTGTTGCGGGCCCAGCTGCGGCGTGCGATGCCGTTGTTGACATCCCAGTGCAGCATCATTCTTATCCTGCGGTCAGCATCCTCGCTGCCGTCAATCACCATGCCGAAGCCTCCGTTGATGACCTCGCCCCAGCCTACTCCGCCGCCGTTGTGCAGGGACACCCAGGTAGCACCGCGGAAAGAGTCGCCTATGACGTTCTGCACGGCCATGTCGGCGGTGAACTGCGATCCGTCGTAGATATTGGATGTCTCGCGGTAAGGCGAATCCGTGCCTGACACGTCGTGATGGTCACGTCCGAGCACGATAGGCGCAGAGATACGGCCCTCGCGGATAGCCCTGTTCATCTCAAGCGCTATCTTTATACGGCCCTCGGCATCAGCATAGAGAATACGGGCCTGCGAGCCGACGACCAGCTTGTTCTTGCCGGCCTCGCGGATCCAGTGAATATTGTCCGCAAGCTGATTCTTTATCTCCTCAGGAGCAGTCTTATATATGTCCTCAAGCACCTCGGCAGCTATGCGGTCTGTCTCCGCCAGGTCCTCAGGCTTGGATGATGTGCATACCCATCGGTACGGACCGAAACCGTAGTCGAAGAAGAGAGGTCCCATGATGTCCTGCACGTATGAGGGATAGCGGAACGCTCCGCCCACACCCATAATGTCGGCCTTCGCACGGGAAGCCTCCAGCAGGAAGGCATTGCCGTAGTCGAAGAAATACATGCCCTTCTCTGTGAGCTTGTTGATGGCGGCCACCTGCCGGCGGAGGGACTTCTGCACCTCTCTCTTGAACTTCTCGGGGTCGGAAGCCATCATCTCGTTGGACTCCTCGAAAGTGAAACCTGCGGGATAGTAACCGCCGGCCCAGGGATTGTGCAGTGAGGTCTGGTCGGAACCGAGGTCCACATCCACTCCCCTCTTTGCCAGCCTCTCCCAGAGGTCCACGATATTGCCCTGATATGCCAGAGCCACCGCCTCCTTCTTCTCGCGGGCCTCCAGAGCCCTGTCGATCAGCGGGTCAAGTTCGGTGTACACCTCGTCTACCCAGCCCTGTGAGTAACGGGTCCTGATAGCCTTGGGATTGATCTCCGCGATGATACCGACCACGCCGGCTATCACCGAGGCCTTGCCCTGAGCTCCAGACATACCGCCGAGACCTGAGCTTACGAAGAGCTTGCCGCGGTTCTCCGTCCCGGGACGGGTGTGCATCCTGGCGGCGTTCATCACTGTGATGGTAGTGCCGTGCACGATGCCCTGAGGACCTATATACATGAAAGAGCCCGCAGTCATCTGCCCGTACTGGGAGACGCCGAGGGCGTTGAACTTCTCCCAATGGTCCTTGGAAGAGTAGTTGGGAATCACCATACCGTTTGTAATCACCAGACGCGGTGCATCCTTATGCGAGGGGAAGAGTCCCAGCGGATGACCCGAGTACAGCACCAGGGTCTGCTCGTCCGTCATCTGCGAGAGATACTGCATGGTCAGACGGTACTGCGCCCAGTTCTGGAAAGCCGCTCCGTTGCCTCCGTAGACGATGAGCTCGTGGGGATGCTGGGCAACGGCCATATCCAGGTTGTTGGATATCATCAGCATGATGGCCGCAGCCTGACGGCTCTTGTATGGAAAATCATCTATACTGCGGGCGTATATCTTGTAATCGGGCCGCAGACGGTACATATAGATACGTCCGTAAGTCTCAAGCTCTTCCTTGAACTCAGGTATAAGCTCGGCATGGTGCTTTGGAGGAAAATACCTCAGCGCGTTTCTCAATGCCAGCTTCTTTTCCTCAGCTGTAAGTATCTGCTTTCTGTGCGGAGCATGATTGACCGTCGGGTCAAATGGCTTGGGAGCCGGAAGCACATCCGGAATACCCTCGATAATTGATTTCTGGAAATCAGTCATATAGTCTATATTTTGTCGAATTTGCAATTTACAAATATCATACAAAAGTAGTAAAAAGTCCCGCAAAATCATCTTCCAATAGAAGAAAAGATATATCTTAGCGCCCCGTAATCTGAATAACGCACTGTCATAAACAGTCTGAATAGGCTAGTTATAGAATATTTTGTACTAACAATTTAAACCAAAACAAACTCATTATGAGCAATTTATCATTAAAACACCTTCTACTTGCCGCCACAGTCGCCATCGCCGGCACATTCTCTTGCAGGCAAGCGGAAGAATTATCATCGGAAGCCGAGATCACTTCCTTCACTTTCGACACTTCTGTTGAAGCAAACAGCATAGTGTCTTCACAACCGGTCATCAACGGTGACAGCATCACATTCAGTGTCAGCTCCGACTCCGTTTCCGGGCGGCTCTCCGCTCTCGTACCCACCATCACCGTCTCTGAGAACGCGACAGTCTCACCCGCATCAGGCTCGGCGGTGGACTTCTCACAAGGCTCCGTGACATTCACTGTAACGGCACAGGACGGCGTTACGACAAGAGCCTACTTCGCGAAAGCAGTCACCGACACCACTGACAATCCCGACATCACATACCCCATAGACGAGCAGTTGGCCGGCGAGTACAAAGGTCTGATCGATATCACATTGAATGAATCACCTGTCGGTACGGACATCCCCAAGAACATTACGGTAGCCAAGGTAAACGACACGACAGTCAGCCTCTTGCTTGAGGACTTCTCCTTCGAAGGCATAGTGCTGGGCACCATACAGATTGACAGCTGCTTCCTTAGTCTCAGCGACACCCCCGAGGAAGAATACCGGTTCTCCGGCGGGCAGACCCTGTCCCTTGTCCTTGGCGAGCTTCCGACGACAGTCAACGGCACATTCTCCTCGGACGGTTCGATATTCATCAACATAGCCATCGACTTCAACGGTATCCCAGTTGATGTCACATTCAACGGCACCAAACTCACCGGCAACGAGAGCAGCGAAGCACAGATAACCGCCTTCACTTTCGACACTTCTGTTGAAGCAAACAGCATCGTGACATCCCAGCCTGTCATCGAAGGCAACAACATCTCATTCACAGTAAGCCACGATGCCACTTCGGAGCAGCTCTCCGCTCTCGTTCCCACCATCACTGTTTCAGAAAACGCGACAGTATCACCTGCATCAGGCTCGGCTGTGGACTTCTCAAAAGGAGCTGTGACATTCACTGTGACTGCCGAGGATGGAGAGACCACAGCCTCGTACACTGCCACAGCGACAAAAGGCCAGCCCTCATACCCTATCGACGAGCAGCTGGCAGGCGAGTACAAGGGCCTGCTCAATATCACTTTGGGAGGTGAGCCCGTCGGTTCGGACATCGCCAGGAACATCACTGTCGCCAAAGTTGACGACGAGACCGTCAGCCTTACACTCGAGGACTTCTCGTTCATGGGCATAGAATTAGGCACCATCAAAGTTGACAGCTGCAAGATTGCAGGCTCCGACATTCCGGAGTACGACTACAGCCTGTCAGGCGAGCAGACCCTGACACTCAACGTCATCGGAGAGCAGCACGTCACTGTCGACGGAGGATTCGCCGACAACACCATCAGCCTCACTATCAGTATCGACTTCAACGGCACACCCGTAGATGTAACGTTCGACGGTACCAAACTCACCGGCAACGAAAGCAGCGAGGCACTCATCACTTCCTTCACCTTTGACGCCTCCAACTCCGCGAATGCGGCGGTTTTCGGGACAACAATCGACCAGGACAACCGCACTGTTTCCGTAAGCATGAATCCCGACACCGCCGGAGCATGGGATCTCACCGCTCTGGTTCCCACTATCGAAGTCTCGCAAGGAGCCACAGTCACCCCGGCATCAGGAAGTGCCATAGACCTTTCCAACGGCAAGTCGGTAACATTCACTGTCGTGGCTGAGAACGGCACCGAAAACACCTATACCGTCTCCGCCTCCGGAAGCATTTATTTCTACGATTTCGAGACATGGACCTCCGAAGGAGCAATGTACCCGGAGGAGATTACCAATCCTGTGGGATGGGCTACATGCAACGATGCAGTAGGGCTTATCAAGAACCTCGGTTCTTTAGGAGGAATTAAATACGAAGGTGAATACCCCGTCCGTCCTACCGACAACGGCCTGGAAGGCAAAGGCGCCATCATCGAGTCTGTCTACACCACCGGCGGTAACATATTCGGACAAAAGATTCCGGCAGTAACTTCAGGCACAATCTTCCTCGGCACTTTCAATGCTATGGCCGCAATGCAAAATCCCATGGCCACCACGGAATTCGGCATCCTCTTCGAGGACAAGCCGCTGGCCGTCACCGGATGGCTGAAATACACTCCGGGAGAGAAGTTCTATGACGAGAACGGCGAGATTATCGACAAGCAGGACCTCGGCACTGTCAACGCAGTACTCTACGAGGTCACCAGCGAGGACGAGACCCTCAACGGTTCGGACATATACACATCGGATAAGATCTGCGCCACCGGCAGCTTCGAGACAGCCGGCGCCGCTGAGTTCACCCAGTTCACCGTCAACATGGAGTACGTCAAGGACTACGACCCCGCCAAGACCTACAAGCTGGCCGTAATCTTCGCAGCCAGCAAAGAGGGCAACCAGTACCGTGCCGCCTCAGGCAGCATCATGGTCGTGGACAACGTATCCATCATCTGCAAGTAATTCAGCCGACCTTGACACAGTTAAGCCAGACAGGTTTTTCCAAAAAATCCATCTGGCTTTTATTTATTTTCGTACATTTGCATGAATATATTTTAATTTTTGTTTTATGAAAAGATTTATCATCGCCGCAGCAGTCTGTACAGTCATAATGGGCTGCGAGAAAAATACCGGCAAAGAAGATTCCGTGGACGTTCCCTTGACAATCACAGTCAGCGACAACGGATTTTCCATGGAAGACGGGACCTATTCAAACAGCAGGACATTCTCTGCAGGAGACCGCATAGGTCTGTTCGCCTTGATGAACGGAGAGATACTGGAAGGCTTCAATAACATCTGCCTCACCGCATCAGGCACCAGCGACGCCATTGTATGGCAAGCCGCGGATCCGGAAATGCTGTTCCCCTCAGGAGCCGAATACTATGCTTACTGGCCTTATCAGGAGACATTGCCTGCATCAGTAGACCTTACGGCATCTGATGCCGCTGGCTTTTTCTCAATGATAAGCGAGGCCTGGCCCGTAGCGTCCGACCAGAGCGGAGACGGATTCGACTCCTCCGACCTGCTTATAGGCATGGCAGCTCCGGCGGACAACAGTCTCAATCTCGACATGTCACATGCCATGGGGCTTGTTGAGATAAGCCTTCCGGGGACATTCTACACATTCACCAACACGGACTACGACATCCCTGACTATTCGTTGAGCGGTCTCAGAATCTCTTTTGACTCAAAGATTCCCAAAAGTAAAAACGGGAGATTTCTTTTGGTCGTAGAACCGGGTGCCTTCTCCATCCCATGCACATACTCCGGTGAGTCCAAAACCTATGACGGCAATGCTGAAGCCGGAAAATGCACATCATTCTCCGAAGGCGAGCCGACTGTCATAGAGCACAATCTCCAGATAGGCGACTTCTTCCTCGCGGACGGAAACCTGCTCTCAAAGGACGCTCCGGCATCCGAAGTAGGCTCCGCCAATGTAATAGGGATTGTATGCCAGATCGACCCGGAAAGAATCGGCAACGGTGAAAAAGAAGCACTCGGAGGGACAGCCCATGCTCTGGTTCTTGCTACACGGGGAGCCGGATATGGCCAATACTACAGCTGGTACAACGACTACCCGACTGGCAATTTCGAGAGGGATGAGTCCGTAATAGGCTTTACCAACATCCCCGAGCTTACGGACCCGCAAGAACTTTACAGCCTGGCCATAGCCGACATAGAAGGCTACGCTAACTACCACCTGCTCATCACTGAGAGAGCAGCCGATGTCGCAGCCGGAAATTATCGCGGCTTCCAGGCCATAACCCTCTTCAAAAATGAGGTCGGAGGTCCGGCAGAAGGCATGACAACAGGCTGGTTTATGCCGGCAGGAGGCCAGCTGCTGGACGCCATCAGCAATCTTACCGGCCTGCAGTTTGACGAGTCCAATGTACAGGCCAGTTCAGCAGTCGGAGGCTGGGACGGATGCCTGTCCTGGATGGAGATGGGCACTGTGGCGTCCTTGATGAACAGCGCCATGGAGAAGGTCAGCTTCACCAACAAGATAATATTCGCTGATGCCGGCAACGGAATACAGATAGCAGCACAGTCCTCTCCCACAAGGTATCGTTACATCGATTTCGCGAACGGCGGATGGATAGAATACCTGTGCTACGATAAAAACACCGGTGCGACGGTAAGACCCATGCTGGCTTTCTAAAGGCATCCAACAAACTCAAACGACAATCTTAAGGGGCTGCGTCACAACAGCCCCTTTCTTTTAGCCCATCTTTCCGCGAGCCATTTTGCAGGCCGTATCTGTTCCATTAGTTCATTCGCTGTCACTTTTACAATGTCCAGCACACCATTGAAATGTATTTCCCTAATTATCAAGCATATACATTTTAGCAACTTGCTGGACTTCGTACATTTCGCCACAAAACCACCATATTACCGAGTCCAGCAGACATCTTTTTTCTGGGCGCTTGATTATCGGCCACTTCTCTAATCTACTCCTGCTGGACTCCTCTAGACGGGCAAACTGAACACGAACGTTATGGACGGCTACTCCGCAGATGCCCATAAAAAAAGCACAGCCCATTCGGGAAAACCGGAATGGACTGTGCTGATTAATTAAGACTGGTCAGTAGTCTACCGTCATTTCGACAACAATACCGGTGCTGCGGATGGACTCTTCATAAGATCCACCAGTTCATCAATCGAACCAACTTCCGTTGATACTGCCTGTACGAAAGTCCTGCAAACAGGTCCCCAGACACCTGCTGCGTCATCAGCCCACGTCACGAATGTGTAATCATAGTAGTCCCTATCATAATACTTGTAAGGAACAACAATATGAGTGGTTGTATGATCTGTAACCTCTACCGTAAAAGGATTATCCGGCAGCCAACTCATAAGATCGTCGTCAGTCTTATACTCCTCCTCGGGATTAGAGTAGTTTCCGACAAGGTTGCTGTTATAATAGCAGTGTACGGCTTCCTCGGAAATCTTCACTTCGAATACGGCTAAGGCATTTCCGGAAACTAATGCGCTGTTTTCGAAAAGTCCGGCCTCCAGAGCCTCATCTCCGTCGTAAATTCCCACCAGAGTATGGGAGAATTCGGCACCTGACTGCTCCTCAACCGTTGTGCTCTCTTCTGCCGTCACTTCTGCATTGCCTGGCTCTCCGTCATTGGACATAGCCACGACAGCTATCACATATTCGGTCTCGGGAGTAAGGCCCGTAGCCTCAAAGTAATCATATGAGCCCCTATAGCATACCGACGAGACAGCGTCTGTCATAGTATAACCGGGGTTAAAATCGATATTGAGCTTATAATAGCTTTTAACAGCGGCAATGGCCGAGTCCTGAGCAGCTCCCCATGAGTACTCCGCTTTGGGAAGGATTACCGGAAGGTAGTAAATGGCACCGCATGAGTCCGTAGGATGAACCTGAAAGCCCAGTCTCCTTGCCGTAGCCACGTTGACGACAATCTCCGCTTCGAACTCATTAGGCCCCTTACTGTGACCGGTTTCAAAGGCCTTAAGCTCACAGCTGCTGGTAATGCCAATACCGGGAGTGTACCCGAATGCGAAAAGATAATATCTGCTGTCGGAGTTCACTTCGAAATTCTGAATATCATAAGAGCCGGTATAAAGCCCCATACCCTGATCAAGATATGCGCCCTGATTGGTCACATACATCTTGGCAATTGCGTCCGCGTCATCCTCACTGAGATCAGGATAGTTTGTAGAAGGCTGGCACAGCCATACATACGTCGCCTCATCGTCCGACGGCACCACTGACACATGCGCAGTTGTCGCGGTGATATCCGAGACAGACAGAGTGAAGGTCAGCTCAACTTCCTCTGCGGTGGTGGCATTGTCCTTAGCAATGCCTGTCTGAAGCGAGCCGTCCGAGGCTGAAAGTCCCATTACCGTCAGCAGATACTCTGTCTGCGACTCAAGACCTGCAACACTTCCTGTCCTCGTACCGGTAAACATATTTGCTGAAAGATAATCCTCCAGGCTGCCTCCGGCCGCCTCGGTTATCTGCTCCAGTACAGCCGCATGCAGCTCCTCATCAGAAGATGACGCGTATGAGGCCGGAAGCGCGGCCACATAATAAGGTTGTGCATCCACACTCGGAACCACACGCCAAGCGATGGCTTCCGATGTCACACCTGTCACAGTAAGCTCAAAGGTACATTCCGCCTCCAAGGTACTGGCCTCGACTGTAGCTATCTCGGAATACAGGTCTCCATTGGCAGCCACTACGGCAAAATAATAATCTGTAGACGGCTCCAGGTCTGTAACCACGACATCCCCGCCAGGCACCTCCACCTGCGTACCGGCACTCAGCAGTCCCTTGGCAGAAGGCACTGACTGCAGGTCCTTTATCTGCATATACGCAAGTTCTGTCGCTCCCTCGGAGCTTATTCTTAAAGTTATGGATGAGGCATCAGACGACACCGCCTCCACCGATACGGTCGGAGCAGAGCCCTGCTCATCCTTGTTACAGGACGACAACAGCGCTGCCAGGACAACAGCTCCCGACAGCACGGACATTCTTAAAAAATCTTTTCCTTTCATAATACAGGTTAATTTTATAGTTGTTCTTCATCGGAGTACGGCCCCATGTACCTGAGGTAATACCTAAGTTTTCCATGAGGGATATAACACTTCGAACCGTCATAATTGGCCAGCACGAACCCCAACCGGTCTGATGTGCCGAAATAGTCGGACAGATAATCCGGATGCCACATGTAGACGACATCATAGACCATCTCCTCATTTTCTTTTGAGAACTGAATCCTCACTTCCCTGTCATAAAGAGTATTGCACGTATCAGCGACGGTCATGATACCTGTCTCCTCATCAAATGTGAACTTTCCGGCAATACGTACGACAGTAGCGGCTCCGGCCACAGTCTCCATGCCGTCCACGACCTCTATGCGTCCGTCATTGAATGTCACCGTGAAGAAAGTCCTCATTTCGGGATTGACAGCCTCGGGATCCGTGAACTCGAATCCCAACGCATCCTCAGACGATATCAGATCATCCGGATGGTCCAAGTTCCAGTCTTGCGCATACTGGTCCGCATACTCTCCAGCCGTGATATACGAGCTCCAAAGTTCGGACTGAACCTCGGGATTCACTTCCTGGAATATAGTCTCCTCCCTGTCGAACTTGCATATCCTTGCTGTCCAGACAGCATTTTCCAGGTCGTACATATAAACCTTTGAAGCATCACCCTGCTCGACTGTGAAGAACACATCCTCCGCCAGTCTGTCGCTGACAAGATGCACTACCGCAGTCCTGGCACCGCCTCTATTGGTGTCTACCTGAAAGGTCAGCACACTGTCAACACTGAAATCCCAGCCTCCGATCCACGTCTCTCCGCATACCGGTTCCAGTTCGACATTCTCATTTCCATCAACTAAGTATTTGATCGAAAAAGTACCTCCTGCCGACGGGACAGTCAAAGTATTGGGAGATATACTTACGGCAACATCCGAAGACGAACCGGAATCCCTTTCGCACGATACGGACACTGCAAGAATCACTACTGCAAATAAAAAAATTAAACGTTTCATAATATAAATAACCTTAATTCCGCAACACTATAATTTAACTTTATAACTTTATTTATAAGTTCCT
>ERZ779889.2669-NODE-2669-length-14254-cov-2.413128_pt1 | contig 14254 bp, 9 predicted proteins | sample MGYA00511030_ERZ779889 | MGnify/ENA primary metagenome ERZ779889 (study PRJEB29588, sample SAMEA2160616) | human gut metagenome | biome: human gut; feature: human-associated habitat; material: faeces | place: Denmark | collected 2008/2010 ...
GAGAACAGAACAGGATTGAGCGCAGCACATTTTTTAAGACAGAGAGGTCTTTTACACGCTGCAATTATCTCAAAGTTAAGTTTGGTATCTTTGCCACATGTTGTTTTATTTTGTTTGTTGCCATTTTGCTCAAAGGTACCATCCTGTGATTTCTTGAGCCCCCTCATATTTCAGACTAGCTCCAGATGCGTTTCCCGGCATCTGGAGTTTTTCATTGTTTCTTATCATCTGTCTGCTCTTTTAATCTGCCCTGACGTTCCAGCTTATACTGTGTCTGCCGCCTTTTCGCAGCAATCCGTTTCTGCAGCTTTGCTGCCTCCCGTTCCGCCGAACGATCCGGCAGTATTCCACACGCTTCAAGTGCTCTTGGCCAGGGTCCAAAATAGGATTTTACCGCGGCTACCTCCTCCACCGTGAAGTCTGATTTTTTCGGATAGCGTTCCAGTTGTTTATATGTAGCACGCAGCATTTCCATACAGTTTTCTTTTGTCAGATCGTTTTCTGCCATAATCAGCTTTCCTCTTTCCTGTATTTTCCTACAGCTATATGCTGTATCTGTCTTCATAGATTATCTTCTATACCATACAATGTTTCCCGGTATATTGCAAATACCGGCTGCCATCCGTTCGTTTTACAACGCTTCCGGATAGTAGCCGGTATTCCTTTTACTGACAGATCAATGTTTATCCGTAATACATATCACCTTACGGCTTCATGTATCTTTTTTATTATTTTGTCTTTACAGACGTCTTACCACTGTAAACACTGTAGAACTTCTTTCCATTGATCTTCTTATATGCTCTTACCTTGACATAATATTTCTTACCCTTTTTCAGGTTCTTGATCACAGCACTTGACTTCTTGCTGCTTACATATGTACTCTTTGCATTCTTGAATGCTTTATTTGTTGCATATGTGATCTGGTAACCACTTGCACCTGATACCTTCTTGTAAGAAACCTTGATTGCCTTGGTCTTATATGCAGCAGCCTTCTTTACAGTCGGTGTTGCAGGTACAACAATCAAGGTGATCGTTCCTGTACTCTTCTTGTAATTTGCTGTTGCTGCGGCTGTTACTTTGATCTGTACCTTACCTGGCTTCTTTGCGGTAACAAAGCCGGTCTTCTTATTTACAGTTGCGATCTTCTTATTAGAAGATGTATAAGTAACCTTGCCCTTTGCAGAAGCCTTCATCTTCACATACTTACTGTATGCATATACTGTCTGCTTCTGGATCGTCTGTGATGCTTTCTTGATCACAAATGTGCTTTCTACTTTACCGGTATAGTTGCCCTTACCGGTAATAACTACCTTTGCGATTCCTGCATTCTTGTTATTTGAATATGCTACAGAATAATCATCGGTTGATAATGCCTTGCCGGATACTGTAACCTTTACAGCCGGTTTCTGTGCCTTACCTGTATATGTAACACTTGGAACTGTTACAACAGTGTTTTTGGCAGTCAGTGTAACCTTCTGATCCGGAGTCTCTGTAGTTGGCTCTTCTGTACTTGGTTTCTCTGTTGTCGGTTCTTCTGTAGTTGAATCAGAAGAATCTTCTGTTGTCTTATCAGGATCTTCTGTATCCGCCTTTTTCTTAACAGTCAGACGAACTACTGTTTCTGCAACTTCGTAATTTGCTGTTCCGGCAGTCTTGATCGTAATATCTGTAAATCCTGCTGCCTTTACTGTTACAAGACCTGTATCATCGATCTCTGCAACTGCAGGTGCCGATGAAACGAATGTCAATGTACCATGACCATCGGCTGCAAGAACAAACGGATCTGTACCTTCTGTTACCTCTATGCTCTTAGATGCAACCTGGATTTCCTGTTTTGCCTTCACAATTTCAAATGTAACTGTCCGTGAACCTGCATATCTTCCATCGATTCCACGAATCGTTGCTGTAGCCTTTCCGACAGATACACGCTGTCCTGAAACCGTATAATCAACATCCTTTACAAGCTGATATGTGCCATCTGTGATTGTAAGTTCCGGTACGATCACCTTTCCGGTATATTCTACAGAAGCAACCGGAGCAATTGTTGCCTTGCTCAGATCTCCCATAACTGTAACCTTAAAGGAAGCTGTAGCTGCCAGATAATTGTCACTCTCCGGTGCTGTAATTGTAATAACTGCTGTTCCGATACCATTGATCTGAAGCTTGCCATCTTCTGTTACTGATACAACAGCTTCTTTATCAGATGATAATACAGGAGTTGTCTTTGCTCCTGCTGCAACTTCGATATCTGCCTTCTGTCCGTATACGACCTTCCGGTCTTCCGGTACATTTGTGATCTGCTGTTCTGCTTTCTTGATCTCGAAGGTTGTCTGAACCTGTCCGGAGAATTCGCCCTTACCTGTTACCGTACAGGTAGCTGTTCCGGCATTCTGCGCATTTTCAAATACGACATCATAGTTTTCTTCTGTTATCAGATTACCGTTTACATATACCTTTACTTCCGGTTTTAATTCTTCTCCGGTATAAACTGCATCTGCAACTACTACCTTTGTATTTGCATCTGTCAATGCCTTTTCTGTCTCTGCTGTCGCAGTGATCTTGTACCATGCAGTTCTTCCTGCTCCGGATGTTACATGACACAGCACTCCATCTGTCAGATCCATAACATTGGAAAGTCCATCAACTGTTACATAATGTGAATCTGCCTCTGTCTTGTAGCTGACTGGCAGAGCTGTAAGGTCTGTGTCCTTGAATAAATCTACGTTTACAATAAATGGATCATTCTCTGTACCGGTTCCGGCAAGTTCTTCTCCATTCATCCTATAAGTAATGATCTGATTCCACTGAGCATCGTATGTAGATGATACCTCAAAGTTCATCTGACTACTTCCAATTATAAGCTCTTTCAATGTTGGAAGACCTGAATATGCAGATGCAACATCGCCACCTGTAAGCTGATAGTGGAATTCTAATACATCTCCATCCTGGATCGTTGTAGCTGATAAGCCCATATTGGAGAAATCATCTTTGTTGTATGAGAACATCCATCCTGACATCGTATATTCAGCCTGAACTGTCAGTCCATTGATGGATTCCATATATGGTCCATATCCTGTATCTGCCAGAACATATGGAATGTTGTTCTCCTTTAACGCCTTCTCAACAGCATCCACTGCAGTCGCTGCATCAACTTCTACGTCATCAAGGATCACACCATTTTCAGATGCACCCTTAATTCCCGCTGCTGTTGCTGTATAGTCATATACACCGACTTTAACATGCTTCTGATCAGCAACCGCTGCCTGTAACTCTTTATAAAGATCTACAAATGTCTGATCTTCTGCTGATAACGGAACATTTGCAAGCACATTGATAACTGGAGCTATACGATCCAGCGTATCCTTATCAGCTTTCTTTGAAACTGTTTCTGCTGTCAGCTTCTTTACTGCTGCTATATCAGCAGGAGATACATATACTGCCTGATCCTCTGTAAATGTGCTGCTTGCTTCATCTGCACATGAATAAACCGAATCAGATAATGTCATATATGCTGACTGTCCTGTAAATATTGTCTGTTCCTTTGTCTGGCTGGTGCTCAGAATTTCTCCGCCACTATAACAACCTGACATCTCTACACCTGCGTTGTTTGCTGCCTTGCCTTTAAAGCATCCGGCAATTCCACCTACATTTGTCTGACCTGATACTGAACCGGCATTATAGCAGTCAATGATCTTACCGGCAGGTGCTTTTGAACTGGCTTCATTATGAATACCAAGAATACCACCTACGTTATTCTTTGCTATAACCGTTCCATAATTTGAGGAATTCTTGATTGTAACATTTCTATTTGTCATTGCACCAAGAATACCACCTGCGCAACTGCCATTTTTAGCAGTGATCGTGCCGTAATAGCTACAGTTGTCAATCACATTTGTACTGGTATCTGAATTTGCTCCGCAATATCCAACGATACCACCTGCATAAACATAATTTGAAGTTCCTGTAAATGTGATATTAACCTTTGAAACACAATTTGAGATCAATACATTTTTTCCTGCATTTTCCTTAAGCATACCTGCAATTCCGCCGGCATGTGTTGCTGTGCTTGCAGAAATATTTCCTTCTACTGTCAGATTCTTGATCTGACCTGTTACTGATCCGAATAAACCTGCATCCTGAACATTGTCCACATACAGATTCTTGACTGTATGCCCCTGTCCATCAAATGTTCCTGCATAACCATAACTTGAGCTGTTCGGTTTGACAGGGGTCCACTTATATCCTGCAAGATCGATATCTGCAGTCAGAACCGCATTGATCGTGTATTTTGTCTTTACTTCATTTGCAAACCAGTAAAGTTCTGCTCCGGTTCCAATCTGGTATACACCATCTGACTGTTTCGGTTCAGTCATAGTCTGTCCATCCCACGCCTGAGCATCGGCAGGTGTCAGACGGATCGTCTTTGTAATACTTTCTGTATCCGCCGGAATCTCAATCGTTCCTGTCTTATATATATAACCTGATGCACAAATGATATATGAATATGTTTTTCCTACAAATCCCTTGAAAACTCCATCCGTTACTTTTGTTTCTTTCTTATCTTCATCTAAGATCTGAATTGTATAATCTGTAACCGGTTTTTTCGTCTGACTGTCTGTTATATTCAATGTTACCGGTACGAAATCAGAAGCTACAAGCTTGAATTCTACATCCGGAAGATTACACATATATGCGGTATGACGGCTGGCTGCCATCTGTACCGGTACACCTGTGTCATGCCGAACTGCCCGATGAGAACCGTACGGTGAACCATAAGCACTCCATCCACCTATTCCGTTTTTCAGACATCCTGTCAGATGGAATGTATCACCTGCAAAATAAGTCGGGATCGTAACCGTAATCGTCTGTGAAGCTGGTGTTGATGCAAACATATACTGGTTTAGTTTTCCAACATATTCTGTTCCTGTTGTGTCAAAAAAGCAGATTGCTGCATCCATATTATACACACCTGCTAATTTACTGGCAGGATTGTATAAGCCATTATAAGAACGCTTACCGTCTTCGCTTCTTTCTCCATAGCTGATCTCAATGGAATCACCTGCTGTCAATTCATCTGCGGTTATTTCATTTCCATCTGCATCTTTATATTTGTATGATACTGCAACTTCTTTTGCACGTATCACCTGATAAGTACTGACACCATTCTTTGTAACTTTAACAATATTTGGTCCTTCTGTAAGCCCTGCGACTGTATAACTGCCATCTGAATTTCTTGTGATGTTCTTTGCAGAAAATCCGCCGTATGTCAGCTTATTGTCTATAATCTCCGGACGAAGGACAGATACGGATACTCCACTCTCCGGTGTAAATGTATACTCAGCTCCATCTGTTCCTGCCTCATAATAAAGAACATCTAGCTGTGCATCCAGTCTGTCGCCAGTTACTTTTTCCTCTTTTTTATTTTTACCTTCATTTATGGTCATGTTGGTCTGAATAGCTGTGCCATCCTTATCAACAGTAACCACTACAACACCGGTGTTTTCAGGCCATATTGCACTAAACTTGGTATACTTCGTATATCCCTGCATATTAATCTGTGCATCGTAGGTCACAAGCAGAATTGCTGTTCCTTCGGATTTCGCCTGAATCTCCGCTATTTCTGAATGTGCTCCCGGTGTAACTGTGATCACATCATTTGATGGATTTCCATTCTCATCAATAACCGTGTAATGATAATCCGGTTCTGCACTCTTAGCATTCGAAGTACCTTCGATCGCCTGCCAATTACGGAAACATTCCAGACTGTATGTCTCACCCTTCTTCATAGAAAGGTATCCATGTTCATCTGATGTAAGATAAATATCTGCTACATCATACTTATTCTGAGACATATCATGATATATAGTATCCGGATTAAAAGAGTCATCCCCGATATACATATCCGCCTTACTAACCATATAATCTGCATCTTTATTGGTAGAGAACCAATCCCAGTAGGTAACACCACCGGCACCTGTCACACGATAGTAATATGTAATACCAGCTCCGACAGTAAATTCATATGTCTCATATCCCGGCTCTTTGGCTTCTATCTTTGTTCCCGGTTCATCTTTATAAATATAATATGTAGACAATGTTCCAAGTCTAAGTTCTGCTCCTTCCGGAAAAGTCACACTTACTTTTCTGGCTTCCGGTGCACTGATCGAATACCCATATGAACTGTTTGCTGTAAGTGTTTTTGAAACTGTCTTTTCTATATAATTCTGTGCATGGTCTCCCTCAGGTGTTACAGTTACAGATACCATATCCGCATAATAAAAAGGCACTGCATACTGAGCTGCTTTCTGACTTGTTCCCGCCTGCATCAAACCAAGTGTAGCATGACGATCAACATTATCAGGAGATACTACCTTTACATTAAAAGTAAAATCTTCTCCTTCTTGCCAAAATTTTCCACTGCCGGCATCCTTATTTGTACATGCAATACCCGACAGACTATATACTGCATATGACTGCTCTGCTTCATCGGTTACGATCAGGTCAATTGAACCCATATCAACTTTATTAGTACCACTCATTTTATATGTTGATAAGCGATAAGTACCTTCTGCAAGCTTCACTGTGTATACATAATTACTATCCGGATCTCCAGCCGCCACTGTATTTCCATCTGCATCTGTAAGTGTCATATATGGAACACTGCTGTTCATCTTGATCGATACCTGTTTCTCTTCTAATGCTTTGATCTTCTTTACAGCAGCTGCCACATCATCTGCTGATGCATCCAGATCTGCCATAACTGCCAGAAGCTCTGCATTTAATGAGGCATCCTTTGCGATCTCTTCTTTATTCTCTGCATATAATGTATACAGATCGGTCTTATCCTGGGTTACATAATATGCTTCATTTCCTTCAAAACCACATCCAATATCTGCTCCATAACCGGCAAGTGTAAACTGCCAACGGAGAACATTGGTATCTGCCCCGGTTCCCTGATCTACAAGATATGCTCCTGCACTTGTATTGCACTGTACATTATCAACTGTGATCATCCAGCCTGACCATGATGTGTAATCAAATTCTCCAAGCTCTGTACCAGTCTTATCCTCCAGTTCCAGATCATTTCCATTATTATGTGTCTTGTATGCATCCAAGAGTGCTGTTGGAACTTTTACAGTTCCTTTATCAATGCCTTTGATATTTGCCAGATAAAAGTTGCTGTCATTATAGGCACTTGATCCTGCAGGCTTTGTCTGAAGTCCTGCTTTCTTGAAAAATGCATAAGTTGCCTGTGAAACGGTCAATTTAGACAGATCAATGTCTATCCCTTCCTGTTTCCAGACATTTCCAATCTCTTCATAAGACATACGGGTCGGTGTGATATAAAATCCCTGTCCGATCGTAAAGCCCTCAAGAGACAGCACAACATATTTTGTGCTATAATCGGTCGTACTTTCATCTTCTTCCGCTGCCGCAACATTCTGAATACCATAACCTGCATTTACTGCAAATGGCACGAATAAAACTGCGCACGCAAATAAAAACGAAAGCACCAGTGTCCTGATTCGTTTCATTCGTTTCGATTCCTTTCTTCTATTGTATATTTTTTTATAAGCTGGGAATTAAATCTTGCTTTTCCCTCGCCCAAAAGCTGTATGTAGAATAAATCTGCGGGTATTCTGACTAAAAGACCATCTTATGATCTTAACACAGTAATGGCGGTTGCACCGGAATCTCACCGAATTTCCCCCTGATCGGACATTTAAAGACACGTCCGAGCAGATCCAATATAGAACATACATAGTTTATCTTATAGCCTTGTATGCGGAATGTCAACAAAATCCACAGGCATTGACCGGAATGTTTCTGCATATTTATAGAAAGAAGAATTCTGACAGGTGATCCTTTTATGAAACCTGAACTCCGGTCTCTTATTCCAAAACTAAATCGTTATCTTCTTCTACTCCTTGTATTTATCTGCTCTCTTTCTGTATTTTTGCTATTGTATCCAATATCGTCAAAATCACCTCAGTCCGATCTGGATAATAAAGCCACGCTGCCGGGTGTCAGAGATCCAGAGTCTGATCCAAATGACGAAACACAAAGTGACACCACAGAAACTGCATTTTCCGGCTATACTATCACACTCGATGCCGGACATGGCGGATACGATCCTGGGAAAATAGGAATTAACGATTCAAAGGAGAAGGACATCAATCTTCAGATTGCTTCTTATCTGCAAGAGCTTCTGGATTCTCTCGGTTTTGAAGTCTATATGACCAGAACGGATGACTCCTCACTGAATACAGAAACTGCCGAAAGCTTAAAGACATCCGATCTGAATCATCGGATTGAGATTGTGGCATCCCATAACTCCGACTTTTTTATCAGTATCCATCAGAACAGCTTTTCTGATTCTTCCGTACATGGAGCTCAGGTTTTTTACTATGCGAATTCTTCAGACGGTGAACAGCTTGCAAAATCAATTCAGGCCTCGATCCATGCGATCCTCGATTCTGATAATGAGCGTCCGGTCAAAGGTAATCTGGACTATCTTATTCTGAAAAAAAGCCCCTGTCCTGCTGTTATCGTTGAATGTGGCTTTTTAAGTAATTATGCAGAGGCGGAAAAACTGGTATCAGAAGACTATCAGAAGAAGCTGGCAGAAGCGGTGACAAAAGGCATCCTGCAATATCTGAAAGATCAGTGATGAAAGTAATGAAGAAGGGATAAATAGTTTTTTTTTCAATAGAAAGATGTTATAATAAAATTTATGGAAACGATAATAAGAAAAATAGATAAAAATAATATTGATCCTGAAGTAATCGAAGAGGCAGGAAATATTCTGAAGAATGGCGGGCTTGTAGCATTTCCGACGGAGACAGTCTACGGACTGGGAGCGGATGCGTTGAAGGAGGAGGCAGCGAAGAAGACTTATGCTGCAAAAGGCCGTCCATCGGATAATCCGCTGATCGTGCATATTGCGGATTATGAAGATCTGAAGGCAGTTGCGGTGAATATACCGGCGAAGACGGATGCCCTGGCAGCTCATTTCTGGCCTGGTCCACTGACGATGATCTTTGAGAAGAGTGAGGTTGTACCGTACGGAACGACAGGCGGACTGGATACCGTTGCGGTCAGGATGCCGAGTGATCCGGTGGCAGCGGCTGTGATCCGGGCAGCAGGTGGATTCGTATCTGCACCAAGTGCCAATACATCAGGAAGACCGAGTCCCACAACAGCACAGCACGTCAGTGAAGATCTGGACGGAAAGATCGATATGATTCTTGACAGCGGAAGTGTGGATATCGGTCTGGAATCAACGATTCTTGATATGACTGTAGAACCGCCGATGATCCTGCGTCCGGGGGCAATCACTGCGGATATGTTTGAAGAAGTGATCGGCCCGGTCAGTGTGGATGAGACAATCCTTGGAAGTGAGAGCAACAAAGCTCCGAAAGCACCGGGGATGAAATATCGTCATTATGCTCCGAAGGCAAAGCTGATCATTGCCGAGGGGGACATCCGGGAGGAAGTTCTTGCAATCCGTCAGCTTGCATATGCCGCACATCGCCAAGGCGAGCGGGTTGGAATTATTGCAACCGGGGAGACACTTCCATTTTATAAGTATGGAATTGTAAAGAATATCGGGACCCGAGAGAATGAGAAGACCATTGCAAGGAATCTGTACCGGGTTTTGAGAGAATTTGATGACGAAAAGGTTGACATTATCTACAGTGAATCCTTTGCCATGCAGGGGATTGGAAGTGCGATCATGAACCGTCTGGAAAAGGCGGCGGGACATTTAAGAATCAGTGCATCTGCAGTAGTAAAGCAGCAGAGATACCGGAGAGTTATTTTCGTAAGTAATACAGATTCTTATATCGGACCGATGGCAGCGGAGCTTTTGAGGAACAAAGAGCTGGAACAGGAGTATGTGGTTGATTGCAGCGGACTTGTGGTTTTGTTCCCTGAACCGGTGAATCCAAAGGCAGAAGCAATCATGAAGAGTGCAGGCATGACGCTGGAAGGTCATGTGGCGAAGCAGTTTGACAGTGAGAGTCTGCAGCCGGATACACTGATTCTGACAGTAGATGAGAGTACAAAGAAAAAGATGATTTCAGAGTATGAAAACACAGAGAACGTATATACGTTAAGTGAATTTGCAGGAGAGGGAGAAGAGATTCCAGATCTTTATGGAAAGCCGCTTACTGCATACGGTGAGTGCTTTGAAGTCCTGAAGAGACTCATAGATCAATTAGAAGAAAAATTAAATTCATTTGCAAAAGGAGAAGAATAATGGCAAAAGTACATGTAATGGATCACCCGTTGATCGCGCACAAAATCAGTTATATCCGCAGCGAGGAAGTTGGAACGAAAGAATTTCGCGAGATGATCGGAGAGATTGCACAGTTGATGTGTTATGAGGCAACCAGAGATCTGAAACTTGAAGATGTTCAGATCAAGACCCCGATCTGTGAGATGACAGGAAAGTCTCTTGCAGGAAAGAAACTGGCGATCGTGCCGATCCTTCGTGCAGGACTTGGAATGGTTGACGGATTCCTGACACTGATTCCGGCAGCAAAGGTAGGTCATATCGGACTTTATCGTGATCCGGAGACACTTGAACCGGTAGAGTATTACTGCAAATTACCGGCAGACTGTGAAGAGAGGGAAGTTTTCGTAGTAGATCCGATGCTTGCAACAGGCGGTTCCAGTGTGGCAGCGATTCAGATGCTGAAAGATAAAGGCGTAAAGCATATCCGTTTTGTATGCATTATCGCAGCACCGGAAGGTGTTGAGCGTATGAAAAAAGAGCATCCTGATGTAGATCTCTATATCGGTTCTCTGGATGAGAAACTGAACGATCATGGTTATATCGTACCGGGACTTGGTGATGCCGGAGACCGTATCTTCGGTACAAAATAAGAGGACAGACGAAGGAGCTGATGCAGATGTCTGATAAGAGAACAGATTATTTATCATGGGATGAATATTTTATGGGTGTTGCGATGCTTTCGGGAATGCGTTCAAAAGATCCGAATACGCAGGTGGGATGCTGTATTGTCAGTCAGGATAATAAGATTTTGTCCATGGGCTACAACGGACTGCCGATCGGCTGTTCAGATGACGAGTTCCCATGGGCGAGAGAAGGAGAAGATCCGCTGGATACAAAGTATGTTTATAAGACACACAGTGAGCTGAATGCAATTTTGAACTACAGTGGCGGCAGTCTTGCAGGAGCGAAACTTTACGTGTCTCTTTTCCCGTGCAACGAATGTGCAAAAGCTATCATACAGTCAGGGATCAAAGAGGTGATCTATGACTGTGATAAGTACGCACATACTCCGGCGGTTATGGCATCAAAAAGAATGATGGATGCAGCAGGGGTCAGATACCATCAGTATCATCGCACGAACAGAAAGATTGAGATTGAATTGTAAATGATGCAGGTACGCTTCCGGGCGTACCTGTTTCGTAAAAAGGAGACAATATGATTCGGACAGTACAGTTATCAGAAATTACAGAAAATATCAAAGAAATGTGCATTGAAGCAAATCATTTTCTGTCACCGGATATGGCAGAAGCAATGAAGCAGGCACAGCAGAACGAAAAGTCACCGCTTGGAAAGCAGATCCTTGGACAGCTTCAGGAAAATCTTGAGATAGCCGCACAGGATAGGATCCCGATCTGTCAGGATACAGGAATGGCAGTTGTCTTTCTGGAGATCGGACAGGAGGTACACTTTGAAGGCGGCAGCCTGGAAGAAGCAGTAAATGAAGGTGTACGGCAGGGATATGTGGAAGGATATCTCCGTAAATCCGTTGTAGGGGATCCATTGATCCGCGAAAACACAAAAGATAATACTCCTGCGGTTCTTCATATCAGGATCGTGGAAGGTGACCGGGTGAAGATCAAGGTTGCACCGAAAGGGTTCGGCAGTGAAAATATGAGCCGTGTATTTATGCTGAAGCCGGCAGAGGGAATCGAAGGCGTGAAAGATGCAGTTCTGACGGCGGTGAAAGATGCAGGACCGAATGCCTGTCCGCCGATGGTAGTCGGTGTTGGGATCGGAGGCACATTTGAAAAATGTGCATTGATGGCAAAAGAAGCACTGACAAGAGAGGCAGGAAGTCATTCGGAGATACCTTATGTGAAAGATCTGGAGGAAGAGCTGCTTGAAAAGATCAACGGTCTTGGAATCGGACCGGGAGGTCTTGGCGGCACAACGACAGCAATGGCAGTGAATATCAATACTTATCCGACTCATATTGCAGGACTTCCTGTTGCGGTAAATATATGCTGCCATGTCAATCGTCATGCAATAAGAACAATATAATTCCACGAGCTTTCATCGTGGACAGAGTGATGAAAAGAGGAAGATTTTATGGACAGGCATATTACAGCACCGATCAATAAAGAAACTGCAAGATCATTACATGCAGGAGACTATGTATATATAACAGGGACGATGTATACCGCGAGAGATGCGGCACATAAAAGAATGTATGAGATTCTTCAGAAGGGTGGAGAACTGCCGGTTGACTGGAAGGATCAAGTGATCTATTATATGGGACCATCCCCGGCAAGAGAGGGCAGACCGATCGGATCAGCAGGTCCGACAACAGCAAGCAGAATGGATAAATATGCACCTCAGCTCCTGGATCTTGGGCTTGGTGCTATGATAGGAAAAGGAAAAAGAAATCAAGCGGTAATTGATGCAATTGTACGTAATGGTTCAGTATATTTTGCGGCTGTTGGTGGAGCGGGGGCGCTTCTTTCAAAATGTATCACATCTTCAGAAGTGGTAGCGTATGACGATCTTGGAACAGAAGCGATCAGAAAACTGACAGTTGAAAATTTTCCGGTGATTGTAGTAATAGATAAAGATGGGAATAATCTTTATGAAACAGCAATTAAGGATTATTGCAGAATGGAGGAGAATGCATGAGAAGAATTCTACTGATGGTATTGCGGAATCTGTTGATCGTGCCGGGAGGATGGATTAAACTCTGCTATCGGGCTTCACATGTGGATAAATATACAGAAGAAGATAATTATGAATTTTTGCGTTGGATTGTTTTTCGTGCAAATAAAGGCGGAAATGTAACAATCGATGTACATGGACAGGAGAATATTCCAAAGCAGGATGGATTTATGTTTTTTCCAAATCATCAAGGTTTGTATGATGTATTGGCAATTGTTGAAGCGTGTACGCACCCTTTTTCTGTTGTAGCTAAAAAAGAAGTGGAAAACGTTCCGTTTTTAAAACAGGTATTTAAAATCATGAAAGCATTTATGATTGATCGTGAGGATGTCCGTCAGGCAATGAAAACTATTACAAGTGTAACAAAAGAAGTTGTATCGGGGAGAAATTATCTTATTTTCCCAGAAGGAACGCGTTCAAAAAATGGGAATAATGTCGGTTCTTTTAAAGGGGGAAGCTTTAAAGCAGCAACCAAAGCAAAGTGTCCGATTATTCCGGTAGCACTTGTTGATTCTTTTAAACCGTTTGATACAAACAGTACCAGACCGGTGACGGTGCAGGTGCATTTTCTGAAACCGATGCTTTATGAAGATTATAAAGATATGAAGACCGTGGAAATTGCTGCTGCAGTAGAACAGCAGATCCAGGAAACAATCAATAAGAACCTGACGAAAGAAAAGGTAGAAGAGAAATGCTAAAGGAATGCTTGGATCAAGTTAGAAAAAAAGCCCCAGTGGTGCATAACATAACAAATTATGTAACAGTGAATGATGTTGCGAATGTGATTCTTGCATGTGGTGGCAGTCCAATTATGTCAGATGAGCCGGAAGATGTAGCGGACATTACATCTATATGTGGAGGGCTGAACATTAATTTGGGAACATTACATAAAACGAGTATTGAGGGAATGCTTAAAGCCGGGCATCGCTCTAATGAACTGGGACATCCGGTATTATTGGATCCGGTGGGAGCAGGAGCAAGCAGGTTCAGGACGGAGACGGCATTAAAATTAATAAAAGAGATAAAGTTTTCTGTGATTCGAGGTAATGTTTCAGAAATTAAGACGCTGGCTTATGGAAGCGGAAGTACAAAAGGCGTAGATGCTGATCTTACAGAAGCCGTTAATGAAAGAAATTTGCAACAGAGCATATCATTTATTAAAGGTTTTGCGAAAAAGAAAGAAGCAATTGTTATAATTACAGGAGCAATAGATCTTGTGACAGATGGCGAGAAATGCTATGTGATTAGAAATGGACGTTCGGAAATGGGAAGAATAACTGGCACGGGATGTCAGTTATCCGGTAT
>ERZ779889.2677-NODE-2677-length-14221-cov-5.626077_pt1 | contig 14221 bp, 12 predicted proteins | sample MGYA00511030_ERZ779889 | MGnify/ENA primary metagenome ERZ779889 (study PRJEB29588, sample SAMEA2160616) | human gut metagenome | biome: human gut; feature: human-associated habitat; material: faeces | place: Denmark | collected 2008/2010 ...
CGCTAATCACCAAATTTACAAACACTTACAATTCGTCGAACTCACGTTAATATAGAAGAAGATGTATCAATCAACCCATTTTTATATCTTTTCTGAAAAATGGAATCTTTTACCCTCGTGAAAACCATTTCCGCTGGAATAGGAGTTTGGGTATTCTTGATAACGAGTCTGCCATTCGCTCTTGTCTTTTCTGAATGTTCCTCAAAATCAGTAAAAGGACAGATTATTTCTTTCAGTCTGTTTCTTTCATCATACTTGAAATAGATGGTGTCTTTCTGTGCAATTCTGATACGGCTTATCATTTTCAAGCCATCAGAATTTAATCTCTGTGCATAGAGATTTACTGATAATAAACACAAAATAAAAAGCAAGACTTTCTTCATATACAAACTTTTTTAAATATGTCGTCATATATACTGTATGTACGTTGAATATATACTGCATCTGTCTATGGATACCTTGATAAAATTTGTGCTACTTCGTTTTTAATGCGGTAGTATTGGCAAATTGCAGAGATTCATCTTTATTTTTTGAAATACCATTCATTGATTCGCCTTAGAGAAACCAAATCAAACAGAATAACTTTCCGTTCTTTATCCTTGCGATGGAATGTTTGTGTTTCCATAGTATAGCCGCAGCAACGCACCTCATCTACAAGATATATCTTATCATCATCTCTTTTAAATAAAAGTATTTTCCTTGCGTTATCACGGATTGCCTTATTTATTGGGCCAAAATCTTGGTCAAATCTCACATCTTTCCCCACGCCTATTATCTTATAATGAGGACTGACGTTTTGTTTATACTCTATGCTGACCAAATTTTCAGGGGTCAGAAGAATAGCAAGCACTTCTTCTTTTAAAAGATATTTTTGCTTGTCAAACACATTTTCAATCTCCCAAACATCATCGACATTAAGAGCATAGCATTTATCACTAAAAGTAAAGCATACCTTGTCTTGCGATGATAGTTGCATTTGCTTGTCCGCAATTTTAGGACTTTCAGTTACGCAATGATTCTCCTGCAAAACGCTTTCCGTACAAACTTTGTTGTTCTTAGTTTCTGCCGCTATGTCAAGTGCCTTTTCAAGTTGTTCTATCAGTGTATCTTCTTGCGCATTTTCGAGCGTAATGGGTATTATACGAGTAGGCAACTCGATTCCTTTGTCAATGAAGTGTGTTTGGTCGTAAGTCTTGTAATAGACTATTTTATATGTATTACGACGTATATATTGAGTAATAATCAACCTGTTATTTTGAGGAACAATCCAACAAATATACTCCTTATGCAACACGTCCGTACACTTCCTATTACATTGCAAATAACCACCACGTGTTATTCTTTCAGACGTTTTAATCGAAGTGCAATATTTAATTGAAGAAGGCAATTGGTTCTTGCATTGAAAAGGTTGTTTTTCTTTCCTCATCGGTTGCGCATTACGTTTTTCGTCTTTCTTCTCTATCTCATTAGACTCATCAATGTCTGTCTGGTTTGTGCCTTCTTCATTATGAATATCTGTCGTTTTCTCTTGTTTGCTTTGGGCATAAAGCGATTGGGATAGAGCTTTCAAATCATTGGCCGATTTCTCAATGTCACTCAAGAACACCTTTTTGTCTTTTTGGGTATCAGTGTCAACCAACATATAGAAATCACCGTCCCAATCGAAAAGCCTGATATTCTCCCAATCAAAACAAAGTGCTGGCGAGCCGTCCTTGCCGTTAAATATTTGCCAACCCGTAGAGCCATTCGCTGGTACGTCAGGCGAAGAGTTGTAAAAGATATAGTTTCCCATGAACAAGAAATTTGGGGTTTGCCATTGAGAGTTACTCAGGCATCTGAATTTCCTGCATAGGAATAAATCGAACAAGTTTTCTCTCCGCTTTTTACAGACAAGATACGGAGAGTCGGCACACTTTTTAATAGAATCATATATGGAATGATTATATTCTGGTTCATGTTTTTTAATGTTATATCCTCGAATTTCCATTCCGCCATCTGCATGATTTACTATGAAACAGTTATAATCGAGCTTTTTACCTAAAAACCATCCTTCTGGTAAATCATATCCATTCTCCTTCTTCCAAGCGCGATTTGGCCTATTGACATCGTAATACAGCCATTTGCCTTTGTAAGTTGACTTTACTGGGCGCATTCCATTGTGTTCTTCTCCGATGAACAAATACGCATGTCCATCTATGTCCCTATTCTCATAGAACATATATGCATAACCATTGTCGCTTCTGTATGCCACAAACGATAAGCTATCCTCAGAGTAATATTCAGTTTTCTTGAAAAGTTTACGATGAAATGCGTAAATCTGCTTCTTGGCATTGTACAGATAGAAATCATCCCTTTGGGCATCAGGCCACAGAAGATAGTAATTGCTACCTTCTGCAAGCCTTTCAATCTTAAAGAAATCAGCATCTAAGCTGTATTTACCAAGATTCAACGTATAACGTCCATTGTTAACAGGAACAATTTCTGCAATATAATGATTATTCATACTCCGTGTTTTCTGTTGGTTCTATACTATCTATAGGTATATTGGGGACGGGCTTACCATTCAAAAGAATATAATAAGTTTCGTTTTCCCCTTTCCCTATAAAAATACATTTGATTTCCTCAAAAGCTTCGGGATCGTCTTTACTCGACATTCGATAAATGACTTCTGTTCCCGTCTTGAATTTACGCTCCTTGCCCAACTCTTTATAAGCCAAATCAGCTTCATTATTTAAGATACTTTGGCACAAATCGTTCAAAGCATCTACAGTTACAGGATTAATGTTCGGACAAATGGAAGTCGTAACCGTGTCAATATTGTCAGAGATATATTTGAAAAGCTGCTTCAGTAAGCCTGCATCCAAGACCCTACTGGTTATATTAAATTCGTTGGCATCATATATTGCAACAAAATGATCATCGCGTTTTAATACATCATTACTATTGAATAACCTGCCTTCTCTATAATTAATATCGTTCCTTTCAAAGGCCCTCAGCCGTAAGAACACTTCAAACAATATTGTTGCAATATCCTGTCTGTTTACCCCTTGGGCATTCAATGAAGGATGGAAGAATACTACTCCAGTTGTCTGAAGTGGTGGAATAATAAGTTTTCGCTCATTACCATTCGACGATTTATATCTGTAATATGTACTCTTTCCATTGCACTTTTCCTTATAACCATATATGTAATAATATTCTTTGGTGCTTAGGTTATAAATTTTAGCCTCTCCAAAATAAATCGTTCTATACCTAAAATCTTTGTTAAAGTTAGGTATGATGAATCTTGACGTTTGCGGTTTAGTGGATATATAGTTGTTCCATTCACGCGCTACAAATACCTCTCGTTTCGGGAAGTTGATATAAATGACTCTTTCCCTGATATACTCACCTTTATATAAAGTGTTTCTTATAGCACCTTCATAACCTTCTGATACAACTTGTTCCCGTGTAATGCTTTCTCTTGGAATAAAATTCTTTTCCCCTTTTACTGGTAAAATTTTGTATATGTCAGAGATGAAGCGCAAGGGATAAGCAATTTGCGGTGCGCCCACCAAGTTGTTTTCTTTCGCTTGGTAATCTTTAGATTCTTGTCCTGTAAGAATATCTTGACACAATTTTGCAAATGAAGATGGGAAACATCCTCCGTCATCGAACTGTTGGGCTTGATTAAATTCTTTCCTCCACTTGGCATATTCGCAATAATCTGTATTACCTACATGACAAAGCGCATGGATGTTTTGCACTGTTTTGTCTTCCAAATATAAAGCAGGTTCGTAATTTGGCAATACTTTGTCAATGTCATAGTTGTACTTTTGTTCGTCAAAAAGAAGCTGCGAAGCAAAAGAACTTGTTTTTACCACAATTACATAACTCTTTTCACATCCATATCGTCCGACACGACCAACGCGCTGCATATAGCTATTCTTATCATACGGCATATCTGCAATAATAGCTATATTCAGTCCGTCAATGTCTATGCCTATTTCCAAAGCACTGGTGCTTATCACTCCCTTAAAGTTACCTTTGTTTAGTTTTTCCGTTATAACATTGACCGATTCAGTTTCATATCCTGAACGATAAGGATATATACCCGAATCTGCTGCATTCTCCGAAACCATTTGTCCTATTCTGTGAGCCATTTCGCCTGCCCGTTGTCTCCCTTCTACAAACGTGATACTCTTAGCGTCATCCACTGTAGAGAAATCATACACCATATTAACCACATCGGCATCGGTATCATCCTGTTCTACAAAATAGAATACCTTTTCAGCCATAGGAGAAGCATCTTGTTGAATACTTATTTCTTCAAAGCCTGTTACTCCCGTTATGTTGAAAGAATGTTCTATGGCATTGGGCAATGTGGCAGAGGCTGTAATATATTGGGCAAAATCTTTGCTCTTTCGTTTCAACAACCTGCGAATATTATTGAAACGACGGAACAAATAAGCAGAGTTTGTGCCAAACACGCCTTTGAATAGATGCAGTTCATCAATGACCACCAAAGAAACACTTTTGATGAAATCTTGTATGACTTTTCCTACAGTGTTGTCATTTAACCTTCCTAATAAGAAAGCGTGTATCACGTCGGGAGTGGCCACTACTATCTGACTATTCTGCAAAACAGTTTTTCTTGTCTCGGAATCCGTAACGTCCCCATCTATCTTTCCCACTTTGAATCCTGTCTTTTCCCATCGTTCCAATTGTTGACGGTTCAGGGCTTTCATTGGATAGATGGCTAAAATTTTTGAGTCAGGCGATTCTTTCAGTTTTTCGATGGCAACGATTTGAAAAATTTCCGTCTTGCCTGAACTTGTGGACGTAGTAATGCAAAGGTTTTTCCCTTCTTTAGCTTTCTTGATAGCCAAATATTGATGTTCCCAAAGCGTATTTATATCTTTCCCTTTAAGGAATGCGACAGATTGCTTTGACAGGTTCAAATCCGAATAAGATACAAATTTTGCATCCCGTTTGTCTTCTCTCTTTTCCTTGCATATTTTGAATCCATTGGCAACGATAATGCTCTTGATGTCTTTTTCATTCCTTACGGACAGAGAAGATTCTTCAGCCAAAACTTTTTCATCTTGGCGGGTTTCCACTTCATTGTTATTATTCACTGAAATCTCAGATTTCGTTTGCTCATAGTCCGTCCAAAGATAATCTTCGACATTCAGGAATTTGGGCAATTCGTTCCACAAGGCATCGTTAAAATCTATCTTAGGAGAAGCTATATTCTCAATAGCTTCTACAACATTAGTCATATCCGCTATGCGAAACCAAGTACGGACTTTGGGGGAAAAGTTAAAATTGTCCTCTGTAATGTTCCCTTTAAAGACAACAATTCCACTGACATGATAAGCATTCACCAAAGGAGAATTAAGTTCGTCTTTAAATTTATTGACAACGCTCCATTTATTGTGATTGACCTGAACATAAGGATTCTTATTGCCAAATCCTCCTTTGACAACAACCTCTGTGCCTTCATCGTCAATGATATGCCAATCTCCAAATTCTGAAGCAGTTAAACTTCCCGTATAGTTTTTGAACTCTAAGACAATGATGGCATCTCTCTTTATCAAGAGAGCATCCAATTCCCTCCCACCTATGATAGGGTTTGCCACCAATATATAATCATCCTTGCTTTTACTCAGCAATTTGCACAAAGAACGGAACTGTTCCCTTTCATCTGTTGTCAGATAATTTGCATAGCGATAAACTTGTAAAGCCATAACAAAGGAAATATGCACTTTCGGCTCAACAAGTGCGGTAACATTTGATGTTGAGACACAATAAAAGAAGAGTGAGCCTACTTGTCCCCAATCATCTTTTGTGGTAGGCTTTAACTCGGAGTGCCTCTGAATATAGATGACGGAAACGGCTCACTCCCTTGGCATCTATATGCAGTGGTACATATATGTCTACCAAGAGGGAGCGTTCCTGCGCCATTCCAATATTTAGTTGAATTTCCGAGGTTCTACCACAAATGGAATGAAGCCAAACGCTTCCAATACTATGTCTGCCAAAAGCCTAAAGAAGCTAATGACGTGCCAAAGATACAAAAAATGCGTTATACATGCAGATTTTTCTGAAAATATTTGCAGCATTGATATTTTCTATTATAAAGAACAAATCAAGGCTGTTTTTCATTCTATAGAAACAAGCAATCAAAAACAGATACTTCACAGGTATCAACTTTTGATTGTCGTATCTTTGAATCAAGATAACCTTTTAGATTAAACTGCTACAGAAGAAATGCCGTATCAAAGTCCATATAAAGATTATTTTGATACAGTTCTCATTTTGCTACAGTTTGTCAAACCAAAAGATTTCTCACCGAATTTACATAGTTGATTCCACCACTTGTACTATTCAGCATCTTTTCCCAAGTCTGACGGATTTTAGTCATTCTCTTGTCAAATCCTGAAAGGGAAGCATAGAGAGGTTTCAAAGTCATCTCGATTGTTTTTATATCTCCGTGGTATGCATTCAATATCTTCTGCATAGCAAAATCATCAAAGGTGTCTGCTTGAATTTCGGGCACGTCTGAAGTGTGGCCAAATACTCGGTCGTACATAGTCAGTATGAGGTTGGCTTCTGCATTCAACACCTCATTGATATAAGTGTCTCTGAGGTTAAGGTAACTTCTAACTTTACCAATAGTTTCAAGTTTTACCTCAAACCTTGTTACACCATTGAATTGCTTTACGACCTCCCATTTGTTAGGGAGTATAGAAAGAAAGTCCTTATTCTTAGGCTTGATTATTTCTTTCTCTTTGCGATAGATACGGATGCACTCTTTACACTTGGAAGATTTAACGTCTCTAATGAAGTCTATACCTTCACTATCGTAATAATCCCATTTGTAGCGTCTGTAATTCTTTACCCATATTGACAATGCTTGCAGGGTTTCATCTGATAGGGTTGCATGTACATCCTTGGTTACATCTGCAGAGGTGACACATCCCGTTTGCAATATACCTTCCACATCTATCCGACAAATACCTAACTTATTGATATTCTCAAGACATTGCCTAATGGTGTACTTTGAAATAAGTTTGGGATAATCTTCTCCCAAAATCTTACTCGAAAACTCCAAGGTTAATGTTTGCTTGGGCTTGCTTACAGCAATGTATAAGTTGAATGGTACACTCTTATCATTCTTGGATGAGTAATATAGACCTGTTAATTCCCCATTCTTGGAATTATACGTTTGGTTGAACTGAATCTGTCGTTCTAACAGATATTTATAGTTGGCTTTTATCTTCAGCCTGTCGAATGTTAAATAACTCACTATTCATAAGAATTTCCTTTTTATTTTTCAGAAATGTACTCTACAGGCTACATTTCCCCCTTTTGATAATGTGATAATGGAGAGAGGTGGAGACCTCTCTTCTATTTGTTCACACTATCTATACTATCAGGAATCGTTTCCCAATAGGCTTTGAGAGCAACCGATATCGCCCTCTTGTGTTGCGCACTTTTAGCCTTACCTTTAAGGCTTGCGCTGATTTTGCGCTTTGTCTCTTCGCTTCTTTGTCTTGTAGTTCTTTTCATAGTCTTATTCCGTTATACCTATAAATATATGTAAGACTGAAAAGATTATCAAGATTAGTAAGCTCCTCTCAAAAAATCTGTAGAAAATTTTGAGAAATACAAAGCACTTGGAATGAAGACATATCCCTTCTCCCTATAGTAGCCATTATAAGCAGGGATACGGGGTAGGAGGACGTGCATTCCCCTACCTGCCAATATGTTACAAGTCCATTCCTCACAGAAATGCTACTGAAAGTGCTTGCCCATAATTTAGGGGTAAGTTTTACTGTACTCTTTTGGCCATTTGCCTAAGAAACAGTACCTTTGCGAAAAAGAAATTAAACCGTTGTTCTTTGACTTTTCTTTGGCGGAAATATAGGCTTTGTGGGGTCAGGAATCCAATGCCTCAACTCCCAAATCTTATCCAAATCTTTTAAGAATTGGTTCGAGAACAGAACGGTCAAGGGTACTTCAAATCCTTGGTAATCAACTGATTGTCAAGGGTTTTCCTTTTTATCGGGCGTACTAAAAGTGTACTTCCTGACGAAAAGAAAAAGAAAGAGTACTTTCGCCGTTTTAGCAACCTTATATTTATGCTTTATTAACGAAGATGCTGCATATTTCTTCCTTTCTCCTGCTTTTGTTTGCTTTGAAAACGGTATCCATCACTTATCTTTGTAACCCAAACCGATTTTAATGCACAACGTATATGGAAGATTTCAGAGAAACCAACTTCAAAAAGATACAGCAGTTACTTGATAAATGTGTTGCCCATGAATACGGGATGAAAACTAATGCGCTTGCCTTAAAGCGTGAATACCTGACGGAAGCGCAAATGAATGACTACATCCGGCAAGAAATTTTCAACGTGACCGAGAACCTTGTATCCCTATGCCAAAAGAACCGTGCCCTGCACAATATACGTTTTGACATACTGATGCCGGACTTCCTTTGGGAAAGCGGTTTCTTCGAGAATCTCTCTTTTGACGAGCGGAAAAAATATATTTCGTTCCAATGTTCTTCTTTTGATATGGACAAATACCTGCAATCTTCCACTTGCTATGATGAGCAGCTTCCGTTCTTTTCTTCCATTGTGCGCCTTGTCATGCAGACCCAATATCTGGAATACCTCCAACAACTGGAGAACGCCAGTCATGCCTCTGTTCCTTTGGATGAGAAATCAGAAGAACAGCCAAAAGAAGAAGAGAAGGCACAGCCTGAGCCGACCAAGATAGTCGGGAAATCCAATCCATTCAAATCAGTCCTTACAACGCAACAAATCAAACTGTTGGTCGAATGTATCAACGAAGCGCACATATTCACCACGACAATCACCCCGAAAATCCTTTCGGACTTCTTCGCCTGCAAACTGAACGGGGTATTGAAGTCCAACAACAACCGCTTGCTGGCTTATCTGATGATGCAGCTTAGCTGCTACAACTATATCGCTTATGAGTGGCAGTCCGTCATAGCCAACAACAAGCTGGTACTTGCCAAGATAAAAGACAAATACCTCACACGCAGCGACTTGTCGAGCGCGACAGACAACGTGAAGTGCATCTACCCGAAAGGATACGAAATCATAGACAAATACATCAAGCAACTGCAAAAAGGTTGAGCATAGTCTGAGCGGTCAAACAAAGCTCAATTAGACTTCATTTCCAAGCCTTTAACTTTGCCCCCGTTAACAAAACGATGCGGCATGTCGGCATAGGTCAAAACAAAAATATTTCACGTGAGTTACCCGTAACTTATGTGTTGATGTTTTGGAGGATGCCGATTTTTGCCCCATCAAAAATAAAACGAGGGTGCGCACCTTCATATTGTTTCACCAAAAAGTTTCAAGCAATATGGAAAAAACTTTGGAAATGCGAGTGGAAGAACTCGAAAGAATGTTGTTCCTAACCAAGAACGTGCTTAGCTTTGATGAAGCGAGCACATTCCTCAACCTGTCCAAAAGTTACCTTTACAAGCTGACTTCGGGCAATCTGATTCCCCATTACAAGCCGCAGGGGAAGATGCTTTATTTTGAGAAGTCCGAACTGGAAGCATGGCTCCGCCAGAATCCGGTAAAGACCAAAACGCAGATAGAGCAGGAAGCGCAGAAGTATGTTCTCAACCATCCCTTAAAGAAGTAAAGCCCATGGAAAACAAGAAAAGCACGGAGGCTAAAGGGGACACCATCATGAATAAGGAAGATTTTGCTGCCCTTTGGAAAAGCATCCGCCTGAAAGTGACGGACACTTACGATGTGCCGCCTGAGATCCTTTGAGTGAACGGCTCCACCATCGGGACGCTGGGCAACTTCAGCGCCTCCACAGGCAAGGCGAAAAGCAAGAAGACGTTCAACATCTCCGCCATCGTTGCAGCGGCACTGACCAATGACGAGGTGCTGCACTATTCGGCGTGCCTGCCTCCGGACAAACGGAAAATCCTTTATGTGGACACCGAACAGAGCAGATACCATTGCCACAAGGTGATGGAACGCATCCTGCGGCTTGCCGGGCTGCCGACCGACCAAGACAGGGACGACTTTGTTTTCATCGTACTTCGGGAACAGACCCCTGACATGCGGAAGCGGATTATCGAGTATATGCTGGAGAACATGCCCGATGTGGGGCTGCTCATCATTGACACGGCATCCGCGACCTGATGTATGACATCAACAGCCCCAGCGAATCGACCGACCTGATAAACCTGCTCATGCGCTGGTCAAGCGGATACAACCTGCACATTCATACCGTGCTGCATCTGAACAAGGGGGATGACAATACGAGGGGACATATCGGCACGGAACTGAACAACAAGGCGGAAACCGTCCTGCAAATCACCAAGAGCACGCAGGACGGGAACATCAGCGAGGTAAAGGCGGCACATATACGCGACCGGGACTTCGAGCCTTTCGCCTTCCGCATCAACGACAGCGCATTGCCCGAAGTCGTGGACGGCTATGTATTCCAGCAGCCCAAGCAGGAAAAAAGTTTCCCGCTTACGGAACTGACTGAACAGCAGCACCGCACGGCGTTGGAAAACGGTTTCGGCAAGCGCACCGTGCAGGGCTATTCCAACGTCATACAGGCGTTGAAGCAGGGCTATGCAAGCATCGGCTACGAGCGGGGACGCAATGTCCTCGTGGCATTGAACACGTTCCTCGTGAACAAGCGTATGATTGTAAAGGAAGGAAAGGGATACCGTTACAATCCCGATTTTCACTACTAAAACAGGTTTGGTTTAGTTCGGACATATATATAAGGGGAACAGACTTCCCGTTTCCCGTCACTCCCGGCAATCAAGTCCGGTACAGTACGGGCGTATATATGAAGGTCTAAACCGGACTGGTACACTTCCCAATTATTCATCATCCACTAAAAAGTTTGCATTATGAACATTGAAGAAGCAAAGAAAATACCCATCACCGATTACCTGCACAGTCTGGGATATTCACCCGTCAAGCAGCAGGGAGCGAATCTATGGTACAAATCGCCACTGAGGGAGGAACATGAAGCATCCTTTAAAGTAAACACAGAACGGGAACAATGGTATGACTTCGGGGCTGGCAAAGGCGGCAACATCATCGCACTGGCACAGGAACTTTACTGTTCCGACCATCTGCCGTACCTCTTAAACCGGATAGCAGAACAGGCACAGCATGTCCGCCCGGTCAGTTTTTCTTTTCGGCAGCAAAGGTCGGCACCGAGTTTTCAACATTTGGAAGTCCGTGACCTCACCCATCCGGCATTGCTCCGTTACTTGCAGGGGCGTGGCATTGACCTTACACTGGCAAAAAGAGAATGCAGGGAACTGCGTTTCACTCATGACGGCAAGCCCTACTTCGCCATCGGTTTCCCGAATGTGGCTGGCGGCTACGAGGTGCGCAACTCCTTTTTCAAAGGCTGCATCGCCCCGAAAGACATCACCCATATCCGGCAACAGGGCGAACCGAGGGAGAAGTGCCTGGTGTTCGAAGGCTTCATGGATTATCTTTCATTCCTCACGCTAAGGACAAAGAACTGCCCTGTCATGCCCAACCTTGACAGGCAGGATTACGTCATACTCAACTCCACCGCCAATGTACAGAAAGCCATTGACGCATTGGGGCAGTATGAACGCATCCACTGCCTGCTCGACAATGACGGGGCAGGCATCCGGGCAACGCAAGCCATCACAGCGGAATACTCCTATCGGGTACGGGATTTCTCGCACAATTACCGGGAATATTCCGACCTGAACGATTACCTGTGCGGCAGGAAGCAGGAACAGAAAAACGGACAGAAACTGCTGCTAAGGCAGAAGAAAGGCAGGGGAATCTACCCCGGCGGAGATAGACACTGTGAGCAACGGGCAGACGTTTCTTAGGGGAAGCAAGGTTATGTTTCGGTAGACCGAAACCGCCTTGCTTTGCTCCCCGCAAAGGAAACCGCTCCCGTCGGTCGCAATTTTCAAGACAACTTCCAAAGACAAAAATGTATGACAGATACAAGGAACAAATCAGGCGGTCGTCCGGCAAAGAACCGGATAGACAAGCAAAGACGTGTGGTCAGCACGAAGCTGACCGAGTTGCAGTATTACGCCGTTAGGAAGCGGGCATCAGAAGCCGGGCTGCGTGTCAGCGAGTATGTGCGGCAGGCTGTCGTGTCGGCAGAGATAACGCCCCGGCTGAACAGGCAGGATACGGACATCCTCCGCAAACTGGCAGGCGAAGCGAACAACATCAACCAGCTGGCGCACCGGGCAAATGCCGGAGGCTTTGCGAAAGTGGCGGTCGAACTGGTGAAACTTAAGAACAGGATAGTGGAAATCATAAGCCATTTGTCGGATGATTGGAAAAATAAGGAAAGGAAGCGGGTTTAAGGGCTGTGTGGACTACGTGCTGGGCAAGCAGCAGGCGGTCTTGCTCCATGCGGACGGAGTACTGGCGGAAAGCAGGCAGGACATCATCCGCTGCTTCTGCGCACAAGCCTCCATGAATCCCCGTCTGGGCAAGCCAGTCGGACATGTCGCGCTGAGCTATTCGGTAAACGATGCGCCCAAGCTGACGGACGAGAAGATGATACAACTTGCGCAAGAGTATATGCGCGAGATGAAAATCACCGATACGCAGTACATCATCGTGCGCCACCAAGACAGGGAGCATCCGCATGTGCATATCGTGTTCAATCGCATAGACAACAACGGCAAGACCATCTCGGACAGGAACGACATGTACCGCAACGAGCAGGTGTGCAAGAAGCTGAAAGCCAAGCACGGGCTATACTTCGCCAAAGGCAAGGAACTGGTTAAGCGGCATCGCCTGAAAGAGCCGGACAAGTCGAAATACGAGATTTACACGGCTGTGAGGAATGAAATCGGCAAGTCCAAAAGTTGGCGGCAGTTACAGGAGCGGCTGGCAGAAAAGGGCATCGGCATCCGCTTCAAGTATAAAGGGCGTACAGACGAGGTGCAGGGCATCTCCTTCACCAAAGGTGCCTATACGTTCAAAGGTTCGGAAATAGACCGCAATTTCAGCTTCTCCAAACTGGATAAGCATTTCGGGAACGCAGGAATGGATACCGTAGAAAATAGCCGCCAGCAGATAGTTTCCGCACCTATTTTGGAGCCTGAGCAAACACCGCAAAGGAACGACAGCCCTTCAATGGGCGGCTTGTTCAGCTTGTTCGATGTTTCGCCGTCTGCTCCATCGGACGAAGAAATTGACTGGAGTCTGAGAAAAAAGAAGAAGAAAAAGAAAAGACAACTTAAACTGTAAACGGATATGGAAGAAAATTTGATTTTAGAGGGGCTTCTCTCCATGGTCACGGAACTGAAGGAGAAGCAGGAAGCGCAGGTGACACCAGCCGGACGCGAGGAAACCCTTTCCCGACTGGAGGCTATAGAACGGGCATTGTCTGAGTTACGCAGGAACCCGGCGGTTCCCGAAAAAGAGTTGCAAGACATCCTGACCCGGCTTGCCGAACTGCGGAAATCAGGACAGGAACAACGGCAATCTTTCGGGGAGGTCAAGAATTATGTAGTAGCCACTTTCGGCTGTCTCAAGGAAATGCTGGAAACAATGAAGCGGTACCATGATGAGCGCATGGCAGAAAAAGAAGAAGCCAAACCCGTACCGTTTCATCGGCGGATTTACAACAAAGTAACTTCTTTGGTACGCCCGAAGCTATTCCTCTTTTCGGCAGGTCTGATTGTCTGTGCCACGTCCCTGTTCCTGAATGTCCGTCTGGCTGAACGGATGGGGCAGTTGCAGGACAACGACATGAAATACCGTTATCTGCTGATGCAGGGACAAGCGGACGCCAATACCCTTGAAAGACTGGAGAATAAGTTCAAGTGGCAGCGGGACGAGCGTTTTATCCGCAACCTGACGGATTCGGTACTAGATTTTGAGGAACGTTGCCGCAGGCAGGCGGAAGCCTTGGAACGGGCAAAGCTGCTTAATGAGCAGGCTGAGCAGTTGAAAAAGGAAGCTGATAGGTTAGGAAATCAGTAAATAGCAAAAAGCCGAGGTGAAGGATAAGTCCCATAACTTCGGCTTTTGAGTTTAATAGTTATACGTAATTCAAACAGACTATTTTTTTTTAGACAAGCCTTGACCATCGTCAAGGTTTATATGATATTTTTCACGAAAAAAGAAAAGTGAAATCTTATTGTTAAGATTTTATTTTATATTTGCGCCGCTTAAAAGGAAAACAAA
>ERZ779889.2681-NODE-2681-length-14202-cov-3.275111_pt1 | contig 14202 bp, 7 predicted proteins | sample MGYA00511030_ERZ779889 | MGnify/ENA primary metagenome ERZ779889 (study PRJEB29588, sample SAMEA2160616) | human gut metagenome | biome: human gut; feature: human-associated habitat; material: faeces | place: Denmark | collected 2008/2010 ...
AACCGGGGACACAAGGATTTTCAGTCCTTTGCTCTACCAACTGAGCTATGGCACCCTTGTTTTTGAATTGCGAGTGCAAAGGTAAGAATAATATTTAAATCTGCAATAGAATGAGACATCTTTTTTATAAGAAAAAGAAATAGTACGTGCTTAAAACTGCATTCCACACACAAAGGATGCCCCTCCAATATTCTAATAAGACATTGAATATCAGAGGGGACAATCTTAAGATTTTCTAAGTGGATTCCAACCCTGTGCCTTTAGTTCGAATTCCTGTCCGTCACGTGTAATTAAAGCCTGGCCTAGCTCTGGCTTTGTGATATAACCAATAACACGAATACCTTCAAGCTGAGAAATTTTCTCGTTATCGGCCAAAGGAACAGTAAAAAGCAACTCGTAGTCTTCCCCTCCATTGAGGGCACATGTCGTAACATTCATATTCAATTCCTCTGCCATAACAGCAGTCTGGTAATCGAGTGGAATACGTTCTTCATAAATACGACAGCCGACGTGACTTTGAGTACAAATATGTATAAGCTCGGAAGACAATCCGTCGGAAATATCCATCATGGCAGTCGGTTTGATGCCCTGTTCTGCCAATTTTTTAACAATATCCCCCCGAGCTTCAGGTTTTAGCTGGCGTTCTAACAGATATTCCTTGCCGGAAAAGTCAGGATTCACCTCTTTTTGTCCCATGAAGACCTTTTTTTCGCGTTCTAGCAACTGCAACCCCATATATGCAGCTCCCAAATCACCACTCACACAAATGAGGTCGGTCTCTTTAGCCCCATTGCGATAGACAATCTTATCTTTGGGCGCATCACCTATGCACGTAATACTAATGGCCAAACCCGTAAGCGAAGATGTTGTATCTCCACCCACAATATCTACATGATGTTGGGCACAAGCCAATTTCAATCCTGCATAAAATTCCTCCATGTCTTCTATGCAGAAACGTTTGGAGAGTGCCAACGAAACCGTTATCTGACGGGGAGTTCCATTCATGGCATATATGTCCGAAATATTCACCATCGCAGCTTTGTAGCCCAAGTGCTTAAGGGGAACGTAGGTCAAATCAAAATGTACTCCTTCCATCAATAAATCGGTTGTAACCAACACTTCCGTATCCGGATAAGACAATACGGCAGCATCATCGCCCACACCGTACAAAGTCGATTTGTTTTTAAGTTCAATCCCTTCCGTGAGATGATGGATAAGTCCAAACTCACCAAGGGTAGCAATTTCTGTTCTTTGTTTCTCTTGCATATATCGTTTCAAGCTCTATAAATAAGTTCACGAATGATTTCTGTCATCTTTGGTTCAGCAGCATCTGCGGCTTCTTGCACCTCTTCATGAGACACCTTTGCCGTCTGCCCTTCCAATCCCATGTCTGTAACAACCGAGATGCCCAACACACGGATGCCGCAATGGCGCGCCACAATGACTTCAGGCACTGTTGACATGCCCACCGCATCAGCCCCCAGACGATAAAACATCCTGTATTCGGCCGGTGTTTCAAACGTCGGGCCTTGTGTCCCCAGATAGACACCTTCTTGAAGAGCGATATGTTTTTCTGCTGCTATATCCCTTGCCAAAGCTATCAGATCCCGGTCATAAGCCTGCCCCATATCCGGAAAACGCGGACCGTATGGAACATTCTGCCCTCGCAACGGATGTTCCGGAAAAAAATTGATATGGTCTGTAATAAGCATCAAATCGCCTATACGAAAAGCCGGATTCACACTCCCGGCAGCATTCGACACAAACAACATGCGTATGCCCAGTTCACGCATCACACGAATTGGATAAGTCACCTCTTTCATCGAATAGCCCTCGTAGTAATGAAAACGTCCCTGCATCGCCATCACGTCCTTATCTCCCAGCCTGCCGACAATCAATTTGCCTTTATGCCCTTCTACGGTCGATACCGGGAAATGTGGTATCTCTCCATAATCTATCTCTGTCTTGTCTGTAATGACATCTGCCAACTTACCTAATCCTGTTCCCAGGATGATAGCTATCTGCGGATGGCTATGCATCTTATTTTTCAGGAAAGCGGAAGTTTCTTGTATCTGTTCCAACATAATCCAATATTTTACGGTTAAACGTCGTTTGCCCTCCGAAAAGGAAACGGACTTCTATCGGAAGGACGTATAAATGCGCTTTCACCTCTTCATCAAGAGGAAGATGGTGAAGGCGGGTTTCATCTTTTTCCGTCGTAATGACGAGCGTTCCTGCATCCATCTCAGCATACAGCCGATTGATCGACTCGGCGTCTGCCATCGTAAACTGATGATGGTCTGGAAAGCAAACAGAACGCACACGCTTGGTATAAACATTCAAATCTGCCAACAATTTGCCCGGTGCAGCTATACCTGTCAAAAGAATGACCGGAGTATCTTCGCAAAGCGAATCCAACGGACGTACCCTGTCTAATCTTCCATCTGCATACGGACGTAAAGCTCCATAATGCAAAGTCGAGAAAAACAATACCTGATGAGGCTGCAAACACAGACGGCCTTTGATGCTCTCAGCAGCTGAAACTGAGAGGTCTGACGGACATTTCGACACTATGACCACATCGGCACGCTCCTTTCCGGACAAAGGTTCACGCAAACGACCCGCCGGGAGCAATGCATCCTCATAGATTGGCCGCTGATAATCTGTCAGCAAAATATTCAGACCGGCTTTCACATAACGGTGCTGGTAGGCATCATCGAGCAGAATGACATCAATGGGAGGCTGCACCTGCGAAGCCGTCATGCATCTTATCCCATGCGGACGGTCGGCATCCACCGCCAAACGTATGTTCGGGAACTTGCTTTTCATCTGAAACGGTTCGTCGCCAATCTGTTCCATCGGCGTATCGGCCTCCGCCCACAAAAAACCTTTAGATTTCCGCTTATACCCCCGACTTAAAACGCCAACTTGACGGCCGGTTTGAGTAAGCAATCGGATGAGATACTCCGTATGAGGAGTCTTGCCTGTTCCTCCCACGGTCAGATTGCCGACACAAATGACTGGTATGGGAAATGTCTGCGAACGAAGCAGCCCACAATCGAACATTGCATTGCGCAAACGCACCCCCAAGCCATAGAGCCAGGCAAAAGGATAAAGACACTTATATATCCGCATAGATTTATCGTTATAAATTCAAACGCAACACATACGGAAGGCGTGTCTGCACGGGAGCCTGTTCACGAATCTGTTTGACAAACCGCAAACTTTCATAATCTGTCCCCAAAACCTCACGAACGCCGGATTCCACCACTCCGTTCCATTGTCCGGATAACAATTTCTGCCACAAATCTTCCGGTTCGGGATACCGGACAACGGTGTAATCGTCTAATCCGGCTTTCTCGGCAGCCAACCGAAGTGCTGTGTCCAGTCCGCCCAATTCATCCACCAACCCAAGCTCGTGCGCCATGGCGCCCGTCCACACACGCCCTTCCGCCATGCTTCGAATGGAGTCTTCCGGCAGTCCCCGCCCATCGGCACAACGTCTTACAAACAGGGCATATCCCCGCTCAATATTGGCTTGCACGCTCGAAGCTGTTGCAGCATCAAGCGGGCGGAATACACTCGGCGGGGCATGGTGCGTATAAACAGACTCAAACTGCAAACCGACCTTGTCGGCCAATCCTTGCATATTTGGCAACATGCCAAATATGCCAATCGAACCAGTCAGCGTCGTAGGCTCGGCCACGATACTGTCGGCCGCACAAGAGATGTAATACCCTCCGGAGGCTGCATACCCTCCCATCGACACGATGACAGGCTTCCGTGCTTTGAGATTCATCACCTCATGCCAGATTTGTTCCGAGCCAAAAGCACTTCCACCCGGCGAATTGACACGAAGCACCACGGCCTTCACATCTGGGTCATCAGCCAGCGCACGCAAGTCATCACACACCAACGGGGCATGAATAGCAGTCTCACCTCTCGACAAAGGAACATCGTCGATGCCTCCTTCAGCATAATAAACGGCTATTGACGAACGGGGTGAACCGGGTATATCTTCTTCAGCCTTTAACTGTGCCAAGTCTTCCACGCTCACTGTCTGCAATTCTTCTGACACGACGCCATACACCTTATTAATATAAGCACTCACATCGTTTTGATAAATCAATGTATCCACCATTTTGCAGGCAAGCAATTCTTCTGCCGGACGGAAAGACAAGCCACGACGTGCATAGGCATCAAGCGTGTCAACCGGAATGTCTCTGGAATGAGACACCTCTTGCACAATGCTCCCCCAGATGGACTGCAAATAGGCTGTGGTCTGTTCGCGGTTTGCCTCACTCATCTGGGTGGAAACAAACGGTTCGACGGCCGATTTATAAGTGCCAACCTTAAATATCTGCATCTGTATGCCTAACTTCTCGAGCAACTCTTTGTAAAATGCAGTCTCGGCACTCATACCCTCCCACGCCATCGAACCCTGCGGGTTCAACATCATGCAGTCGGCCACGCTGCATACATAGTAAGTGCCCTGCGTATAACCATCAGAATACGCAGTGACAAACTTGCCGGAAGCTTTAAAATCGACAAGTGCGTCGCGCAGTTCCTGCAAGGCTGCGGGTGTCGCAGCCAGCGGGCCGGCTTCGATGTGAATTCCTTTTACCTGGGAAGATGTTTTCGCATATGCTATGCCATCGAGCAGTTGTTGCAGGCCGATATTGGCATACTCCTCGCCCAACAACATTTGCAGGGCATCGTCTGTGCCGCGTTCTGTCACCGAACCGTCCAGACGAAGAACAGCCACTGCATTGTCGCCCACAATCGGAGTAGTCGACAAAGAGAGAGAAAAGCCCACCAAAGCGGCTATTCCTAAAAAAAGAAGCAAGAAACCTGCAACCAACAATCCCACCACGGTGGCAAACGTGTATTTCAAGAAATCTTTCATCGTCGTCAGTGTTAAAATGTCAAAGAATGTCCTGCGTGTCTCATTCGTTCAGAATGGCAGCCGGGAAGGATTTTTGTTCAATAGACGAATAAGCAGGCACGACCGCACGGGTAAACTTCCGGGAGACTTGCCGCCGTGCTTCCGGAGCTGGTTGGTTTTCCGCGTCAGAAGGGATTCTGCCTGCTATCCATTGTAAGACGTTATCCAGCAAAATCTCGCGCACATCACCCAACTCTGCCCAAGGATAATAACTCAACTCATCTATCACATAGGTAGGCGTGAAGCCGCCGGAATACTCAGACTTCCCTTCGCTGTTGTACACCGTGGCCGTCACCGGATATATCGTGAAACCGTAAGGACTGTCGATACGCGTCATGGCCACATTTTTCCCTTCGGTCTGCACTCCCAGCAGATTGACCTGCATATAGGGCGACAGGCAGTTTATCATCATCTCTGAAGCAGAAGCTGTGTAAAGACCGGAAATAATGTAGATGCGGTCGAGGTCGAGATTGTAGTCGGCATACTCTTCTTGCAAGGGCATGGCGTAGTTCAAGTCTTGCCGTTTGTCGTTGAACACCAGGTGTGCAAACTCCTGTCCTAACGCTTCACGCGGGGCAAGCAAGCTGGCCAACTGCTGCGCACAGACCACCTGTCCTCCCTGGTTGTAGCGCAGGTCGAGTATGAAGTCGCTCACGCCTTGCTGTTTACACACGCGGAAAAAATCGGGCATCTGCTCCATGTAGATACGGTCGTCCGTATTGTTCTCGTCGCGTCCCATCCGGAAGTCGTTATACACCATGTAGCCAATCTTCCGGCCGTTCCACTCGATAATTTTCTGTAAATAGTAAGGACTGTTTTCCATTTCTACGGCTGCGGAGAGGACGACTTCCCGTGTCTCGTCGCTCCACTTGTAGCCGTTGTTTTCCACATCAGGGACAGGCACGCCGATAGTCAGTGTCACCCCCGCCCCGTTTTGCATCAACGGAGCATTGCTCGTGCTCACATTGTCTCCATTGACCAATGTTATATAATCGCCCCTGTGGAGCCCGGCTTGTTCTGCCGGAGAACCAGACAACACTTGCAACACGCGCGCCACGGAATGGGTGGTTGTTCCCGTCGGATCATTGGTCAAAACGAAATCAAAGCCATAGGTCACCGCCTGTATGTTGTTGCGGGTCTGCTGTTCTTCGGGCACATCAATATAAGAGTATTTGTCGTAAGAAGCCAGAAGCATCGGAAAAAACTCCTCTGCCGGATAAAAATAGTTCTCCATCTCCAACTCGGGCATGTCGGCATAATAAAGATACACGTCTCGCATTTGGTCTTCTATCCAATGGTCCTCCTCCGTTTTTGCTACAAACTCATACGTGCGGTCTTCCCCACAGGAAGAGAAGAAAAACGAAATTGATGCCAGCAAGAGTGCTAAAAAAGGGATTTGTTTCATACGTTATTCAATTTTAATATTGCAAAAATAGAAGATTCCATTCATATTGCGGCATCTTCCTTTCTAACTTTTCCTAACAGGCCATCGCAAGCCCGCCTTTTCATAACCTCAGATGTCGTCCGACGAAGGAAAGGAAGGTAGCCAAGAGCGGAAAGGAAGGTAGCCGGGAGCGGATAGGAAGCCGTGCAAGGACGGAAAGGAAGGTAAGCCAACCTCCTGTTCATCCATTTCTAACAACTTGGCAAACAGACAATGTCTGAAGAAAAGATTTCAACCTTTTACCACCTCGATTGTCAAATTTCCAAATGAGCAGGCCAATCATCCTTCACCCCGATACCGGGCTACAAAATTATCATGCCATTTTGCTCATATACCTATGATTTTTTATACTATATTTGCGTATAAGATTTCGTACTCATAAACATGAAAAAATTTCTAAAAGTAGCAGGGCTTGTCATAGCAATCCCTGTAAGCTTGTTTATCATACTGGCTATATTGCTTTATGTTCCACCCATACAAAACTTTGTGGTGGATAAGGTGACTACTGCTGTTTCTAAACAAAACGACTTGGACATCAGCATAAACAATGTCCGGCTAGGATTTCCGCTCAACCTGCGCATCAATGGCGTAAACGTGCTTTCTGCCTCCAAGGACACCTTGCTGGCTGCCGAACAGTTGCGCGTGGATGTCCAGTTATGGCCCCTGCTTCACAAACAAATCGAGGTGGACGGAATCAACCTGCGAGGTGTACGGATGGACACGGGAGAACTGATACCGTCGATGACACTGAAAGGCTCCTTAGGAGAGTTTTACCTCTCTTCACACGGTGTGGCGCTCACACCGGAAGTGGCCACTGTAAACAAGGCCCTGCTGCGCAACACCGACCTGAGCATCTGTTTCCATGAAACCACAGAAACAGACACCACGGCATCTGAACCCATATATTGGAAAATCTTGCTGGAAAGCCTGCAATGCGAACAAGTAAGCGTGTCCCTGCAACTGACCGACACGACACGCATGGCCGTCGCGCTGGGCAACTTGACACTGGCCAACGGTGAAATAGACCTGCACCAGTCGGCCTATAAACTGGCACATCTGAAGCTGCAAGACGGAGCATTCAGCATGGACAACGACACACTTCCGGCACACCCCGGCCTAGACCCCGCACACCTCAGCCTCACCGACTGCAACCTGGAGATAGATTCCGTATTGTATAGCGGGAAACAAATGGGAGCCATCATCAAAAGACTGATGCTGAAAGAACGTTCAGGGCTGCAACTGACTTCGTTTTCAGGAAAAATCTATTCAGACGATGAGGCCGTCCACATTCCCGTCCTGCGTCTGGAAACACCCGACTCTTATGTGGAAACACGCGGCCAAATGGCTTGGAAAGCCTTGGAACCCACGGCCGACGCAACAATGAGCTTGCGCCTACTGGGCGAATTGGGCAAACAAGACATGATGCTCCTGGCCGGGGGTATGCCTCCAGAATTCGTCCGCGAATATCCCAACCACCCCCTGACATTGCGGGCCGGTGTCGATGGAAACATGAAATCGCTACACATCACTGGCTTACAGGCGAAGTTAGACGGCATGTTTGATTTTCAGGCAAAGGGAGAAGTCGACAACATACTCGACGAACATAAGCGCAACGGACAAATAAAACTGGAAGCCCAAACATACAATCTGGACTGCGTAAAAACTCTCATCGGAATGAACGACAGCACCCTGGTAATTCCTCGTGGCATCACACTCAGTGGCATGGCCGAAATTGACGGACCACACTATACTGCCGGCATGACACTGACTGAAGGCAATGGAAAAATCGAACTGTCGGCCGATTGCCGAATGGACTCGGAAACCTACCAGGCTACTTTAAACGTGGACAGCCTCATGGGCACCGACTTCTTGCCATACGACTCCTTGCATTATGTCTCCGCAGTCTTAGACGTTGCAGGAAAAGGCTTCGACCTGTTCCAGCCGCAAACACACTTGAAAGCCGACTTGGCTGTCGAGCGGCTGCAATATGCCGCCTACGACCTGTCGGACGTGGGTCTGGAGGCCACACTGGTGCGAAACAATGCCCGCCTGAAACTGCATAGCAACAACGATTTGCTAAAAATGGCAACAACACTCGACGCCAAACTCCTCCGCCGGGGAATAAACGGCAAACTAGTGGTGGATGTACAATCGGCCGACATGCAGAAACTGCAAGTCGGCTCACTTCCCTATGACATCGGGGCACTCTTCACCCTCGATTTCAGCACAAACCTCCGCAAACGACACTGGTGTAAAGGCGCATTGGAAAACCTTACCTTCACCTCCCCGGAGTCGAGCTTCAAGACAAAAAATCTCTATTTCGATGCCAACCTGCGGGCCGACACCACATGTATGAACGTCCGTGCTGGCGACTTGAACCTACATGTCGACGGGAAACAAGACCTTATGAGCATCATCCAATCGTTATCAACCTTTGGCACCGAACTTTCCACCCAAGCCCAAAACAAATGGCTCGACCAAAACAAACTGAAACGCCTGCTGCCCAACCTCTGCATACAAGTCAAAGCCGGCACAGACAACCCCATATACAATTTCCTTTCGGTCAACGGCTTTAAATATGACGACCTTTTTCTCGACGTCGACACTTCGCCCGAAGAAGGCATCACCGGCGAATCGCACATCTACTCACTTCGCACAGACAGCCTGCAACTAGACACCATCCGGCTAGACATGATGCAAGACACGTTGGGAGTGAAGCTTTTTGCCGAGGTGCGCAACGCCCCGACCAACCAGCATTTTGTCTTTGATTCCCGACTAAACGCTTTTATCCATCCCAAAGGAGCGGGTATGGAACTAAATTATTTTGACAGCAAAGGCGAACAAGGTGTGCATTTGGGCATGAATGTAACCATGGCCGATGAAGGCATACGCTTGAAGTTCTACCCAGAACAGCCCATCATAGCTTTCAGCCCCTATACGCTAAACCGAGACAACTATATATACTTGTACAACGACGGCCGCATCGACGCAAATCTCCAACTGGAGAACGATGAAGGCACGGAGTTCCAACTGTATTCCACCCCCAACACCGAAGCCGTGCGCGACCTGACAATGTCACTCAACAAAGTCAACATCGGAAAGTTGATGCAAGTGCTCCCCTATTTACCAAAAGTCGAAGGCATCTGGGACGCGGAAGTACATTACATCCAGGCCGACGAAGAACACATGTCGGTAGCTGTCGACACATCCGTCGACTCGCTAGTTTATGAACGCATCCCGCTGGGCGACGTGGCCTGTTCGGCCATCTACCTGCCCATGGAGGGCAACACACACTTTGTCGATGCGCGCCTTTCCCTCAACGACAATGAAGTGATGGCCCTAAGCGGAGACTACCGCAACACGGAAGAAGGGACACTAGACATGATGTTGAACTTAAACAACCTGCCACTCAACATTGCCAACGGTTTCATCCCCGACCGTTTGATAGCCTTGCAAGGAGATTTAAACGGTGAAATGGCTATCAGAGGCAACACGTCAGCTCCGCTCATAGACGGGCAACTGTCACTCGACTCCGTCACGCTCGCATCCGACATCTACGGCATACGCTTCAAGCTCGACAACCGCCCGGTGAAAATCGAAAAAAGTAAATTGAAATTTGAAGAATTCAGTGTCTATACGCGCAGCGACAATCCGTTCCGTCTGAGCGGTACCGTGGACTTTACCGATATGGCCAACATGATGCTCGACCTGCGCATGGTGGCCCGAAACTACGAATTGATAAACGCTGCAAAAAAGAAAAACTCCGTGCTCTACGGAAAAGTATATGTCGATGTGTTCTCCACCCTGCAAGGCACAACAGACAACTTGAAAATGCGAGGTAACATCAATGTGCTGGGAAAGACCGATGTGACCTATGTATTAAAAGATTCGCCGCTGACAGTGGAAGACCGCCTGAGCGGACTGGTGACATTCGTAAACTTCAACGACACAACAACCACCGAACCAGTTTTGCAACCCATCTACACGACCGGCGGAGTGGATATGCTGATGACCCTCAACATCGATGAAGGAGCGCGTGCACGCGTCAACTTAAGCGAAGATGGCGAAAGCTACCTCTCCCTGAACGGCGGTGGAAGCCTATCCATGCAATATACACCACAAGGCGAACTGCTTCTCTCCGGACGATACACCGTGATTAACGGACAAATGAAGTACGAACTGCCCGTCATCCCCCTCAAAACCTTCAACCTTAGAAGCGGCAGCTTCGTGGAGTTTACGGGCAACCCGATGAATCCCAATATGAACATTGTCGCCACCGAACGGATGCGCAGCACCGTGACAGAAAACGACGTGCCGCGTTCGGTGAACTTTGATGTGGGAGTAGCCATCACCAATACACTAGAAAACATGGGGCTGGAGTTTATGCTCGAAGCGCCGGAAGATGCCTCTATCCAAAACCAGCTAGTGGCCATGTCTAAAGAAGAACGCGGCAAACTAGCCGTAGCCATGCTGGCCACAGGCATGTATCTGGGAGAAGGAGGAGGAAACAGCAAATCGGGCGGGTTTGATGCCAACAGTGCACTGAACTCATTCTTGCAAAGCGAAATAACCAACATTGCAGGCAGTGCACTGAAAACAGTAGACATCACGCTGGGCATGGAAGATGCGACCTCGGCCGACGGCTCGCAACACACGGACTACTCGTTCCGTTTTGCCAAACGCTTCTGGAACAACCGCATCAGCATCGTCATCGGCGGACGCATTTCTACGGGTAATGAAGACCCGACCACATCGGGCTCGTCGAACTCTTTCATCGACGACATTTCGCTGGAATGGAGGCTGGACGACAGCGGCACCCGCTACATCCGCATCTTCCACAACACCAATTTCGACAGCATGCTCGACGGAGAAATCACCGAAACCGGTGCAGGCATCGTCTTACGCAAAAAAGTGAGCAAACTGGGAGAACTATTCATATTCCGAAACCGGAAAAAACACCAACGTCGCAACGAACCAACAACCACAGAAGAAAAATGAAAATGCACTTATACATATACGCCATATCTCTAACAGCCCTGTTGGCAGCATGTTCCACCACCAAGAACCTGCCTGCCGAAGAAGTGCTCTACACCGGAATCAAAGACACCGAAATCCTAAACGAAGACAAGAGCGACACGGGAGACACCACACTGGAGGAAGTCAAAGCGGCCCTGGCTTGTGCGCCCAACAACGCCCTGTTGGGAAGTTCATCCATACGTATGCCCTTCCCTTACAAATTGTGGATTTACAACAAATACGTCAACAGCAAATCCAAGTTCGGGCGTTGGGTGTTCAACAAGTTTGCAGCGACCCCCGTCTTCATCTCGACTGTGAACCCCGAGCTGCGTGCCAAAGTGGCAACCAACGTGTTGCACAATTATGGCTACTTCCAAGGAACAGTCGGCTACGAAGTGCTCCCGGATGAGAAAAACCCCAAGAAAGCCAAAGTGCGCTACGTGGTAGACATGCAACAGCCTTACTACATCGACACACTCGCCTACGAAGGATTCCCGGCCCCGGCCGACAGCATCATCCATGCACACACGAGAGAAGCACTCCTCCATCCGGGCGAAAACTTCAATGTGACCCAACTGGAAGCCGAACGCAACCGTGTCTCGACCCTGCTCCGCAACCACGGATACTACTATTACCGCTCCAACTACATCACCTTCCTGGCAGACACCATCCAACGGCCAGGATATGCCTCACTGAAAATGACACCCGTGGCAGGACTCCAACCACAAGTAAACAGGCAGTACACTCTCGGCGACTTACGCCTGAACATGTACGACAACCAGCAGTTCCGCCCCTTTGAACATTCCATCACCCGTCCGGGCATAGCCATCAACTACAACGGAGACAAAATCCCCTTGCGCCCGAGCGTCATGTTTGAAAACTTCCACTTCCGGCCGGGAGAACTCTATTCGGCACAGAAACAACAATACACCCAAGAAAACATCAACAGCCTGGGCATGTTCAGCTCCGTCGAGTTCCAATATACCCCGCGCGACACGACCGGGACAAACAATGTGCTAGACCTCGACATCAACACCCGCTTTGACAAGCTGCTGGACAGCGAACTGGAATTCGACTTCAAGTCGAAAAGCAACGACCAGCTCGGACCGGGAGCCTCCTTTGCCGTGTCGAAACGCAATGCCTTCCGCGGAGGCGAAACGTTTTCCGTCCAACTCGACGGCTCCTACGAATGGCAGACAGGCTCTTCGGTGGAAGGAAACAGTTCCGTCATCAACTCCTACAGCTACGGCATCTCCATGGCTGTAGACTACCCACGGCTCGTCATTCCCTTTTACAAGCCACGATGGTCGCCCTTCAAACGCACGTCGCAGTTTAAAATCTACATGGAGAAGCTCAATCGCGCAAGCTACTACAAAATGCTCTCCTTCGGCGGGACGGCCTCCTACACCATCCAGACATCGCCCACCTCGCAACACTCCTTCACCCCGCTGAGGCTGACATTCAACGTGCTCCAGAGCACGACCCAGAAGTTCGACTCCATACGCAATGCCAACCAGGCACTCTACATCAGTATGCAAGACCAGTTCATCCCGGCCATGAGCTATACGTATACCTACGACGACAGCCCCTTCAAGCGCCGCCGACACCACACATGGTGGGAGACATCCGTCACCTCGTCGGGCAACATCACATCGGGCATTTACGCCATTTTCGGCAAATCTTTCAAGGAAAAAAACAAGATGTTGCTGGGCAACCCTTTCGCACAGTTTCTCAAACTCACCACGGAGCTGCGCAAGACCTACCGCCTGACACGCGACATCAGCCTGGCCACACGCCTGTTTGGAGGCGTCATCTATGCCTACGGAAACTCCACCGTAGCCCCATACAGCGAGCAATTCTACATCGGAGGAGCCAACAGCATACGCGCCTTCACCGTGCGCTCACTCGGACCGGGACGCTACCAGCCACGCTCCGGCATGTACTCCTACATCGACCAGACCGGCGACCTGAAACTGGAAGCCAACGTGGAGCTGCGCTTCCCCATCTTTGGCGACCTGCAAGGAGCCACCTTCCTCGACGCAGGCAACATCTGGCTCATCCGCGAAGACCCGCAGCGCCCCGGAGCCAAGTTCACGCTCAAAGACTTTGGCAAACAGATAGCCTTGGGCACAGGAGTCGGACTGCGCTACGACCTGGAATTCCTCGTACTCCGCCTCGACGTGGGCATCGGGCTGCATGCCCCCTACGAAACATCGCGCAAGGGATACTACAACATACCCAAGTTCTGGGACGGGCTCGGATGGCACTTCGCCATCGGATACCCCTTCTAAAGAAGAAAAACACACCAAACCATGCGCCCGATTCTGCGATTTTCCCTAGCTTTGCACCACAGAAGCGGGAACTGTCCGCTCACGAACATTCATCTTAAAACCTTTAAACACATACAGCATCATGAAACCAACCCTATTTGTACTGGCTGCCGGCATGGGCAGCCGCTACGGAGGCCTCAAACAGCTCGACCCCCTGGGCCCAAACGGAGAAACCATCATGGACTACTCTATCTACGACGCCATCCGTGCCGGATTCGGAAAAGTCGTCTTCGTCATCCGTAAAGACTTCGACGCAGACTTCCGCGCCAAAGTCCTGAGCAAATATGAAGGCCACATCCCGACCGAAGTCGTCTACCAGTCGATCGACAAACTCCCCGAAGGATTCACCGCTCCCGAAGGACGCGTGAAACCCTGGGGAACCAACCACGCCGTCCTCATGGCCAAAGACGTCATCCGCGAACCCTTTGCCGTCATCAACGCAGACGACTTCTACGGACGCGACAGCT
>ERZ779889.2683-NODE-2683-length-14182-cov-19.145891_pt1 | contig 14182 bp, 9 predicted proteins | sample MGYA00511030_ERZ779889 | MGnify/ENA primary metagenome ERZ779889 (study PRJEB29588, sample SAMEA2160616) | human gut metagenome | biome: human gut; feature: human-associated habitat; material: faeces | place: Denmark | collected 2008/2010 ...
TTTGATGGAAAATCTTTCTGTAAATGAGCATAAAGAAAATGAGGCTGTAATATAGACAATAATAAAATGAGCAATTTTTTGATTCCTTTTTCAGGGTGAATAGTAAAATTGCTAAAGATATTAAGAAACCTTTTAAACTGGAAGGAATTACGAGAATTGATGATACGCCAGTTCATAAGGTTGTTCGAGAATCCTGGAAGTATCCGAACAGGCAAGAAACAGATGCTCCGTGGTGGCATCTCAGATCCTAGAAATAAGACATTGATGAAGATGTTTAATATGATTGGCATTGGAGAAAGAGCTGGTAGTGGTATCCTGGATATTTACTAGGTATGGGGAAATGAAGGTTGGGCTGTTCCTGTTGTTGAGGAAAGCTACAATCCAGATAGAACCCGTTTAACGCTTGAATTTGCGAAGAAACAAGCGGGTAAACCAAACGATAAAAAACAAACGACAAAAACGGAAATCCATAGAGAAAAAATACGAAATTTTTTAACTGAAAATGAATTGGCAAGTGCCAGAGCTATTTCGATGGTAATTGGACTGAGTGCAGAAAGAACCCGTGTAATATTAGCAAAGATGGAAGATGCTGAATCAGTTGGCGGAAATCGAAACAGAAAGTATAAATTGAGAACAGAAAAGCAGTTTGATAAGGAGCCCCCATGGACAGAAAAAACGAAGCCCTAAACTACCTGAAACAATACCCCAAAATGGATGAATACCTACATGGCTGCGGTTCCAATAAGCACAAGGTGTCAGGTGCAGATGAACGAGAGATGAACAGAACATGAATAAGTATGTTCATGTGCACCTGACACCGAGAAGCTTTCCAGATATCCCCATTGTCCTTCTATCAGGTAAATCCTGTCCAGACAAATGTCCTGTACAACAAGGCTTTGGAGTATGCGGACCTGTCCGGTGACGAGACCGTGTGGGACATGTACTGCGGAATAGGAACCATATCCTTGTTCCTCGCACAGAAGGCAAAGAAGGTATACGGAGTGGAGATCGTTCCACAGGCTATAGATGATGCAAGACACAACGCCGAGATCAACGGGATCACAAATGCCGAGTTCTTCGTTGGCAAGGCAGAGGAAGTCGTTCCCGACATATACAAAAAAGGCGGCGACGGTTCCCATGCAGACATTGTTGTCGTGGATCCACCGCGAAAGGGCTGCGATCAGGTACTTCTGGACACTCTGGTCCATATGGCGCCGGAACGTATCGTCTACGTGAGCTGCGACCCGGCAACCCTGGCGAGAGATGTGAAGATACTTCAGGAGAAGGGGTATGAGGCGAAGAAGGTGGCGGTCGTGGATCAGTTTTGTCATAGTGGGCATGTGGAGACGGTTGTTCTATTGTCCTAACGAAAAGCAGACGATTATGTTGGGGTAGAATTGGAGTTGGATGAACTTGATGTGACGACCGCAGAGAGTAAGGCGACTTATGCAGAGATTAAGGATTATGTCTTGAAAAAGCATGGGTTGAAGGTTTCTAATCTGTATATTTCGCAGGTAAAAAGGAAATGTGGAATAGAGGTTGGGGAGAATTATAACTTGCCAAAATCGGAGGATAGCAGACAGCCTCAGTGTCCGGAGGAGAATGAAAAGGCGATAAAGGACGCACTGGAGTATTTTGGAATGATTTAGAGAGGTAGGCATATGGCATTAAACTATATGGTGTATCAGTATGATGGCAGCAGGACCGCTGTTGTTATGACGGATATGGATGGCTGGGAGATCGTAATTGACTGCGATAGGGCAGAGGCGCAGGTTGTATTTGATGAGCCTGAGGATGCTGGGATTCTTGCCAGACTTGCGAGAAAAGAACCTGCAAGCTATGTGAGTATTGCAATGTGTCCGGACGGATTGCAGGATTATGTGGATGTATGGAATGAGTTGAATTAAGCATAGGAGGAGAATGCAGGATGAATAATTTTTATGAAACGGTATTGGGTGTACTTAAGCAAGATGACAGATTTTTTACAGAAGATGGAATCCTTTTAAGAAATGCTGTTTATGAAGCTGCAATGCAGATGGATACTAATCTTATTCATTTGTTACTTGCCAATGATATAACAAAAGCACACTTTTTCAAAGAAGTTGATGGCATTGCTGTATTTGATAAAGTAGGTTTTGGGTGGGTTGTGAATAATAGAGAGTTTTTGCCAGATAGTTATACTCGTTTTAAAAATAAAATTGGACTTACTGATGGGACCGGGAATATGATTTTGTCCAATAGTAGTGTTGAGTTAGTATTTCCATATAAAGATTGCATCCTGGAAGGTGGACAGACATCTGAGGCTCAGAAAAGAAAAGAGATTTTTTACAATGAAACATTAGCACCAGATGAAATAGATAGGTTGTTATATCCTAAAGTTTTTACTAAAGCAACCAAATACGCACAAGGGGTATGCAAAAAACAAACAGTGTTTAATGGAGAAAATCTTATAATCAAAGGAAATAATTTGTTAGCTATATCAAGTTTGTTAAGGTGTTATGAAGGACAAATTAAATGTATATATATTGACCCACCATATTATTTTAGGGAAACAAGGGCAACTGATACATTTAAATATAACTCTAATTTTCATTTGTCAAGCTGGCTTGTATTTATGAAGGAACGACTCCATATGGCAAAGCGGCTATTGAAAGTGGGAGGAACTATATGGATTAGTATAAGTGAAGATGGAATGCATTATCTTAAAGTACTTGCAGATGACATTTTTGGTGCAGAACATTTTGTTGGAACGATACCTCGGCGTACTCGCAGTGGAAAATCAGATGTTCCTTTTAATTTTTCACAAGATTTTGATTGGATTCTTGTTTACACAAATGTTTCAGATGAAGAAAAGGTTTTAGGAAGAAAAGTAGAAAGAAAGTATTATGAAACACCAGACTACCCAGGTGAGCCATGGAGACTTGCAGATTTAACTTCGCAGCAACCTGCAAGCAAGCGTCCTAATTCGTATTTTACAATGGTTGATCCTAAAACAGGAAAAGAATATCCGGCCAGCGAGAAAAGAACTTGGGCAATCACAAAAGATACTTTTGAATATTATTATAATATTGGTGCAATTGTATTTCCTGATGATTATGAATTTTTAAATATATCTAAACCATATGCAAGAAAATTTAAATCCGATGACGATAAGAACGGAAAGTTGAGTTCTGTAATTTCAGATTTTGCAATACAGGATTTTATGAAATCACTTTTATATGATTGTAAAAATATGGATGGAAATTCTCAGATTGATGGGATGTTCGGACGGGATAAATTTGATTATGCAAAGCCAGAAAATCTTATCAAGAGCATTTTAGAGGTTGCTACAGAAGAAGGAGATTTAGTACTGGATTTCTTCTTGGGATCTGGTACTACCTGCGCTGTTGCACATAAGATGAATCGTCGCTATATAGGTGTTGACCAAATGGATTATATTAACCAATTAGCTGTTGAGCGATTGAAAAAAGTTATAGCTGGAGAGCAAGGAGGAATTTCGCAAAAAATCGAATGGACTGGTGGAGGTTCCTTTGTATATTGCGAGCTTGCAAAAGCAAACCAAAATTTTGTTGATGAAATTCAGACAGCAACTACTGTTGATGAAATCAAAGATATTTATAACCGTATTATTGCAACTGGATTTATCAGTAGCAAGGTTATTCCAAAGGATATTGATGCGAATGCGGATGATTTTTATGCATTGGCTATTGATGATCAGAAGCGTTTTCTTATGGAATTGCTTGATAAGAATTTATTGTATGTAAATTATTGTGATATAGACGATGAAGAATACGGTATTAGTGATGAAGATAAGGCATTTACAAGAAGTTTTTATGAGGGGGTGTAATCTATGGCTTTTCTTTATGAAAAAATAGATATTCTTCGTGAGAATGGATACATTTCGAATATGCCCTCGTATATTCCTTCCAACTTGAATCCAACATTTGAATTGCGCCCATATCAGGTTATGGCATTTGAAAATTTTATAACTCGTTTTGAAAGTCCTAAATGTCCACACCCAACACAGGTACTTTTTCATATGGCTACGGGAAGCGGAAAAACATTAATAATGGCAGGACTAATGCTTTACTTATATAAAAAAGGGTATAGAAATTTCCTGTTTTTTGTAAACCTGTCTACAATAGTAAAGAAAACAGAAGATAATTTTTTAAATGCAACATCAAACAAATATTTGTTTGCAGATGAAATTGTGATTGATGGGGAACATATCAAGATAAATAAGGTTGATAATTTTCAAGTAACCGATCCTGATGCAATTAACATTTGTTTTTCAACAACACAAGGACTTCATACGGATATGTGGATGACAAAAGAGAATGGTATATCATTTGATGATTTTGATAATGTGAAAACTGTTCTTATTTCAGATGAAGCTCACCATTTGAATGTTGCCACAAAGAAGTTAAGCAAAGACGAGGAGGAGAGTAAGCATTCATGGGAGGAAACAGTAAAATGCATTTTTGGAAGAAATAGTGAAAACATTCTTTTAGAATTTACTGCAACCTGTGATCTTGCAAATCCACAGATTCGTGCCGAATACGAGAATAAAATTATATTTGATTATCCGTTATATAAATTCCGTGAGGATCTTTATTCGAAAGAGATTAAGACGCTTCGTTCAGATATGGATATTATGGACAGAGCTATTCAGGCATTAGTGTTGAGTCAGTACAGATTGAAGATATTTCAGGATAATCACTTATCAATTAAACCAGTGGTACTGTTTAAATCAGCGAAAATTGCTGACAGTAAAGCCTTTATGGCATCTTTTATTGATGTTATAAAAAGATTGAACGGAGCTACCCTTGAGAGAATTTCATCTTTGATTGATAATCCTACGATGCACCAGGCATATTCTTATTTTGCAAAAAAGGGTATATCTTTTGATATGCTTGCCCAAGAGTTGCGAGAAGACTTTTCTGAAGAACATTGTGTGTCTGTAAATGATGATAAGGAAGCAGATACGAAGCAGATATTACTTAATTCATTAGAGGATGCTTCTAATCCGTATCGGGCCATTTTTGAAGTGAAGAAATTGGATGAGGGATGGGATGTTCTGAATCTTTTTGATATAGTGCGTTTGTATGAAACGAGACAGTCCGGAGGTAAGTCTATATCGCCGGCTACGGTGTCGGAAGCGCAGTTGATTGGAAGAGGCGCAAGATATTGTCCTTTTCAAATAAATAGTGAACAGCCAAAATTCAAAAGAAAGTATGACACAGATGTAGAGAATGAACTTAGAATATGTGAAGAACTATATTATCATTGTCAAAATGATAGTAGATATATTGGAGAGTTACATAACGCGTTACGAGAAATAGGTGTTGATCCTGATAAAACAGTTACACGGCACTATGTATTGAAAGAAGACTTTAAGCAGGACGAACTTTATAAAAATGGTTTAGTTTTTATAAATGACCGTGTGGTTAAAAATCGTTCTGATGTTAATGAATTACTTCCTTCTGTAAGAGAAAAGGTTTATCCAGTAGTATTATCTACCGGTCAATCTGGTGAGGATGTTATTCTTAATGATGGGCAAGGACCATCTACTGATGACAAGATAAAGACAAAATTGTATACGACTACCATCGGTGATATAGCAAAAATGAATTATGCGATTGTAAATAAAGCACTTGCTAAAAATCCTGTATATAAGTTCAATACATTAAAAAGCAGATTCCCGAATTTAAAATCCACAAGGGAGTTTATTACAAGTGACAGTTACCTTGGTAACATAAAAATGGAAATTCGTAGCCAATATGATGAACCGCCAATTGCTATTCTATCTTCAGCGGTTGCAATTGTGATTGAAAAAATTGCTGCAACCATCTCATCTATTGAGGAAGAATATGAAGGTACTAAGGATTTTAGAGCAGTTAATATTCGAGATATATTCCATGATAAAGCTGTGAATTATACTAACATCGTAGATGGTGGGATTGGTACATCTCAAAATGATGCAACTGTACCGGATGCCATGCGTATTAATTTGATGGATGAGGAGTGGTTTTCATTCACAGATAATTATGGAACCTCAGAGGAAAAAGCGTTTGTATCATATTTCCATGATTATGTAGATGAATTGAAAGCCATTTATAGCAAGATTTATTTAATACGTAATGAACGACAGATGCATATTTATTCATTTGATGGAGGTGAACGATTTGAACCTGACTATGTATTATTCTTGCAAAAGGATAATACTGATGGTTTTGAACAGATGCAGGTATTTATTGAGCCCAAAGGTACACACCTTATTGAATCGGATAAATGGAAAGAAAAATTTCTGTTACAATTAAAAGAAAATGCCACACCGGTAAAAACATTTGTAGATGATAATAATTACCATATTTGGGGATTCCATTTCTTTAATAGAGATGAGCGAGGGACTGAGTTTGCAGCTGATTTTGAAATGTTGAAAAGACCTGAAGAACAATTAAAAGTATTAAATGCGTATGCTGAAGGATTAGTTTGTGGAGATTAACGAATGCATCAGTTGATAAGGTTTTGATAAAACAAATGCAATGATTGGAGGAATCAATATGGAATGGACAAAATTTAATACTCATGGAGAATCTTCTAATCATGCATTTGAAGTTATGTGTAATATTCTTTTCGAGGGTTGGTGCAAGCGTGAGTATAAGGATAATTTGAAATACTTCTCTTTCGTAAATGGAAGTGGTGGAGATGGAGGAGTGGAAGCTTATGCAACATTAGATTCTGGAGAAGTTATTGGAGTTCAATCAAAGTGGTTTCCAGATAAGATGGAAACTCTTCAATTTAATCAAATCGAGAAATCTTTTAATACGGCAATAAAAGTCAGACCTGAAATGATACGGTATATTGTATGTATTCCAAGAGATTTTACTTCTAAAAAAATGGCTAAAAATGGAAAAATTGCAAAAAATACAGAGGAAAACAATTGGAGAACGCTTCTTGAGAAACTTAAGAATGTAAATCCATCTGTATCAGTGGAGTTATGGGATGCGACTACTATTCAAGCAAAGTTGATGACGCCAGAAGCAATGGGGTGTTATAAGTATTGGTTTGATAATACAGAAGTTTTTGATACAGAAATTGTGAAAGTATTTGAAAAAGCCATAAATAGTTGGGCAAAGACAAAGTATATTCCTGACTTGTATTCAACAGGTTACATTCATGATAAACTAGAAATTTTTACCGGAAATTATGGTATTGTAGAAAAACGATATGATGGAGTACAGAAGGTACTGTCTGTTCTAGAAAGGCTTAAGAAAGAGTATGGAGATATACTTAAGTTAAAGTTTCCAGAGAAAGAGCAGTCTGTTGTTGAAAATATAAAGCTGGATATTGATACGATAAATGAATGGATATCCCGTTTTGTGAGAATAGAAAAGCTTGTAATTGATGGTGCGGAAGTTAAAGAAGATTTTCTTGATGAGAGAATTGGCTTGAAGTGTATTTCATCTGAATTAAAGGACTCTTCATTGTATTTTCATCATTATTCGCATTTTACACCTGTCATAGAGATTCTTGAAAATATCGTGGACGAGGTGTGTGAATGTTGTCAGTTGCTGAATAGTGATTTTGATAATCGCATCATTTTCTTAGGAAATCAAGGCACCGGAAAAACTGCGGGGATTGTAGCTGAAGCTAACGCTCTGTTGCAAGAGAAGAGTCATTTGCCGATACTGGTTCGCGCTAAAGAGTTTTCAACGGGTGATAATTGGTTATCTATCTTGACGAGAACGTTAGAATTGCCAAATAAATGGAGCGATAGGGAGTTGCTTAGGGCTTTAGAAAATGCAGCGTTGTTAAGAAATAAATTGCATAAAACTAGCGAAAGGGTCAATATACAGCCTAAATGTCTGATTTGCGTTGATGGAATAGAGGAATCTTTATCTTGGTCGTTTTGGGAGGAGCGAATAGAAGAGGCAAAAGCGTATGAGAAAGATTTTGCCGGAATAAAATTCGTTTTTTTGGCGCGTCCATATGTTTTTAATGAATATTATAAATTGGATTACCGTGATTGTTTTTGCCGAATGCCAACTCACGGTGATGTATCTGTTGCGGAACTTTTCGATAATTATATTGCTTATTATAATATAGAGTTAGATGGAAACAATTGGATTAAAGGAATGCTAAGAACACCGATGGCACTTAAGCTATTTGGTGACATATATAAAAATTCAAAGGTAGGAACTCTATCTAAAAATTCAGTGGTTATAACAAAACTGTTTGAAGAAAAAATTAAGTCTATTGAGAATGTATATAGAAAGTCAGGAAAAGAGACTGATAATCAAAGTATGGTTATGGAAGCACTTGTTATGGTGGCAACTATGCTTGTTGATAAAAGTGACCTATCATATGATGAAATTTATAGTGTATGCAAAGAACCTTTAAAGAGTCATTTGGAAGATGTTTTAAGATTTATAGAGGTAGAAGGCTTTATTTATTCAAGGTTAATTCAGAAGGATGCTTTTAGTATTCCGGAAACGAAATATTCGTTGGGTATGCAACCGGCGTTCGATTACCTTATGGCAAGAAAAATATATGAGGCATTTAAAGAGAATAAGACTATTGAAACGGAATATTCCCAAGGTGTTTATCAATTGCTTTCGCTTATTGTAATAGAAGAGGATAGGAAGCTTTTATTTGAATATTCAAATATAGAACTTAGCAATGAATCGAAGTTTGATTTGGTTTGTTATGCATTGGCAAATACATCTGTTGAGATTGCATCAAAATATGGAGAGTATATTAAAATATTGATGAATTATTCAGCTGATGAATTTCGAGAAATTTTTGAAAGAATTATTTTGCCTGTAAGTAGTGTGCCAAATCATCCGCTAGGAAGTGTTTTGCTTGATGATTTTTTGAGAAATTTTGATGAACCAGCACAACGAGATATCTGGTGGTCTATACCAACATACTTAAGGGATAATTTTGATGCAGAATGGAGGAGTTATACAGAGATAGATACTACCAGCATAATATTATCCAATGAAGAAAATTATTTAGGTTTACCGTTGATATTGGTATGGCGCCTTTCCTCTGTAGATAATGATGTAAGGCGTGAGTGTAGATTTAAACTTACTGAATGGGGAATAAATAATCAGGAACAGTTTTTTCATCTTTTTAGTTATTGTGCAGATATTAATGATGAACAAATTATAGAAGATATTTTTTCTATTGCCTATGGAATTGCGTTGGGCAAGGATGCACAAGATGAATATCTGATTAATCTTTCGGACTGGATTATGGAAAATGTATTCTCGGATGAGGGGCTAATTAAGTATGGAAATGTTGTAGTTAGATTTTATTGCACAGGTATTGTTAAAATGGCAATTTTTAAGGAAGTGTACGATAAAGAGGTAGAAAATAAACTTATACCACCATATGCTTATCAAGCAAAAAATATGCCTGCTTATGAAGATGCTTTTGATGCAAAAAGGATGTCCGGTTATGGTCCTATTGATTATGATCTTGCTAGATATGTTTTATGTGATCATTTTGATTGCTTTTTCAGAACAGATTATACAACTAATAAATATTCTGATGAAACTGAAAATTTATTTGAAGAATATAAAAGAGAATATAACATAGACTCGTTAGAAATGGATGGTTTGATTATTTCAGTTGCGTATCAGTATTTACTAGATCAGGGGTGGAATAAGAAAACGTTTTGGGAGTATAAAGACAAGAAGAATATTGGTGTAGATATTTCTATTAGAAGAATGTTTTATCCTGCTACACATGGTACACAATCAAGAGTAATGACTATTGCTGAAAAATATGTATGGTGTGCTAAACACCGTATAGAAGCTATGCTGGCGAATCGTGTAAAGTGTAGTGGTTATGGTAGAGATGATAAATTTATTAATGATTATTCGGATTTAGAGAAATTTATAAATACATATCAGGATTACATAAATTCAAAGAATAAAGCCCATAAGGATTTATGGCTTCATACAGATCAAATGGTATGCTCTCAGGATGATGAATATTCAATAAAAAGTATTGAAGCATGGATGACAGATGGAAAGATACCGGAGTTTTCTGCATGGCTTAAGGATAATCAAGGAGATGAAATACTTTATGCTTATACGAGTATAACTAATGAATTGGCAGGTATTGAAGAGACAATTTGGATATCGTCTGGTGCAGTCAAATGTGATGAATTCGATGATTTTATTAAACGGTTAAATGTTTATTGGGAAGCAAGATGCGATTTATTAAATGTTTCAGATTTTCATGCATTACAAGATTGCCAATGTTATTGTACTCCACAGGAAGCTTGTACTATTCAAAGTCATAAGGAAGTGGAAAACACTATTTCTGTTGAAATTGATAATATTACTGTGAGGATAAATAAATTAGTGACAGAATGCACAACAGCGTATGCTGAAGATATGGAGAGTTCATTTGATTTACCTAGCAAATTGGTAAGAGATATGATAGAAATTAAATATGGTGATGGTTATAAGTATTTGAATAACGATGGTGAACTGATTGGTAAGTATATAAGTGTAGGTGAGAATTGGAAAAATCAACAGAAATGCTTGTTGGTGGACCGGAAAGCTTTAAAGGAGGCTTTTGACAAAGAACAATATAAAATGTTTTGGTTGTTTAGGGTATATCGTTCTCCGTCGCATAAAGCATATGAAGCTTTTGGTAGAGATATTATGCATGATACAGATAGAAGTTTTGTGGTTTGGCACGACGAAGATGAATACAAATATGTCGAATTGCAAAATATTGCGCCACCCCGTACAGAAATGAAAGAATATGAATCAATTATAAAATTCTATTATTCTGATATCGAGGAGTAAAATTGTTCTATAAAAAGGTAGGTCAAAAAGTGGAGTACCTTTTCAAAAAGTGTGTCAAAAAGTGACGCACTTTTCCAAAGACGTCATAGAGACGTTCCTTTTGTCACGAGGAGTGTCCCTGTGTCATGAGGAATGCCGCCGTGTCAAACGGAGCGTCTACGTGCCATGGAAAATGGTATCATACCACGGTTAGATTAATAATATAGAGGGACGATCTTCAAGGTATAGGATTGCCCCGTGATGGTAAGTAATAGGAAGAGAGATAGTATATGTCAAATATTAGGAACAATAGAAGACCTAAGAACAATAGACGAGTAAATGGTGTGCAGAGAAAAAATACCAGGGAGGCAGAGAATAGTGTCAACCCAGATGTTAGAACAATCGAAATGGATGAATCGAATGTTGGCTCGTGCGTAAAAACATCGATTCGGAATATGGTGAATGTTGATAAGGTCACACTTGTCAAAAATGAGAACTACCAGGTACTCATCGAGGACATGGACAATGACGGAGAGGGCATTGGACACGTTCAGGGTATGACTGTATTTGTCAAGGATTCTCTACAAAGTATTGCAGTCACCATAAAACTCTTGAGTATCCGATTTATGATAGTTATGTAGAAAAGGTTTTGTGTTACTTCAGGGATAGAGATGGTTTCGCAAAGTTCAAAACTTCAGAGCTCAAAGATTATGAAAAATTCAAGGGCACGCTAATTGGCTTCAGAGCATTTTATGGTTTAGATCAGTATAACTTGAAAGAAATAGATAAATATATGTGGCAACTTGGGAAGGAGTATTTCCCTAAAAACTATGGAAAGAAAAAAATGCAGGAGAAGCAGAAATGAGTTGTATCACACAGAAGCATTGTTTAGCTGTGAGCCATATCGGCATCCTGCGAAATTTCATTGATTGAGTGGGATGTGATACATACGAAATAGCGTTCAGAAAAGGAATATAGATTGAATATTTATGAAATGAATCACTTGATTTGTACAACAAGCAAATTGAGTGATTTTTTAAAATATGTATGTTGTGACATCGTTGATTTTCAAGTATGGACCGGCATTAAAAAGGAAATGGATTTTGCGTGATTGGATAAAGAACATACAGGCAGACTGCTTTTGGAGAAGTTTAGCCTGTAAACGATATCAGCGGTATTTCGATTGTATGAATGCTATTGTAAAAATGATGCAACATGACATAATCGGATTGACTAAAGTAACACAGATATTTATAATATAGACAAAACGAAAATGACATGAACGGAGGACGGGGTAATGGAGAAATCTGTAACACTTGAAGAGGCGTTAAAAAGAATTGATGAGCTGGAAAAAGAGAATGCAGAACTTCGGGAGGAATTGGAGTATTACAGAAATCGTAAATTAAGCGGTCGGCAGAAACATAACGCAAAATGGATGGCAATTTATAATGATTTTGTTGTTGGATATGAGAGCGGCATGACAATGGTAGAAATTGCGAAGCGGAACAATGTCAGTGAGAGGACGATTTATAGGTATAAAGCGTATTATGACAAACTGAGGGAAAAAGAGGAATAGACCATTTTACTGACGTCAGTAAAATGGTTCAATGTGGGAGGAGAAAGTCTAATATGGAAAAGAAAATGATAATGAATTATAAGAAAAGATTTGATGAAATTAGTCATGAAGAAAACGGAGTTGAATTTTGGTATGCACGTGAATTAATGCATTTGCTAGATTATTCAAAATGGCAAAATTTTGAAAATGTTTTATTAAAGGCAAAAGTTGCTTGTGCAAATAATGGCATTGTAGTAGAGGACCATTTTGCTGATGCCAGTAAAATGGTTATTCTGGGAAGTGGCGCAAATAGAGAAGTAGAGGATTATATGCTTACACGTTATGCATGTTATCTTATTGCAGAGAACGGAGATCCTCGTAAAGAACAGATCGCTTTTGCACAAAGCTATTTTGCAGTTCAAACAAGAAAACAGGAATTGATAGAAGAAAGGATTTCTTATATTGAAAGAACTGAGGCAAGAGGAAAGCTTCGAGAATCTGAAAAACGACTGTCTCAAAATATATATGAACGTGGAGTTGATGATGCTGGATTTGGACGTATCCGATCTAAGGGGGATCAGGCTTTATTTGGAGGATTCACTACAAAACAAATGAAAGAACGTTTAGGAGTGCAAGATAAAAGGCCGCTTGCAGATTTTTTACCAACACTTACTATTGCTGCAAAGAACCTTGCAACTGAAATGACAAATTATAATGTTGAAGAAAAAGACTTACAGGGTGAGACGGTTATTACTGTTGAGCATGTTGAAAATAATACGTCAGTTAGGGATATGCTGGGGCAAAGGGGGATTAAGCCAGAAAATTTGCCTGCATCAGAAGATATTAAAAAAATAGAACGTAGGGTAAAGAGAGAAGAAAAGAAGTTAGCTGAGCAGTCGGGAAAATTGACAAATGAATAAACTGGGAGGTTAGGTTATTGAAAAAGAAAACAAAATGCTACATATATACTCGTGTATCAACAGCAATTTAGGTGGATGGTTACAGCTTGGATGCACAGAAGGACAAATTAAAAAAATATGCAGAATTTCAGGATATGGAGATTGTGGGAGAATATTCCGATGAAGGGCATTCCGGTAAGAATATAAAAGGTCGTCAGGAATTTATGCGAATGCTGAATGATATTGAAGATGGCAAGGACGGAGTTGATTTCGTCCTTGTATTTAAATTATCCCGATTTGGCAGAAATGCGGCGGATGTACTCAGCTCTTTACAGCTTATGCAGGATTATGGTGTGAACCTAATCTGCGTGGAAGATGGAATTGACAGCTCAAAAGAAGCCGGTAAACTGCTTATATCTATCATTGCGGCAGTAGCAGAGATGGAGCAGGAAAATATCAGAGTGCAGACAATGGCTGGCGTGAGCAGAAGGCGAGAGAAGGTAAATGGAATGGCGGATTTGTTCCGTATGGATATAGGCTGGAAAATGGGGAACTTGTTATTGCGGAGGATGAAGTGGAAATTATTCAAATGATTTTTGACAGGTATATTCATACCAATGATGGAATCAATGGCGTGGCAAATTATCTGAACAATCATGGATATACAAAGAAGCTGCGTCAGAATGGAACAATACCGGGGTTCTCAGCCAGCTTTATCAAGAAGATAATTGATAATCCGGTATATATGGGGAAGATAGCATATGGACGCAGGCGTACAGAGAAGAAAACAGGAACCCGTAATAAAACGCATGTAGTGGAACAATCGGAGTTCCCTGTATATGAGGGAATCCATGAAGCAATTATTTCTGAAGAGGAATGGAATCTTGCACAGGAGAAACGCTCTAAAAATAGTTATA
>ERZ779889.2688-NODE-2688-length-14171-cov-3.330759_pt1 | contig 14171 bp, 10 predicted proteins | sample MGYA00511030_ERZ779889 | MGnify/ENA primary metagenome ERZ779889 (study PRJEB29588, sample SAMEA2160616) | human gut metagenome | biome: human gut; feature: human-associated habitat; material: faeces | place: Denmark | collected 2008/2010 ...
TTCCAGGATGGTCTTCAGGTCGTCGATGGAGAAGTCCTTCAGGCCTTCCAAGTTGATGTCTTCAGCCTTGGGCACATAACCGATAGCGGTTTCTTCCGCATCCACAGCGCCTTCTACGCGCTTAATGATCCATTCCACAACGCGCAGGTTGTCGCCGAAGCCCGGCCAAATGAAGTGGCCTTCGTCATCGGTGCGGAACCAGTTGACATTAAAGATCTTCGGGGCTTTGTCGCCGAGCTTCTCGCCCATTTCGAACCAGTGCGCCCAGTAGTCGCCCATGTGATAGCCGCAGAAGGGCAGCATCGCCATGGGGTCGCGGCGCACGACGCCGACCTGACCGGTCGCGGCGGCGGTGGTCTCCGACGCCATGATGGAGCCGACGAACACACCGTGCTGCCAGTTGAAGGACTGGTACACCAGCGGAGCGGTCTTGGCTCTTCTTCCGCCAAAGATGATGGCGGTCACAGGCACGCCCTTCAGGGAGTCAAACTCCGCAGACAGGCAGGGGCAGTTCTTGGCAGAAGCCGTGAACCGGGAGTTGGGATGAGCACCGGAGGTGTTGATCTTGTCGGCCTTATCGTACTTTCTGTAGTCCCAGGGCTCACCCTTCCAGTTGATTGCTCCGTCTTCGGGAGTGGGCGGATTATTGTCCAGTCCTTCCCACCAAATGGTGTTCTCCTTGGCGTTGTAGCAAACATTGGTGAAGATGGTATCCCGCAGGCAGGTATGCAGAGCGTTCGGGTTGGACTTCTCGTTGGTGCCGGGAGCCACGCCGAAGAAACCGTTCTCCGGGTTCACTGCGTAGAGCCTTCCGTCCTCTTTGTTCACACGCAACCAGGCAATATCGTCGCCCACGGTCCAGACCTTGTAGCCCTGTTTTCTGAATACTTCAGGCGGAATCAGCATGGCAAGATTGGTCTTGCCGCAGGCAGAGGGGAATGCGGCGGTGACATACTTGATCTCGCCGTTGGGGTACTCCAGACCCAGAATCAGCATGTGCTCGGCCATCCATCCTTCCTTGCGTCCCAGATAGGAAGCAATCCGCAATGCGAAGCACTTCTTGCCCAGCAGCACATTTCCGCCGTACTCCGAGTTGATGGACATAATGGTGTTGTCCTGGGGGAAGTGGGTGATATATCTGTTGTCGGGATCGCAATCGGCAACGGCGTGCAAGCCCTTGACAAAATCCTTGGAATCGCCCAGCGCATCGATCACATTCTTGCCCACTCTGGTCATGATGAGCATGTTCAGCACTACATAGATCGAGTCGGTCAATTCGATGCCGATCTTGGCAAAATCAGAACCGACCACGCCCATGGAATAGGGAATCACATACATGGTCTTTCCTTCCATGGAGCCGGTGTAGAGCTTCTTCAGGGTTGCATACATTTCTTCGGGAGCAACCCAGTTGTTGATGTTTCCTGCTTCTTCCTTGGTGGGGGTGCAGATGAAGGTTCTGCCCTCAACCCGGGCCACATCGTTGGTCTGGGTTCTGCGCAGATAGCAGTTGGGAAGTTTTTCTTCGTTCAGCTTCACCAGCTCGCCGTTTCTGCAGGCTTCTTCTCTCAATGCATTGGCCTGCTCCTCGGAACCGTCGATCCAAACGATATCCTTGGGCTTGGTCATCGATGCGATTTCGTCAATCCAGGAATTGACATACTTATTGGTAGTCAAGGACTTTGACATGTCGAAATACCTCTCTCTTCATATTTTTCCGGATTAGAATTCCTTCAAGAATTTTTGATCCTATCGGAAAGTATTGTACACCATTTTTCTCCATTTTGCAAGAGAAATTTTCTCTTTCACAATTTTTTTACACAATGCCCTGTGGCGAACCCTGCTCTGCCCTTTTTTTCTGCAGCGCTCTGCAGAGAACGGCATAGTCGGAAATATCCAGCCGCTCCCCCCGCACATCCGGAGGAAAGCCCATTTCGGCAAGCAGGCCGGGCAGCCATTCCCGTTCTTCTTCCTGCAGAATTCCCTTCAAGGTGTTATTCAAGGTCTTCCGGCGCTGCCCGAATGCCGCCTTGATTAAAGACATCAGCAGGGCTCTGTCGCACTCCGCATAAGGATTCTCCCGGTGAATATCGATCCGGATCACACAGCTTTCCACGCTGGGCGCCGGGAGAAAGGAGCCGGGGGAAACGATGAAGAGCTTCTCTGCCCGGCCGAAATACCCCACCGCCGCCGTGATCGCACCGTAGTCACTGCTTCCCGCCTTGGCCGTAAGCCGGTCGGCCACCTCCTTCTGGACCATCACGGTCACACTTTTGAAGGGAACCCCGCTTTCCAGCAGATACATCAGAACCGGCGTGGTGATGTAATAAGGCAGATTCGCACAGACCCGAATCCCGTCGCAATCGGAGAATTCTTCCTTGCACAGTGCGGCTAAATCGGTTTGCAAAGCATCCTGCAACAGCACCTTCACATTGGAAAACGCCCCCAATGTATACTCCAGCACCGGCAGAAGGGTCTTATCAATTTCCAGAGCCACCACCTTTTTTGCCCTTTTGCACAGTTCATAGGTCAGAGTACCCATACCCGGCCCGATTTCAAGCACCCCGTCGCAAGGATTCGGACACCCTTCCAGGGCGATGCGCCGGGGAATCGCTTCGTTTATGAGAAAATTCTGCCCGTATTTCTTTTTCGTCACAATACCGAAGCGCTGCATGGTCTCTCTTAAAAACGCCCGGTCCGTCAGCCGTATTTCGTCCACCCAAAATCTCCTTACCGGAAAAAAATAAAAAATCTCTTGACAAACAGGTTTTCTTGTGATACAATCACGCTTGTCATTATAACACACTTGTTTTTTAAAAGCAAGCGGAATTTCGTGCTGGTGTAGCACAGCCGGTAGTGCAGCTGATTCGTAATCAGCAGGTCGATGGTTCAAATCCGTTCACCAGCTCCATGATAAAAGGATGGGTCTTTCCCATCCTTTTTTCATTTTTTGACAATTTTCTGTCCTCTTCAAAGACACAGGAATCGGCCTTTTTGAAGACCCGATTTTGGCAATTATAGCATATCCGTGTTCTCCCTTCGTCCGTATTCAAGCAATTTACAGACCTTTATAGGCAAAATACGACCACTTGGGTGCAAATTTCGCCTTCTTACCCCAAAACTGTTGACAAGCACTCCCGATTTTTGTATACTGGGGACGAAGTTTGAAAGATAAATCTTTCAAACGCGTTTTGTGGCTTTCGCCATCGGAGCGATGGCGATTTTACTCCGCAAAACCAGCCCCAATTCTGCAAGAAAGGAAGCTTTCACCAAGCGAAAGCTACGGTCATAAATTTGGATCGGAGAGAAGAATTACGGAATAAAGCCAACGGACTTCCTCTGTGCCCGGGGGTCTATATCATGAAGGATGCCGGGCAAAAAGTAATTTATGTGGGCAAAAGCAAGGCTTTGCGCAACAGAGTCAGTCAGTATTTCCAAAGCGGCCACGGTCACAACGAAAAAACAAAGCGGATGGTGGCCTCGGTCTATGATTTCGAGTATATTTTAACCGACAGTGAGATTGAGGCCCTTGCCTTGGAAAACAAGCTCATCAAGCTGTATACCCCGCGGTACAACATCCGTCTGAAGGACGGCAAATCCTATCCCTATATCCGCTTGGAGCGGGAGAAGGGCAGGTTTCCCCATGTTTCGGTGACCAGAACAAGAAAGAAGGACAAGGCTCTGTATTTCGGCCCCTATTCGGGGGTAAAGACCGCTTATGATATTCTGGAAGTGCTGAAAAGGGTGTTTCTGCTCCCCTCCTGTAAGTACCGTTTTCCGGAGAGCACCGGAAAGGTCCGGCCCTGTCTTTATATGCAGATGAATCAATGCTTAGCGCCCTGTGCCCAAGAGAAAAATCCGGCGGAATGGGAAGCGTTAGGCGAAGAACTGACCTCCTTTTTAAGAGGCAACATCGGCGAAACCAGACGCTTTCTGAAAAGAAGTATGCAGGACTATTCCGAACAATTGTGCTTTGAGGAGGCGGCTCTTTGCAGAGATCGTCTGAAGGCTCTGGACCGGCTTTCGGACAAGCAAAAGGTGGTTGGGGAACCGGGCGAAAGCTTCGATGTGGTTTCGGTCTACGAAGACGAGAAGAGCGCCTGCATCGGAATCCTTTATGTACGGGACGGGGCCCTTTCGGACAGTGAGTATATGCCCTTGGAAGACGATGTGATTCTGGACGGAGAGGCGGTCAGCGCAGCGCTGTGCAATCTGTATTCGGTCAGGGAATATCTTCCGGAGACGGTGTACACCGACTATCCTTTGGAGGAAGAGGCTCTTTTACAGGTGAAGGGCTATCTTTCCTCTATCGGAAAAGAAACGGTGTTCCGGTTGTGCAGCAGGGGCGCCAAAAAACAGTTGTGTCTGCTTGCCAAGGAAAACGCCGGGGAAGCTGCCGCCAAAAAGCGGGAAACCGTCGGAAAAAATGTGCGGAGTCTGATGCGGCTGGCAACTCTGATCGGCATGGAAGTCTATCCGGAAAGCATAGAAGCGGTGGATATTTCCAACTTCGGCAACGAGGAGATCACTGCCGGATTTGTCCGTTTTGAGGCGGGAGAGCCCAGAAAGAAGGGCTATCGGCTTTATAAAATGCGGGAAGTCCGGAAACAGGATGACTATGCATCCATGGAAGAGGCACTGAGGCGCAGGCTTGCCCATCGGGAGGATACGTCTCTGCCGGACCTTTTGCTGGTGGACGGCGGCAAAGGGCAGACCAACATCGCCAAAGAGGTTCTTTGGCAGGAAGGGGTATCGCTTCCGGTTTTAGGCATGGTGAAGGATGATTTTCACAAAACCAGAGCCTTGACCGACGGAGAAAACGAGCTGTCGATTGCCGGGGAACAGGCCGTATATATGTTGATCTACAAGATTCAGGAGGAGGTGCACCGGTTTGTTTTCGGCGCCGCTACCAGGGGAAAACGCAAAAAAATGAGGAAGTCCTCCCTGGAGGAAATTCCGGGCATCGGCGCCAAAAAAGCAAAGGCGCTTCTGCAGTTTCCGGGCGGCCTTGCGGCTCTGCGGGTGGCGGAACCCGGGGAGCTGGAATGGATTTCCGGCATCAACAAGAAGGATGCGCAGGCAGTATATCGGTATTTTCACCCCTCCGAGGTTGAAAAAAACAGGCAGACAGAGGAAAAGAAAGGAACAGAAAAATGAGAATAATAACGGGAAGCGCCAGAGGGACCCGCCTTGAAACGCCGGAAGGATTGGATACCCGTCCCACGGCGGAAAGAGTGAAGGAGGCTCTCTTCAGCATGATCCAGTTCGAGATCGACGGCAAGAGAGTGCTGGACCTGTTCGGCGGTTCGGGACAGCTGGGGCTGGAGGCACTTTCAAGAGGCGCATGGAAAGCCACCTTTGTGGACGCTTCAAAAGAGGCCGTCGAGACGATCAAGACCAACGCCAAAAAGACCAAGCTGTTTGACCGCTGCGTGATTCTGAATACCGACTATAAGGCCTTTATCAGAGGAGCCGCCGGAAAGGAAAGATTCGACATCATTTTCTTGGATCCTCCCTATGCTTCAGAGCTGGTGCAGGACGCTTTGGAACGGTTGGTGCGGGCGGATTTGGTGTCCAAGGGCGCACTGGTGGTTTGCGAAAGCGACCGAAAGGAGGAATTTTCCTTGGAAGGCTTTACGGTGAAGCGGCACGCAAACTACGGAAAGATCTATATCACCCTGCTTGAAAGAAATTGTTCTGAGGAATTTTGAAAAACAGGGGAGAAGGGCAATGGAACAAAAAAAGAGGACGGAAATTGCTCTGGTGCCGGGCAGCTATGATCCGGTGACAAAAGGTCATGAGTATTTGATTGCAAAAGCGGCAGAAGAGTATGAAAAGGTCTATGCGGTGATCTTTGTAAATTCGGAAAAACAATGCCGTTTTTCTCTTGAGAAACGGCTGGAAATGCTGGAAGCGGTCTGCAAAAAGTATCCCAATGTGACGGCAGATGCTGATACCGGAATGCAATATGCCTATGCCAGAAGGGTGGGCGCTACGGTGGCGGTGCGGGGCTGGCGGAGCGAAGAGGATTTGAAATATGAACAAAAAATGGCAAAGTTTAATGCCGAAAACCTGCCCGGTTACCGAATGGAGCTTTGGCACTGCCCTCCGGAACTGGAGGAAATCAGTTCAACCGCAGTGCGCCGGAAAATGGAGGAGAATGGGGATATTTCCTCTCTGATTCCCGAGGAAATACTGCCATATATTGCTGAAAAGTGACCGCTTTTGAATATGTAAAAAAATGTCAGAAAAGGTTTGAAATAGCATAAACGAACATCGGTTTCTGAACAAAATCAATCGGAAAATCTTTTTGTTTTCCGATTGATTTTTTTTATTCATTTTCTTGTCGAAAAAAAGCGATTCACGGCTTTTTTTCCTTGCAATGCAGAAAAGTGTGGTCTATAATTCACTCAGGTGGTGGAAAGTGTAGTAAAAATATACCATAGTGGAGCAAAGTGGTGAAACTTCAGAGAAATTTTGGAGTGTGAGACCCTTCCGGTGGAGCAATCGAAGCCGGAAAAGGGAAAAAGAGCCATTTTTCCAGAAAATACAGAGCGGAAGAAAGGAGGGGGGCATTCATGTTCGGTGAGTATGAGCACACAATAGATGGAAAGGGCAGGATGTTTCTTCCTTCAAAATTCCGTTTGGAGCTGGGCGAGAAGGTGTACCTGACACGGAGCGTGGACAAATGCGTTTGCATTTACCCGGTGGAGGAGTGGAAGAAATTCATCGCCAAGCTGGATGAACTGCCGCCCATCCGGGCAAGGGATGTGAAGCGTTCGCTCTGCGCCTCGGCCAACGAGACCGATGTGGACAGCCAGGGTCGAGTTCTGATTCCCCAGCAATTGCGGGATCTGGCCGGTCTGCAAAAATCGGTGGTGGTGATCGGCGTGGGAGAGAAGGCGGAAATCTGGGATGTGGATGCCTACAACGAGTACAAGAAGGGCATGGATGCCACCGCACTGGAAGCCGACCTGATTGCTTTGGGACTGTAAAAGGCAGACGGGGTCCTGCAAAAGAAAAGGGGAAACGGGATGAACGAAGAGACAAAAGAGGAAGGTACGGGCACCTTTTCCCACTATTCGGTGTTGAAGAACGAGGCGATCGAAGCCTTGAACATAAAAGAAAACGGGATATATGTGGACTGTACTGCCGGGGGAGGCGGGCACAGTCTGGAAATTCTGAAAAGACTCTCTCCGGAAGGAAGACTGTTCTGCATTGATCGGGATGATGCGGCACTGAAGGCCTGCGCTGAGCGGCTGAAAGATTACGAGGGACGCTTTTGCACGGTAAAAAGCAATTTCTCGGATGTGGGCGAAGTGCTGAAAAACGAGGGCATCGGGCGGATTGACGGAGCGCTGTTGGATCTGGGCGTTTCCTCCTACCAGCTGGATACGGCAGAGAGAGGCTTTTCCTACATGAAAGATGCGCCTTTGGATATGCGCATGGATCAGAGCCAGAGCTTTTCCGCTTACGATGTGGTAAACGGGTACGGCGAAGGGGAATTGCGCCGGGTGCTGTATCACTGGGGGGAAGAGCAGTTTGCCCCCCGGATCGCAAGGGCGATCGTACAGAAAAGGGAAAAGGAACCGATCGGAACCACACTGGAATTGGCCGAGATCATCAAGGAGGCCGTTCCGTTAAAGGCCAGAGCCACCGGGCATCATCCGGCCAAAAAATCCTTTCAGGCCATACGGATCGAGGTCAACAAGGAGTTGGACATTATCGAGCCGACCTTGAGAATCCTGGTGTCCCTGCTGCAAAAAGGCGGGCGGATAGCGGTAATTACCTTCCATTCTCTGGAAGATCGGATCACCAAGCAGACCTTTGCTTCTTTGGCAAAGGGCTGTACCTGCCCTCCGGACTTTCCCGTATGCGTCTGCGGAAAAAAGCCGCAGATCCGTCTTTTAGACAAGGGCACCGAGCCGGGAGAAAAGGAACTGGAAGAAAATCCCCGTAGCCGCAGTGCCAGACTGCGCAGTGCGGAAAAGCTGTAAAAAACCGTATACGGACATCCGTATTTGAGATTGAAAGAAAGAACCGAGTGCTCAGAGAAAGGCGGTTGCGGAAAATGAAAAAAAAAGATGAAGAAAAGAAGAAACAGCCTTACTGCTGTGCGCCGATTATTTCCAGAGAGGGAAAGATCAAGCGCAAAGAGCCTTGGGAAACGCCCCGTGGGGAGAAAAAGAGGATAAATGCCGGAGAAAAGACAAAAAAGCAGGGAAAAGCGGAAAAAGCGAAGGAAAATTTACCGGCTCCGGCGGAAAAGAAAGACATGACCATCGGGGAGGTCTCCTTTTTTGCGGAACGAGAGAAAGGATTCCGTCAGAAGCAGAAAAGGAAAATAAAGGTGCATACCATTTCTCAGAAGAAAAAAGTACCTTTTCCGGCAATGACCGTGGTCTTCTGCGGGATCTGTACGCTGCTTTTCATGTCCATGGTTTTCAATTTCGTGCGGATCAACGAGTATACCAAGGATATTTCCGCCATGCAAAGCGAAGTGGAGCAGCTGTCCAATCAAAAGAACCAGCTTCAGACCGAGTTGAACAATAAGAACAGTGTGGACAAGCTGCGGCAGTATTTGGAGAGCACCGGAAATTTAGGCATGGTGGATGAGGGAAAAATGAACGCCCCCATTGCCGTTACACCCCGGAAGGAGGATCAGGTGGAGGACTATGACGCTCCCGAAAAGAGCGAAACCGTGGTTTCGGTGGTGCTGAACGCCTTGGCCAAGAACTTTACCGATGTCTGGGAAGCCTTTACGGGAGAATCGTAGGCTTTATTCCGAATAAATAAAACGATTGAGAGTAGAACAAAAAAGTTATACTCTCAATTTGTGTATTGAGGAATAGGAAGGACAAAAGTAAAATAAATTTATAGAAGCACGCCGATTATCACAAATAGTTCACAAATTCAGAGTACAATAAAACAGAATCGGTTTCGTAAAGACGCCGGGGCCGGAAGAGCCATGGGCGCACGGTTGAAAATCGAAAGGAATCTTCAGAATATGAAACAGTGGTCGAAGTCCATTTACGCAAGAACGATCTTTATACTGACCGTCGTTCTGGTGGTGGCAGGAATATTGATAGCGAATCTTTTCGACCTTCAAGTTGTGAAATATGACTATTATCTGGGAAAGGTTTTAGACAATCTGATTCAGGAAAATGTTATAAAAGCCGAGCGGGGAGCAATTTACGACCGGAATATGCAGGCCCTTGCCATGAACATCACGACCTATCGGATCTTTGTTTCTCCGGCGGACATAAAGGAAGAGGACCGGGACACGGTTGCCAAGGGGCTTTCCGACATTCTGCAGGTGGATTATGAGGACATCTACAAGAAACTTCTGAAGGTCACAAGAAAGGATGAGACCATCAAGAAGGATGTGGACAAGGACACGGCCGATGAGGTGCGCCGGTTTATTGACAAAAACAATTTTGTAGGGCAGATCTATCTGGAGGCCGGAAGTAAGCGGTATTATCCGTATGAAAATTCTGCGGCCCAGGTGATCGGTTATTTGGGAACCGACGGAGGACTTTTCGGGCTGGAGCTGCAATATAATGAGCAGTTGACCGGAACGGACGGCAAGTACATCACGGCACGCAATGCCAAAAATCAGAGTATGCCCAGCAAGTACGACAGCAAAATCGATCCCAAGAACGGCTACGGTTTGGTGACCACGCTGGATATGAATATTCAGGCGATTCTGGAAAACTATCTGGAGCAGACCTACAAGGAAAATTTGGCGGGAAACAATGTTTGCGGGATCGTGATGGATGTGGAGACCGGAGCGATTTACGCCATGGCCACCAACTGGGGCTTTGACCTGAATTCTCCCTTCACGCTGACCGACGAATATGCAGACGAGCTGAAGTTTTCCGGATTGAGCGCCGGGACAGAGGAATACAACGAGTTAAAGTGGTCCCTCATTTATTCCATGTGGCGCAACAAATGCGTCAGCGAGACCTATGAGCCGGGCTCCACATTCAAGATCGTGACCTCCGCCATTGCCTTGGAAACCGGGGCGGTGACGCCCGAAACCCGCATGACCTGCACCGGAGGACTGACGGTGGCAGGTACCCATATCAGCTGTCACAAAAAGACGGGGCACGGCGAAAACAGCTTCTCTTACCTGCTTCAGCAGTCCTGCAACCCTGCCATGATGCAGGCGGCGGCGCTGGTCGGCAAGGACACCTTCTGGAAGTATTTTGAGGAGTTCGGTTATACCGGGAAAACCGGAATTGACCTGCCGGGAGAGGCCTCCGGCATCAATCACAAGCTCTCAAATTTCAATGCGGTGGAATTGGCCACTTCCTCCTTCGGCCAGACCTTCAAGACCACGCCCATACAGCAGATCACTGCGGTTTGTGCCGTGGCAAACGGCGGGTATATGGTCACCCCTCATGTGGTGGAGTCGCTTTTAGACGACCAGGGAAATGTGGTGGTTTCCTACGCAGACAAGACGGCAAAGCGACAGATCATCAGCGAGGAGGTGGGCAAGGAGCTTGCCGAGATTTTAGCCGAGGGCGTGATTTCAGGCGTTGCGAAAAACGCCTATGTGGCCGGCTACAATGTTGCGGCCAAGACCGGTACCTCCGAGAAGAGAGACGAAGAGGACAAAACTCTGCGCGTGGGCTCTACGGTGGCCTTTGCACCGGCGGATGATCCCAAGATTGCCGTATTGATTATCGTAGATGAGCCGGGCTCCAGCGTCAAGTCGGGCGGTACGGTGGCAGCGCCTTATGTGGCAGGCGTGGTCGATGAAACTCTGCAATATTTAGGCGTGGGCAGAAATTATACCGAGGAAGAGCTGGCGCTGCGGAGCTATGATGTTCCGGATTTCACCTCCATGACCCTGGACGATGCAAGGATCCAGATTCAGAAGGCGGGCTTGAAATACGAGCTGATCGGAGAGGGAGATACGATTTACGGACAGCTTCCTGCACAAGGAAGCCGAATGCAGATCGAAGGAGGCCGGATCTATCTCTATGTATGCCCTGCGGGGGAAGAACCTGCGGAGCCGATCCAGCCAAGCGAGGTGACGGTGCCCTATGTGACCGGATATAAGGTTTCAGCGGCTCTGACCACCCTGATTTCCGGCGGATTCAATGTGCAGATCACCGGTTCGGTGAATTATGAAGCGGGCACGGGAGCAACGGTGATCTCCCAGTCCATTCCCCAGGGGCGGAAGGTCCCTATAGGCACGGTCATCATTCTGGAGAGCCGGCATACCGACGGCGTTGAGGACAACAACTGAAAAAGCGAAAGGATAAGCTGTATGAAACTGAAGAAACTTTTAGAGGGAATTGAGGTATCGGACTGTAGCGAAGGGGTGCTGGACTATGAAATTGAAGGAATTTCCGAGGACAGCCGGGAGGACCTTGAAGGAAAAGCCTTTGTCTGTCTTGTGGGAGAGCATAACGACGGACACGATTATATCGGAAAAGCGGTGGAAAAGGGAGCGAAGGTACTGATCTGCGAGCGTGTTCCCCAGGGCTTTGAGGAGTATCCCCATGTAATTGTGAATTCCACCCGCCGCACGGACGCCTTCCTGTGGAGCCGGTTCTACGGCGACCCGGCAGATTCCTTGAAGGTGCTGTGCGTGACCGGAACCAACGGGAAAACCACCATCACCTATATGCTCAAGAGCATTTTGGAAGAAATGGGGAAAAAGGTGGGAGTCATCGGTACGATCAAGAATATGATCGGTGATGTGGAGGTAAAAAGCAGTATGACCACGCCTCTGCCTGCACAGTTATACAAGCTGATTGCGGATATGCGGGATGCGGGAGTGGAATATTTGGTGATGGAAGCCTCCTCCCATGCTTTGGACTATGAAAAGCTGGCGCCCATCACTCCGGAAATCGGAATCTTTACCAATCTGACCCCCGATCATCTGGACTACCACGGCACCATGGCCAACTATGCCAAGGCCAAGGCCAAACTGTTCAAGATGAGTAAGATCTCGGTGATCAATGCCGACGACAGCTACGGAAAGTATATGTACGAGCAGGCGTCCGGCAGACGGTATACCTACAGCAGAGAGAGCCGCTACGCCGATTTTACCGCCCAGAATATTGTCAGCAACGGTATCCGGGGCAGTGAATACGATCTGATCAGCGAAAATGAAGCGATCCATATCTCCTGTGCCATTCCGGGAGCGTTCTCGGTGTCCAATTCCCTGGCGGCGGCCGTGTCGGCAAGGCTTTGCGGAGCGTCCTGCAAGGATGTGGCGCTGGCGTTGCGCCGCCTGCAGGGGGTATCCGGCAGAATGGAAACGGTTTCTCTCGGAGGGGATTTCACGGTTCTGATCGACTATGCGCACACTCCGGACGCTCTGGAGAATGTGCTGAAAACGATCCGGGCGTTCAAAACTCCGTCTCAGCGTCTGGTGGCGCTCTTCGGGTGCGGAGGCGACCGGGATAAGACCAAGCGGCCGGTGATGGGTGGCATTGCCACGGCCATGGCGGATTTTACGGTGATTACTTCGGACAACAGCCGGACGGAGGACCCCAAGGAGATCATCCGGCAGATCCTTACAGGCGTTTCGGAGGGGAGCAATTATACAGTGATCCCCAACCGGACGGAAGCGTTGCAGTGGGTGGTCCGGAATGCCCGGAAGGACGACATCATTCTGGTCGCCGGCAAGGGACATGAGAACTACGAGATCACGGCGGAAGGCAAGCATCCCTTCAGTGAGAAAGCCATCCTGAAGGCGGCCCTTGCCGAAAAAGAATCGGGCAGGAACTGACAGAAGGTCCGCAGGAAAGGAAAAGAAAACAGTATGATGAAGGGGTTATTCTACGGGGGAACACTTTTTGCCACATTTTTGCTGACAGTTCTGATTTCCCGTTTTCTCATTCCCTATTTGAAGAGCAAGAAGATGGGGCAGAAAATTCTGGAGATCGGACCCCGGTGGCACAAGAACAAGGAGGGAACCCCGACGATGGGGGGACTGTCCTTTGTCTTTGCATTTTTTCTGGTGCTTCTGGTGGTGGTTCCTTTAGGGTATGCTCTTGATTTTCTCTCCGACATCAAGGGATTGCTGTTGGTATACGGTTATGCACTGTTGAATTGTCTGATCGGGGTGATCGACGACCGGACAAAATTCAAAAAAGGAAAAAATGAAGGGCTGACCCCTCCCCAGAAGTATTTTCTCCAGTTGTTTGTGGCCTGTCTCTTCCTTTTTGTGGGCATTTATCTGAATGTCATTCCGGGCGGGGCCAACGATGCGCTATACATCCCCTTCTTCGGCTACAGATATTGGCTGTCCAATACCGGATTCCGGATATTCTACTATGCTCTTTGCCTGGTGCTTCTGACGGGAATGGTCAATGCGGTCAATCTGACCGACGGGATCGACGGGTTGGCTTCCTCGGTCACATTGGTGGTCGGGCTGTTCTATGCGATTCTCTGCGCATTTCTGATGGAAAACAACAGTGTACTGTTGCTTTCTGCGGCCTTGACGGGCGGATGCGCCGGCTTTTTGGTGTACAATTTTTACCCGGCAAGGGTTTTCATGGGCGATACCGGCTCGCTCTTTCTGGGAGGCCTTGTGGTCGGGCTGGCCTTCCTTGCAAAAAATCCCTTTGTGGTGCTGTTCTGCGGATTGATCTACATTCTGGAGACCCTTTCGGTGATTCTTCAGGTCGGATATTTCAAGCTGACCCATGGCAAACGGCTCTTCAAAATGAGCCCTATACACCATCATTTTGAGAAGTGCGGATGGTCGGAGGTGAAAATCGTGTCGGTATTTTCGGCACTGACGGTACTTTTCGCATTCGCAGGACTTTGCGGCAGCGGACTGTTTTAAAAGGGACCTGCCCGGCAGGTCGGCAGGAGAGCTCCTGAAGGGCGTTTTTCAAAATTTCCGGCGCAGCCGGCAACCGCAGTATTGCCGCAGAGCTTTGCGGGAAGGCAAAGTATTCTTTGGTTCTGCGCTTTATTCTGCGGCAAAATGCCCTTTGAACACACTTTGAATATGCAGAGGTACCCTGAATTCTGAAGAAAGGACAGGACGGTGAGCAATGTCATTCATTTCCGGAAGAAAAAAGGATAAGAAATCCCCGCCGGCAGAGCAGAAGATCAAGCGCAAGGGAGAGGCCGTTTCGGGAGAAGTGAAGGGAAATGCAGCTCACGGTTTTGAGGAAAGCGGCCGAAAAAAAGAGCCGATC
>ERZ779889.2690-NODE-2690-length-14156-cov-7.496348_pt1 | contig 14156 bp, 10 predicted proteins | sample MGYA00511030_ERZ779889 | MGnify/ENA primary metagenome ERZ779889 (study PRJEB29588, sample SAMEA2160616) | human gut metagenome | biome: human gut; feature: human-associated habitat; material: faeces | place: Denmark | collected 2008/2010 ...
GGTATAAAAAAGAAATCACCTGGGAAACAATACAAAATCCATATATTCCCCAGGGCATGGTCGACAAATGGCAAGAGCAAGCAGCATCTCAGCAGGCATATAATACTTTGTTAAATTCAATGGCTAATATTATACCAAAAGAACGGAAAAATACAGAAAACAAAGAATAAGCACAAAGAATGTGAATTTGTGAGATGTATTGTTTTGTAAAAAGTTTAAATTTGGAGGAAATATAATGGCTGCGATTAATGATTTAATCAGTCAAATACAAGATAAAGAATTACGGGAACGCATACAGCGTGAAGTGGACAAAATGTCGAAGCAAAAGAAATTTGGATTGGTGTTCGAGGAACATTTGCCTGAATGTACACCACTTTATGATATTCCCGTAAAGGCTGGGGTGACCGTGGCAAAGCAAAACGGAAAAGTCAACGATATTTATAAGGTGTTATCTGTAACAGACGGTGTAGCTTCTTGTCTACACAGAGAAGATTCAAAAGTTATTAATGTTCCTGTAGTTGAGTTGGTGTGCGTAGCAGAATTTGGCGAACCGATTTATCCGTATTTAAAGCCATTGGATAGTGTATGCAATGCTCCAGACAGTGATCTTTGGCACACGCTTATTGAAGCTGATAATTATCATGCTCTTCAACTATTGGAATACCTCTATGCTGGTAAGGTTGATTGCGTCTATATTGATCCACCATATAACACCGGTGCAAAAGACTGGAAATATAACAACGACTATGTTGATAGCTCGGATACTTATCGACATAGTAAGTGGCTTTCTATGATGCAGAAGCGCCTGAAGATTGCAAAAAAGCTACTTAATCCAAATGATTCTGTTCTTATCGTTACCATTGATGAGAAAGAGTATCTGCATTTAGGGTGTTTGCTTGAGGAAATGTTTCCGGAAGCAAGAATACAGATGATAAGTAGCGTTATTAATCCATCTGGCTCAGCAAGAAAAAATATTTTTAGTAGAGCTGAAGAATACATTTATTATATTTTTATAGGAGATGCTTGCGTATATCCTAATAACACTGATATGATTCATCCTGCAAAAGAGGATTTAAAAGTCAGATGGGCAAGTTTACTTAGAAGTGGAAGTAATAGTTCAAGAAATTCCCGTCCGAATCTATTTTATCCGTTGTTCTTTAGCATAAATGACGGTAAATTTATAAAAGCAGGGGATTCTCTAGATGCAAAACAAGATAGAGCGATGGTTAATTGCCCAGATGACTATTTTATTGTATGGCCAATGAAGGCTAATGGAGAAGAGGCGCGTTGGACACTTTCACAGAATACACTTATGAAAAAGTTCAAACAGGGCTTGGTTAAATTTGGAGCGTGGTCAAACGGACAACGTACAAGAACGGTATCTTACTTATCAGAAGGTATGATGACCGCAATGAAAAACGGCGAACTAGAAATTTTAGGTAAAGATGAGGATGGTACAATCATTACAGGTAGATCCTTTAAATCAATTGTACCACTTACAGTATGGAACCAACCATCGCATGCTGCAGGCGACTATGGTTCGACTTTGCTTTTGAATCTTTTTAATGCAAAAAGATTTACATTTCCAAAATCTCTGTATGCTGTTAAGGATACTTTGAATTTTGTAATTTCAAAAAAGCCTAACGCTTTAATTGTCGACTTTTTTGCTGGTTCTGGTACTACACTTCACGCAGTAAATCTTCTAAATGCAGAAGATGGTGGACATCGTCGTTGTATTATGGTCACCAATAACGAAGTTTCAGTTGATGAAGCAAAAGCACTTACCGAACAAGGATATCATCCCGGTGATGAAGAATGGGAAAAACTCGGTATAGCACATTATGTTACTTGGCCTCGCACTGTTTGTTCCATTGAAGGACACGATATAAATGGCGAGCCACTTAAAGGCAATTATTTAGGTAGTGATATTTCTATGGCTGATGGATTTAAAGCAAATGCCGCATTCTTCAAACTTGGTTTCCTTGATAAAAATGCGGTTGCTCTCGGCAGACAATTTAAAGAGATGCTTCCAACACTTTGGATGAAATCCGGCGCTGTAGGTAAATGTCCGGTTATCGAAGGTGAAATCCCAAGTATTGTATTCTTGCCGGACAATCATTTTGCCGTACTGACAGAAGAAAGTGCATTTGGAAATTTGGAAGTTATGCTTTCGGAACATCCGGAAGTTCAAACGGTATTCATTGTCACAGATTACGAAGCCGGATATTGTACAATGGCAAAATCTCTTAAAGTTGAACATACATATCAGCTATACCGAGACTATTTAGATAATTTTAGAATAAACACAGGGAGGGACAAAAAATGAAAGTCGAGTTATTTCCCTTTCAAAAAAGAGCTACAGCAGAACTTCGTATGAAAACAGCAGAGGCGTTGGGAAGTTATCGTAGAACGCATACTCCGCAGGTAATTTCTTTGCAAGCACCTACCGGTGCAGGAAAGACAATTATTATGGCCTCTTTTATTGAAGATGTGTATTACGGTACTGATCAGTATGCCGAACAGTCTGAAGCCATCTTTGTATGGCTCTCAGATTCCCCAGCTTTGAACGAGCAATCCAAGCAGAAAATTGATCTCAAAGCGGATAAAATCCGCTTTGGACAGTGTGTAACAATTGATGATTCTTCTTTTGATCAAGAAATGTTAGATGATGGACATATTTACTTTTTGAACACGCAAAAACTTGGTAAGGCGGCTAATCTTGTTCATCATTCTGATACACGCCAATATACAATTTGGGAAACACTTTCAAATACTGTGCAGGAAAAGTCTGATCGCTTGTACTTTATTATAGATGAAGCACACCGTGGTATGCAGGGGCGTGAAGCCGGTAAAGCAACATCCATTATGCAACGATTTTTGAAGGGTAGCTCTGATTTAAAATTACCTTCAATGCCATTAGTTATTGGAATAAGCGCAACATCAGCAAGGTTTAATGCTTTGGTTGGAGATACAAATTCAACGCTTCAGAAATGTGTTATTTCAGCTAATGAAGTGCGTGCGTCAGGTTTGTTGAAAGATAGAATTGTTATTACATATCCTGATGATCCTGAAAAACATAACGATATGGCTGGTTTGCAAGCCGCAACAGATGAATGGAAAAACAAATGTGAGCATTGGTATCAATATACTTATGAACAGCACTATGCAAATGTAAATCCTGTTTTCGTTATTCAGGTGTTAGCGGGTAGTGGCAAGGCTGTTTCAGATACAAATTTGGATGATGTGATTTCTAAAATCGAGGAACGTCTCAATGCAAAATTCAGTGAAAATGAGGTAGTCCATACTTTTGGCTCTACAGGTACACTGAAAATTAATGGACTAAATGTTCCGCACATTGATCCTGCTGATATTACGGATGACAGACGAATTAAGGTTGTTTTGTTTAAGGAAAATCTTTCTACCGGTTGGGATTGCCCAAGAGCCGAAACAATGATGTCTTTCCGACACGCAGAAGATGCTACCTATATTGCACAGCTTCTCGGCAGAATGGTGCGTACACCGCTTCAGTGTCACATTATGGTAGATGATTCTCTTAACGATGTTCGTTTATATTTGCCATATTTTAATGTCGATACCGTTAAACAAGTAATCGATGAACTGCAAAGTACTGAAGGAGGAGATATACCGACCGTCATTGACGGCGAGTCACTAGAAAATCAAGTTTATGTACCTTGGACTGTACATACGACTTCCAGACAAAAAAGAAATAGCGAAGAAAATCCTGACCAACTTAATATTTTTACATTTCCGACACTTGACCCGCCTACAATATCTGAAGATTCTTTATTGAAAGATATAACGGAATCAAGACCGGATAGAGTATTGGATAATCATCTACAGCAACCTACTACAACTCCTGCTACACATCAATCTCAATCATCTGTAAATTTAGATGAACGGACGGTGAATGGCAAACAAATTGACAATTCAGTAAATATTGATCGTGAAGGTATTACTAAGTTTATTAATGACCAAGGCTATTTAACATATACTGTGCGAAATGTTAGAATTAATAATTATCTCAAATCATTGCTAAACCTTACAACATTGCTTACACAATACAATATTTGCCCAAATGCAAAGGATGAAATGGATTCTGAAGTTATTACAATGATGCACAGCTATATTGAAGGACTTCATAAAAGCGGCGAATATGATAAACTTGCAAAAAATGTGTTGTCATTCAAATTATCAGTTCGCATTTTTGATGTTTTTGGCGAGTCCTTGGATAACGGCTTTGCTCACAATCTGTTTACTGCCTCGGATAGTGATTTGGATAGACAGCTTCGTGCAGCCGATGCCCGACTTGGCGCATATGGTTTTCCATATAAATACGGTCGAGAATATGTTGATTTGGAAAATCCATCACAATATAAGGTGGATTGTATTTTGTTCGCCGCAGATGATGATTGTGTTTCAGCACTCAATTCTTATGCAGAGAAGAAATTTCACGAACTAAATGACAGCTATCGTAAGTATGTGGTTTCCAAAGATGACCGCTGCAAAAAGCAATACGATAGTATTGTTTCGGATTCCGACACTGTAAGTAAGCACAACTTCTCGTTGCCTGAAACCATTAGCGTGCGATTGGAAGAAGATGGTGAAGAATATGATAATCATTTGTTTGCCGACGAAAATGGACTTGCAAGAATCAAACTTAACGGGTGGGAACAAGGCGTCTTGGAAGAAGAAATGAAATCTGATGACTTTGTATGTTGGATAAGAAATCCTTCAAGAGGTTCTTGGTCACTTTGCATTCCATATGAGATAGAAAATGAAGTTAAACCGGCATATCCTGATTTTATTATTGTCCGCAAAGATTCTATACTCGGCTATGTAATTGACATTTTGGAACCGCATAATCCTGACTTTAAAGATAATCTTGCAAAAGCTAAGGGATTTGCTAAGTATGCATCAGAAGAAATTCGTATCGGGCGCATACAAATAATCCGTCAAGGGAAAAATTCAGCAGGCAAAAAACGTTTTAAGAGACTTGACCTTGCAAAAGGTGCTATTAGAGATAAGGTGCTTAAGGCGCAAAACAGTGATGAGTTCGACCATATTTTTGATACGGATGGTACTTTTGAATAAAAGAAATCGGAGGTGAATTATGTGTCAAAACAAATGAATACAGAAATTATTACAGAAGCTAAACCACACACCATAAAGAAATTTGAACTTATTGAAAGATATGTTGATGAATGGGCGCGCAAAATACTCGGCTATAATGGCAAGGACGGTCGGGAAGGTTCAAAAGGTATAATCTATATCGACTGTATGAGTAATAGCGGTGTTTACCGAGACGAAAACGGAAATCAAATTGATGGCACAGCTTTGCGTGTCGCAAAAAAGTTGAATGATATTGTCACAAATTATCCGGGAAAGAGTGCCATCTTGATATTTAATGATATTTCTGAGCGACGCATTGAATATCTGAAAACGGTAATCGAAAAAGCAAATCTTACAAGCATCCAAGTTGTATATAGAAGCGAAGATTGCAATTCATTTCTTAGAGGGCTCGACTTGGATTCGTACAAAAGGCAATTTAATACATTGCTATTGTATGATCCATATAAAGCATCAATTGATTGGGATGCAGTGACCCCATTCTTAAACACTTGGGGTGAAGTCATAATAAACCATATGGTGTCTGATACTTCTCGTGGTGCATCACAAGCCAAGAAAAAAGATGTAATCGTAAGATACACTGAAACGTATCAAGAGGATATTGCGACAATCATAAAAATGGGAAAAGATAAGCATCAGTTAAACGATGCTATTATTGCAATAATCAATAAAAGACGCACAGGTAGCCCTCAACGCAAGTATATTGCATCTTTTCCATTCTTTACTCGAACAAATGGTTTGGTTTATAATCTTATTCATTGCTGCTCAAATATTGAAGGCATCAAATTGTTCAAGCGAGTTGCTTGGAAAACATTTGGGGATAAATCATCTTTGAAAAACACCCACGGAGATGAAATGCAGCTACAATTTAATCTGACCGGAGAAGGATTTTTCGATTCGCCAACAGATGAGGATTGTTATTTTGTGAATGATATTGCCAAATATATTTACGACAAGTACAAGAATAATAATCCTCTTTATCTCGCAACAATATATGCCGACTTAGATGAACATCCAATTTTTCCAAGTGACGGCTATAAAAATGAAATAAAAAATGCCCTAAAGAGTAAGTACGGAGCCGCATTTCGTCGAGATGGGACTGTAACATTCTCGGTGGCAAAAGGAGTATAATATGCCAACAAAAATAGAATGGACAGAGGAAACTTGGAATCCCACTACAGGCTGTACAAAGTATTCTGAAGGATGTAAACATTGCTATGCAGCATCATTTGCCAAAAGACTGCAGGCAATGGGAAATACAAGATATGCAAATGGATTTGAAGTTACAGTTCATAGAGATTTGTTTCAAAAACCATTAAAGTGGGTAAAACCTCGTAGAATTTTTGTTGATTCAATGTCTGATCTGTTTCATGATGATATACCCGATGAAGATATACTCGCAATATTTCAGACAATGAACAAAGCAAGTTGGCACACATTTCAAGTTCTCACCAAACGCTCGAAACGCCTCTTAGAGTTGTCACCAAGAATCAACTGGACAAATAATATTTGGATGGGTGTGTCGGTTGAAAACAAAGATGCAATAACCCGCTGTGAAGATCTAAAACAGACAGGTGCTAAGGTGAAATTCATTTCAGCAGAACCATTATTAGAATCAATTGCCAATATTAATCTTTCAGGCATTGATTGGTTAATTGTCGGTGGTGAATCTGGAGCTAAAAGTAGACCTATGGATGAAAAATGGGTTGTTGAATTAAGAGACTTAGCCGAAAAGAATAATATTCCATTTTTCTTTAAGCAATGGGGCGGTTTCAATAAAAAGGCGAATGGTAGTGAATTAGAGGGAAAATATTATAAGCAATATCCCCGCAATAAATGAAAATTTAGAATATTCCAAAATGCAACTATTGCACTTGTAAAACAAGAGGAGCGTGGTTAACGCTCCTCTTGTGCTTATATATCATCTTTCTTTTTCCTATTCGGGAAACTTCCTTCAAGCCAAGTTTCAAACTCTGCAAGTGTGATTTTGCCGTCGGTGCATTCGTCACGTTTAGTCATTGCCCGATACTTCCACTTTTTGAAATCCGGCTCTTTGATTTGTCTTACACGCACACGGGCGGCGTAGCGTTTATAATACTTTTGATACAGCGGAATGGCGGCATTGTCCGCCATTTTCTTTTTGTAATTTTCCTGTGCCGCCAGCTCTTGACAGTTGCGTGTTTCGCCCTCGGCAATGCGGTCGCAGTAGTTGGTGTCGTAGTTGCCTTTCATAATGAAATACTTGCCGCAACGCTTGCACTTTCTGAAACGAACATTGTGTTCGAGCATTTTGGTGAATTCAATTTCAAGAATTTCGGCAACAGAACTGAACACATATTGACGACTGATGAAATGAGGCATATTTATTAAAGTCACAACCTTTTCGGGAGTCGTTCCGAATTTTTCGGCAAGTGCCTTGTGTGCTTCGTTTGGTACAAGACTTAAATGAAATCTTGCTTTAAGTTCTTCGCCGTCCATACCGTACGGCATTTCTTTTCCGCTCATAGTGTTTGAAAACGCCACTTCTTCCGTCCTCTCTAAAAACGGGGACAACTCTTTAAGCGAACGGTAAATGTAGAACCTTTCCGATGGCAGTCTATTTGCCAATGCTTCGGGGTAATAATCTTCGTCAAAACAAAACTCAATCATCTCAAGATGTTCCTGTTGGAGCCTTAAAAGATAATTGCCGTACCAAATTGTTTGTCCCTTTTTATCGCTTCCTTTTTTGAAAATTGGAGGGCAGATAGCGGAATACAGCGAGGCATAGGCAATGTCTTCAATGTTGCTTATTGTTTCGGCATATTGGTAATATTCTTCGATTCTCTTTTGTAATCTGCTGTAAATTTTCTCCGGTTCATCTTTATGAATCGGGGCCTTTTTTATGCCTTCTTGTTCTGCAAACTCACGCAGCAGATTTTCCAATTCTATTGTTTTTAACTGCTCTTTAATTGCCGACTTGAAATCCGCATATATAAAATCCAAAATTCCCTCGCCGTATTTCAAATCAATTTTTGCACCGCTCAAAACATTATTAAAAGGCAACTTTGGCAACTTTTTACCCCAAAGGTATTGGTCTTCTCTGTATTCTGCTTCCTCAAAATCTATTTGAAATTTGCTTGCAAACGCTTCCTTTTGCTTTTTGTTTTCCTCTATGTATTCGGGTAAATTCTTATCAACGACATAGCTTTCTTCATCGAGTTTTTCTCCTGTATATTCTTCAATGAGCGGGTTCATAGAAGAATATTCTTTGCCGTAATCGACGGCAATATGAATTTGCTTGTCATCTTTACTGAAACGAGCGTAGTTGTTGAAATATGCCAATCTGACATTATATCTGTCGGAGCGACTTAGGTTGTATATTTCGTTTTTTGTGGGTGTATATTCGGAATAATCTTTTTTCATTTTCTCACCTTTGTTTTAGAAAATCGGATATGTAAAGAATTTAGACAATTAACATAGCTCCAAAGAACATTATACAAAAAGTATTGCCTTTGTGTCAACACGCCGATATAATAAATTCGCAAATAAGGTTTGCAATAAACCAAATTATCTAAAATTGAATGACCGTCCGAATAGGATATGACTTTGCGATGATACGAGCAGGGCAACGCCGCTTGGCAGGGGCAGGAATACAAAAACAACATTCGTATAAAACGGCAAAAGGCAACGGAAAGAGGCCTCCTTTTTTCTGTTGCTAAGTACATAGCTGTACAAACCGTGCAGCTTATTTTCTCACAAAGGAGGTTAATAAAGATGAGAAAAACAGAATTAAAAGAGCTTTACAAGATGATGTTTCCGAATTATCCGGACATTGTTACGGTGGCTCAACTTCAAGAAATGCTGGGTGTAAGCCGACACTTGGCGTATGACCTAATCAGCGACGGATATATCTCCGGCGTTAAGATCGGAAATGCTTACAAAATTCCGAAGGTCAATGTTATCAACTATGTTATGGAGGAGGGTGTGAAAAATGCAAGTTGAAAAGCTGAAAACAATTGATGCAGACACGCTGCTCTCCACGCCGATGAAAAAACCTTGTTTGTGGTTGATGGCTTGATACCGCAAGGGTTAAGCGTGCTGTCCGGTTCAAGCAAAATCGGCAAAAGCTGGCTTATGCTGTGGCTCGGTATTCAAGTTGCGAGCGGTCAGCCTGTGTGGGAATTTGAAACCCACAAGAGCGATGTGCTCTATCTGTGCTTGGAAGACACTTATGCACGCATACAAAGTCGCTTGTATAAGATTACGGACGAAGCGCCGGCCGAGTTACGCATTGCCACAACGAGCTTTCAAATCGGTAACGGTTTGGAACAACAGATTGAACAGTATCTAACTGACTTTCCGCAAACAAAACTTGTGATAATAGACACCTTCCAAAAGGTGCGTGATTCAAAAAGTACCGGTGGAAAAAGCAGAATGTATGCAGGCGACTATGACGATGTGTCGGCACTTAAAAATATTTCGGACAAATACGGCATTGCCGTTGTGGTTGTTCATCACGTGAGAAAACTGAAAGATGCCACCGACCCATTTAACGAGGTGTCTGGCTCAACAGGTATCACAGGTGCGGCAGACACAAATTTTGTTTTGAAGCGCAGTCGCTCCGATGAAAGCGGAACGCTGCTTGCAACCGGTCGTGACATTGAGTATCAAGAATTGACCTTAAAGTTTGACAACCGCACACACTTGTGGGAGTTGGTGGAACGAAAAGATATGGAGGACATTCGCCGAGAAGAAATTCCAAAGTTTGTTTTCCGGCTGGTTGACTTTGTATCCGATGTAAAAGAGTGGCAAGGTACGGCGACGGAACTCGTTACACAAATGAATGAAACCGAAGTCACGCCCAATGTTGTGACGAAAATGCTTGCCAGATTTTCGGCGGAAGTTTTTATGCCACAAGGCATTGAGTACAAGACAAAGCGCACCGGCACAAGCCGATTGATTTACTTAAAAAAGCGTGACGGTAATGACGGCGATGACAATAAATCTACTGTATGAGAAAAAGTCGTCACAACCGTCATTATCGTCATTTTTGAGAAAGGGCTATACAGGTAATGCCAATCAATAAAGGTAACGAGCATAGGTTTTGTAGAGCCTTAAAAGACCCACAAAACCGGCGGTAAATGCCGAAATGGGCTTGCCGCCCCTGTAACCCCGATTTTTAACAGAAAGGAATGAATTTTTATGAGACAAAGAACCACCGCAATCAATATTCGTGTAACCGAAACAGAGAAAAGAAAAATGGAAAACGCCGCTAAAAAATGCGGGCTTTCGCTCTCCGCTTATCTTAGAAAATTAGGTCTCGGCAAGCAAGTTCAAGCGAGCCTGCCACAAGAATTTTACGAAGCGTACCGAGGCTTAACTGCACTCCGTGATAACTTTAAGTCGCTGCCCGACGACAGAATAAGCGACGGATTTGATTATGTTATAAGGAAATTTTTGAACGCTTATCACTCGGTTGACGAGCCGGAAAGCGGAAGTGAAAAGTCGTGGCGGTAACAAAAATTTGGGCAATTACCGACAGCGTAAGCCGTGTTTTGAGCTATGCGGCAAACCCGGACAAAACGATTTATAGCGACATTTACAAGGCACTTCACTATGCAGGTGACGAGCAAAAGACCGTAGTCGGCGAGGAAAAAGCAATGTATGTAACAGGCGTAAATTGCTCTGCCGAAACCGCTTTTGCCGAGATGAACGCCGTGCAGGAGCGCTTTGATAAGACTACCGGAAATGTTGCTTACCACGCCTACCAAAGCTTTAAGACAGGCGAGGTTACACCCAGGCTTGCTCACAAATTAGGTATTGAACTCGCAAAAAGAATGTGGGGCGACGAGTACCAAGTGCTGGTCGCAACCCACTTTAACACAGGCACTTATCACAACCATTTGGTCATAAATTCAGTGAATATGTGGAACGGCAAAAAGTTTAATTGCAACAAGGGCGCTTATTGGAAACTGCGCAATATTTCCGATGAGCTGTGCCGAGAAAACGGTCTGATGGTTATTGAAAACCCGAAAGGTAAAACGCCACGCAAGCTGTACTTTGCCGAGAAAAACGGCGAGCCTACCCGATACAATTTAATGCGTGAGGCGATAGATAAAGCGCTTACAATGAGCACAAACCCAAAGACTTTTACTTATGTTATGAAGCGACTGGGTTATGCAATCGACTTGAATCCGTATCATAAATACGCCACCATTCGCTCGGTGAACAGCAAGAAAGTGACACGCTTGTGTCGCTTGGGCGAGGGCTATGACCGAGAAAATATTTATGACCGTATGAGAGATACAAGCCAAAATCATTGGCAAGAGGCGTACTGCTTATACAATGAATTTACCGACAAAAAAGACTATGGCATAACGATACAAAAAGCATATTCGGTGAAAGGAAATTTGAAAACCGCAAAGAAAATCACAGGGCTTAAAGCACTATATTTTAAGTATTTGTATCTGCTTGGCGTGTTTCCGAAAAGCAAAAAGCACAAGCCACTGTCGCCGGAAATGCGTGAGGCTTGCCGCTTTCTTGACCGCTATACTGAGCAAGTACAGTTGATTTGTGACAACCGATTGACCGATATTTCATCAACCGAGGCGTTTATAAATAAAACCGAGGCGAAAATGAAGATAATATCGGATTATCGTAAAATGCTCTACCGAGATATTGCTTCTTGCCACAACCCGACAGAAAAGGCTGTGCTTATTGCAAAGCGTGACGACTGTACGCAGGCACTTGACAAACTGCGTAAGGATAAGAAAACGGCGGCAAGAATTATAGAGGACAACCCTAAAATCAAAGAGAATATTCGCATTGAGGAAAATATGCGAAACCAATATTACCCACTTAATAAACAACGAAAGAGAGGTTATGAACGATGACAAAAAGAAATACAGATTTCACTTTAACAAAGCTTGATGACCTGTTTATAACGCAGGAGCAGCGTGACGACGCCAAGCGTGAACGAGTGCAAAACATTCCGCTTTGTGAGTTGCACCCATTCAAAAACCACCCGTTTAAGGTGCAAAACGACGAGGAGATGAAGCGAATGATTGAAAGTATTAAAAAAGTCGGGGCAATTACTCCGGCTGTGGCAAGACCCATTAACGGCGGATATGAGATTATCTCCGGGCACAGACGACTTGCGGCTTATCAAGAACTTGGGCTTGAAACTATGCCAGTGATTGTCCGTGATATGACCGACGACGAGGCGGTCATTGCAATGGTGGACGCCAATTTGCAACGAGAAACGGTTTTGCCAAGCGAAAAGGCGTTTGCATTTAAGATGAAGTTAGATGCCATAAAGCATCAGGGTGTAGCTTCTGCCCAAGTTGGGCAGAAGTTGTTAAGCGTAGAAAAAGTTGCGGAAGATGCAGGCGAAAGTCGTAATCAGATTAAACGATATATCCGCCTGACCTACTTAATCCCCGAATTGCTTGCAATGGTAGATGACGGAAAAATCGCATTTAATCCGGCGGTTGAAATTTCATACTTATCTAAGGATGAGCAAAGAATTTTGCTTGACGCTATGGACTTAAACGACTGTACGCCGTCTCACGCTCAAAGTATTCGCTTAAAGAAATTGTCCCAAGAGGGCAGTCTTGACAGTCAAATTATTTACGGCGTTATGTCTGAAGAAAAGCCCAACCAAAAAGAGCAAATCAAATTCAAGCGTGAGGATTTCAAAAAGTATTTTCCGCCGAATTACAGCGACGAGCAAATGCGAAAGGACATATTAAAAGGCTTGGAGCTTTTGAGAAAACAGAGAGAACGAAACCGAGACGCTCGTTGATTCGTACAGAAGTGTACGCAGCGTGACTCTCGCAGAATGGAAAGAACTATGCCGACAGGCTATAATAGGCTTGTCGGTGTAGGTCAATCCTGTGTAACGCAACGAAAGGAGTTAAAATTTATGGTTTCAGGACACCTACAAGTTAAAAAAGGATATTATTATGTAGTGTTAAGCTACAACGATAACAACGGAAAACGCCGTGTGAAATATTTTTCCACAGGATTGCCCAAAAAGGGCAACAAGCGCAAAGCGGAAGCCGAGCTTTCACGAATTCGAGGCGAGTTTGAACCGCCCAATGAAGTCGGCGAGCTTGCCGCTGATATGCTGTTTGCGGACTACTTATTGCAATGGCTGGAGATTGTAAAGGTGCGTGTAAAGGCGACCACCTTTGGTTCTTACGAACAAATGGTAAAATCGGTGATTGAGCCGTATTTTCGCAAGAAAACGGTGACTTTACAGGGCTTAGAGGCAAGGCACATTCAGCAATTCTATTCCGAAAAGTTGAAAACCGTAAAGGCAAATTCGGTTATACACTACCACGCCGTTATTCATCAGGCGCTGAAATATGCGCTTAAAACCGACCTTGTAACACAGAATGTAGCGGAAAAGGTAGACCGACCGAAAAAGAACGACTATCAACCTGTATTCCTTGATGCGGACGAATTGCAACATCTATTTGAAGTTGTTAAAGGTACAAAATTTGAGTTACCGGTTTTGGTTGCCGCTTTCTACGGACTGCGCAGAGGCGAGGTTGTTGGGCTGAAATGGGACGCCATCGACTTTGAGCGTGGCACAATCACCATTAAGCATACGGTCACTTCGGTGCAGATGGACGGCAAAACAAAAATGTACGCACAGGACTCTGCAAAAACAAAGTCGAGTATGCGTACACTTCCGCTGGTAGGCAGCTTTGCCGAATATTTCAAAGAGGTAAAAGCGGCGCAAGAAATCAACAAAAAGGTTTGCGGCAATTGCTACAATTACGAATATGACGGATATGTTTTTGTTGACGAGCTTGGCAACTTAATGAACCCAAATTATTTAACAAGTCAATTTCCGCAATATATTCAAAAGCACGGCTGCAAGCGAATGCGTTTTCACGACTTGCGACACCCGTATGTCAAGCACACGACAAAAATTTTTAGCTTACGCCTGATGGATTTTCAAGCGCAGGCTTATCCTGATGCTCGGCGAAAAACTCGCGGAGCTTGTCAGCTTCATCGGG
>ERZ779889.2692-NODE-2692-length-14147-cov-3.981479_pt1 | contig 14147 bp, 10 predicted proteins | sample MGYA00511030_ERZ779889 | MGnify/ENA primary metagenome ERZ779889 (study PRJEB29588, sample SAMEA2160616) | human gut metagenome | biome: human gut; feature: human-associated habitat; material: faeces | place: Denmark | collected 2008/2010 ...
CGCTCGCCGCTCGGCCCGATAGAGGTGGCCGAACAGCCGGTAGTGCTCAACCAGAAGCCTGAGCAGGGCATATACGGAACGGCACACAACTCGGTGATATGCCTGCCGGGGAGCGACGAATGGCTCATCGTCTATCACCGCATCAACCGCAACTATCTGAACGACTCGCCGGGAACGCACCGCGAAGTGTGCATCGACCGTCTGGAATTCAACGCCGACGGCACCATACGCCCGGTTGTTCCGACACCCTGAATCGCCTCCGCATCAGCAGTACACGCACCCCGTCACTGCCACGGAAGCCGCCGCACACCGCACCAAAATGCACAAAACGCCACAACTGCGCACTGTGATGACAATAAAATAAGCGAAAAAGCATGAGGTATTTGTTTTTTTCGTATCTTTGCACCAAGAATTTTAAGCAAATCACAATAAGGATTATTCCGTTGTGAAAACATCAGGTATGCCCATCGACCTTAACGGTGGGCACTTTTCATGAAATGCCGGCAGCGGCGCCGGTATGTCTTTATAAATCAGGAAATAACAATTCATTCTTCCCATAAACATTATGGAACATACAATCAACGACTTTGAAATAATGGCTCCCGTGGGCTCACGCGAAAGTCTGGCGGCTGCCATACAGGCCGGAGCCGACTCGGTTTATTTCGGCGTGGAACAGCTCAACATGCGATCGCACTCGGCAAACCACTTCACCATCGACGACCTGCACGAGATTGCCGCCACCTGTGCCGAGCACAGCATAAAGAGTTATCTCACGGTGAACACGATAATCTACGGCGAGGACATCGACACAATGCACCAGATAATCGACGCAGCACACGAGGCGAACATCACCGCAGTGATAGCCAGCGACGTGGCCGTGATGACCTACTGCAACAAGAAAGGCGTGGAGGTGCACCTCTCCACACAGCTCAACATAAGCAATGTAGAGGCGCTGAAGTTCTACGCCCAGTTCGCCGACGTGGTTGTACTGGCGCGCGAACTCAACATGAACCAGGTGGCTGAGATACACCGCCAGATAGAGGAACAGGACATACGCGGACCGAAAGGCGAACAGGTGCGCATAGAGATGTTCTGCCACGGCGCGCTGTGCATGGCCGTTAGCGGCAAGTGCTACATGAGTCTCGACAACACGGGACGCTCCGCCAACCGCGGCGAATGTATGCAGATATGCCGCCGCTCGTACACCGTGACCGACAACGAGACGGGATGTCAACTCGAGATAGACAACAAGTACATCATGAGTCCGAAGGACCTGAAGACCATACGTTTCATCGACCGCATGATGAAGGCCGGCGTGAGGGTGTTCAAGATTGAGGGACGCGCACGCGGACCGGAGTATGTATATACTGTGGTGAAGTGCTACAAGGAAGCCATCGCCTCCGTTCTCGACGGCACGTTCACCGAAGAGAAGAAGTACGCATGGGACAAACGCCTCGCCACCGTGTTCAACCGCGGATTCTGGGACGGCTACTATCAGGGCCAGCGCCTAGGCGAATGGAACAAGAACTACGGCTCAAACGCCACCGAACGCAAGGTTTACGTGGGCCGCGGCGTGAAATACTTCTCCAAGCTCGGCGTGGCTGAGTTCTCCTGCGAGGCCTGCGAGTTCTCCGTTGGCGACAAGATGCTCATCACAGGTCCTACTACAGGAGTGATGTATGTCACCGTTGAGGAGATTCACGACGACACTCACGCCGTGCAGACAGCGCAGAAAGGCACGCGCGTGTCGTTCCGTGTGCCTGACAAGGTGCGTCCGAGCGACAAGCTGTATAAGTTGGTAAAGGTGGAAAGAAAAGACTGAGCGGAACCGCCAGCACTCCATGACATAAGAATGCACGCGCCGTTATGCCCTCACAGGCAGCGGCACGTGCATTTTCGTTTCCGGTTTTTCACGTCGCGGGAACGTATCTTTTCAATGACGCACAGACATATACCGATATCTGTTGTTCAGATTCTCCACAATACACAAATCCTCGCGCACATTCCGCCCGAAACTATTCTGCCATGAAAGATAATACGTCCGGCTGTTCATCATGGATATACCGAAACCCGTAAACAGCCTCTCGCGCCGCTCTCAATCCCGCCCGCACCGCGCAGGTTTATGCAAATTCATTTTAACATACGTTCACTTTCGGAGAAATCAATTTAACTTTTCATTTTTCTCATTACAGAAAAAAGCGGAACGGAAAAGACGCCCTGAATACCCCGTTCGGACCGGATGACGAGGCGGTTTTGAGCAAACTGTTTTGCGAAAGAGCCTATTTCAGGGTGCGATAAAGCCTCTTTCGGAGCACGATATAGGCTTTATCACCACACAAAAGAGCCCATTTCATAACCTGAAATGGGCTCTTTTGCAAGACGGAATAATATCGATTGAAATATGATATTCAATAAACCGTTGATTATCAATATATTATGAAAAGTGCGGATTTTCGCGTTTTTTCGGGCGAAACGGCTCTTGGTTCGCTCCAGAGCGATTTTTCCGCGGTTTCCGCCGCGATTATTTAACATCTCCGGCTCCGTTTTTCGTTTTTTTATATTTCGGCACTCGACGTCTGCATGTCGGTGAGTAGATGTCGGAAACATACGCGCGGCGCGCTCCGCAAAAGACCATCACTTACCCAGTTTTCCCGTGGTCCACAGCAGATAGACCATGCAGACGAGCAGCGGAATGAGGCCTGCCACCTGCCCGAACGCGTCGGACAGCATACCCATGAAGGGCATTACGACCGCTCCGCCCGACACTCCCATCACCATGAGCGCCGATATCTCGTTGGCCTTGGCGGGCTTGTGCTGGAGCGCGTAGGAGAAGATGATGGAGAAGACGTTTGCACACGCGAAGCTCACAACGACGATGAGCACCGACAACAGCCACAACTCGTGCACGAAAAGCATTGCCACGAACGCCACGATGGCCACCACCATGCTGACGCGCATGAAGCGTTTGCCGGCAATTTTGGCAAGGATGAACGTGCCGGCGAAGGTGCCGACGGTCTTCGCTACGAAGTAAAGGCTCGTGCCCAGTCCTGCCTCGCTCAGCGGCAGACCGGCTTTCTCCATGAGCAGTTTGGGGATGCTCGTGTTCAGACCCACGTCTGTGCCCACGATGGCGAGTATGCCGATGAAAAGCAGAAGTATGATTTTGTCGGTGAACAACGACACCGCCGAGCGGAAACTTGCGGTCTGTCCCTTCTCCGGAGTGTCGCGTTCGATGGACAACAGAAGCCACAGACCAGCCAGCACCGTGACGACGGCATAGGCCGCGAAGATGAGTTTCCAGTTGCCGAAGAACGATGCCGCCACACCGGCTATCACCGGACCGAGGAACGAGGAGATGGCTTTCACGAACTGACCGAGCGTCAGTACGCTTGCCACTCTGTCGCCGGCGACCACCTGAGCCACCATAGGATTGAGCGACACTTGCAGTATCGTATTGCCTATTCCCAGCAAAGCGAAGGCCATGAGCGCACAGATGAAGCTGTAGGACAGCAGCGGCATTATCATCGCCACGGCCGTCATGGCCATCGACAGCAGCACCGTGTTGCGACGGCCTATGCGACTCATCATTATGCCCGTGGGTATGGAGCACACCACAAACCACAGGAACACCATCATGGGAATGAGATTGGCAAGCGTGTCGGACAGCATGAAGTCCTTCTTCACATAGTTTGTGGCAATGCCTACCACATCGACAAAGCCCATGACAAAGAACCCGAAAAGAATCGGGAGAAGCCTCAGCCATGAATATTCACTGTTCTTTCCCATAGCGTCTTAGTTTTTAACTGTCTTGTCCATTATCACTTCCAGCTTGCCACCCTTCACCACATCGCTGAACGGCAGGTGCACTCCGTCCATACGTTTGCCGTTGAGCACATAGCTGTTCACGTAGGCATCGCTGCCCGTGTTGCCCTCGGTGGTTATCGTGAATGTGCGGCCGGGATAATATTTCCTGTTGAGATGTATGGTTATCTTGTCAAACAGAGGTGCTCCAAGGCTGAACGACGGGTTGGTGTCGGTGAGTCCCTTCACGTCGAACAGACCCATTGACGAAATGACATACCACGCTCCGAGCTGGCCCTGGTCTTCGTCCTGACCGTAGCCATAGCCGTGTATGCCGTCTGTTCCGTAGAATTCGTTGAGTATGGCGCGCACCCATTTCTGTGTGAGTTCGGGGCGGCCGGCCTCGTTGAACAGCCACGATATGTGCAGACACGGCTGGTTGCCCTGATTGTATAAGGTCTGAAGACCGGCAAACGCGCCCACTTCAGTTCCGCCGCTGAATATCTTTTTCTGCGATAGGGTGAAGATACTGTCGAGCCGCGCGTTGAATACGTCCGCACCGACCTTTGCCACAAGCCCCTTCACATCGTGGGGAACATAGAACGTGTATTGCCATGCGTTGCCCTCCTGGAAACCGCGCCACACCTCCATCGGGTTGAAGTTGTCGATGAATTTGCCGTCGGCCTTCTTCGGACGGATGAAGTCGCACGACGTGTCGTACAGTCTTTCCCATCCTTTGGAGAGATACATCAGCCGGTCATAATTCTTTTTGTCGCCGATGCTCTTCGCCCACTGCGCCATCACCCACGCGCTGTAAGAGAACTCCAGTGTGTGCGATGCTGAGAACGAATAGGTGTCGGCGTTCTCCTCTCCGCGGTCGCGGTGGGGCACATATCCGTATTTCAGGAAGTCGGCCGTGGTGGCCTTGCCTGCTCCCAGCGGTCGGTTCTCGCCGCCGAGTTCGTTTTTCAGACACGCCTCATACGCCAGTTTGGTGTCGAAATCGCGTATGCCGCACTCATAGGCAGCGGCGATTATGGTGCTCAAAAGGTTTGTGCCAACGCCCGAGACGTAGCGGTTGTTGGCCAGACCGTCGGCGAGCCATCCCGTGTCCTTGTATTCCTGGAGGTGCGTACTGACATATTGCGACATGTATTCCGGATAAGCCAGGATCCACAACTGCGACAGATTCCACTGCGCTCCCCACGCCGCGTCGGTGTTATATACGTTGTACAGCGGCTTGCCGTCCTTCATAGGGAGCTGTCCCACGGTGCCGTCGTTGCGCGGATAGGCACCGTTGGCGTCGCTCGCCAGTCCACGGCCGAGCAGCGCATGATACAGTCCGGTGTAGAATTTCACCTTATCATCATTCTTCGAAGTCTCCACCTCGATGCGTCCCAGATAGTCGTTCCATGCCTTGTGCGACTGTTCGCGCACCTTGTCGAACGTCATTTTCTCCGCCTCTGCCGTCAGATTGGCGCGAGCGTTCTCCACAGATGTGTACGAAAGACCTATCTTCACGGTCACCGGTTCGGTCTTGTCCATTGCGAAGGTGAAATACATTCCTGCGCCGACGCCCTTGCTTTCGCCTGCTCCCTGCTGTTGGTTCTCACCGTTGTAGCTGCCGTATGCGGCCGGCTTTTTGTCCATAACGGCCGAGAAATAGAGCGGGACGGTGGCTCCGGGCTGGTATTTCTTCACATACTCAGGCTCTGTTATGACCCATCCTTCCACACGTCCGTCGACAGTGTAGCGCACATAAGCATCCTTCACAGCGCCGCTTTCGCCCTGTCGGTTTCCGATGTTGAACAGTATGTGGTTGTCCTTTCCTGCCGGGAAAGTGAACCGCTGGAACGCCACACGCGGCGTAGCCGTAACCTCAGCCTTTATATCATAGTCGTCGAGCAGCACCGAGTAGTAGCCCGCCGTGGCCACTTCGTTCTCGCGGTCAAAGCGCGAGCGGTAGCCTTTCTTCTCCTTGTCGGTTGGCAGACCGGGCACAGTGACGAGTCTGCCTTTGGTAGGCATGAGCACAATTCCGCCCACCTGGAACTCGTGAAGACACGGAAATCCCTCTATCGTATTCTCACGATAGTCATATCCTGTGGCCTCCCATCCCGACGGGTTGCCGAGACTTCCGTTGGTGGAAGGGCCCGGCTTGGCCAGTCCGAAAGGCATTGCACCGGGTGCGAAATGAAACCAACGGCAGTGCGCCGTTCCTATTCTCGGCTCCACATATCTGGTCCAGTCCTCGTGAGGACGTGCGCCGGCGGTGGAGCAATTCATCAATACGGCGCCAAGGAACAACAGTCCCGATATTATCTTTTTCATAGTCTTATACTTCGTTTTTATAATAATCCTTTCTTCTTCAATTCACTCACGGCAAACCAATATGCGCCGAGCGCGATGGCACGGCTTGCTCCCAGACGCGAGACGGCAACGCCTATGCGGCTGTCGGTACGGTATTCCACGGTGCGGCCGGTGCCCGGCACTGTCACCATCTTGCTGCTGTTCTCAAGAAAAGCGGCCGCCTCGGCAGGGTCTTCCAGATTATACGGCGTAGCAATGAGGCGGTTGAAGCGCGCTCCGGCGAACGTTCCAGTTTCGGCGCGGAGCTCCTTCATCAGTGCGGGAAGTATGTACTTGGATGCTCCCGCCAGTCCTCCGCCTATTACGACAAGGCCGTCTATCAGCGTCACTGCCGCCGCGATGGTGTATCCTGCCACCTCGCCCAGCTCTGCAAACGCGGCTTTCGCTGCTGCGGCATCGCCCTCGCGGGTGCCTTCGGCTATGTCGAATATGTCCTTGGGAGTGAGCGGTGAGCAGTCGCCGGAGAGCGAAGCGTATATCCGTTGTATGGCACGTATGCTCACACTTTCCTCGGCTATCATGCCCTCATGCCTGTTATTGGGCATGCACCACAGATTGCCGCCCACCTGATTGTCGCCACGCAGCAGCTCGCCGTCTATCACTACGCCGCCTCCGAAGCCTGTGCCAAGCGTCACACCGACAAGATTCCTGTAGCGGCGCGAGTTGCCGGCGGCCTGCAAACGGGCGTTAACCTCAGGCAGCATGCCTGCCAACGCCTCACCATAGGCGAAGAGACAGCCGTCGTTGTTGATGAATACGGGAATGCCGAAATGGTCCTCAAGAAACGGACCGAGCGCCACACCACCGCGGAATGCGGGGAAATTGGGCAGGTCACCTATGATACCTGCCTCGTAGTCGGCCGGTCCGGGAAAGGCAAAACTTATGGCTTTGGGCGGTTCGGGCAGCAGTGCGCGCACCGTCTCAAAGCCCTTTCTGATGACTTCCAGACACTCGTCCAGATTGTCGGTGACCGAAGGCAGCGTCACGGGAGCGACTATCTCCTCCGGTCCACGGCTGGCGGAGAACACCAGATTGGTGCCTCCCGCGTCCAGCGTCATGACTATAGGATATTGTGTTTTCATAATGTTACGGTTTTTGTTATCGGTTTATGGTTTAAGTCTATTGTCTGAAGCGCACGTAGGCTTTTATAGTTCCGCACTCCGTTCCCTCGGCCTCGCCGTAAGGACGGATGACATATTCGCCCACCGACGCGGGTATGATGAACGTCTCGGCGTAGTGTACCACGAACGGTTCGAACGCATCCGACGGGCTCTCCACCACCGCCTCTCTGCCCTCAACGAGGTTGAGCACCTGCACGCCTCCGTCGGTATTGTGGGTGACAGGGCCCGTGAACCAGTGGCGGCGGGTCTCTATGAACTCGTTCTCATGCAGTCCGGTGCGCTCCTCGCGCCATCCGTCGCCCTGCCCTAACGGCTCTATGTGGTTTACAAGATTGCGGCGCACGAAGTCGGTCTGCCGCTCCCACTGTATCACGTGTGACCCGTGGCCGATGTTGATTGGCCGTGGCAGTCCGTCAAGACCGAGGCGTCCCCAGTCCCACAGCTTGAATGTGAAGATGCTTGGCGTGGCACTTATCTCCAGCACCATGGCCTCAGCGCCCGAGCAGTGGATGGTTCCGTTGGGTATGAGGAAGTGGTCGTGCTTCTTCGCCGGCCAGCGGTTGACATACTTCTCGGCGTCGAACGGCCGGCCCGTCTCCTGCGATTCGTTGAGCGCGGCTATCATCTCGTCGGGATCGACGCCCGTCTTCAGACCGAGAAACACCGTCGCTCCCTCCTTCGCATCGAGCAGATAGTAGCTCTCGTCCTGCGTGTAATATATGCCGAACGTGTCGCGTATGTATTGCGTTGTGGGATGAACCTGAAGGCTGAGGTTGCCTCCGCCCATGGTGTCGAGGAAGTCGAAGCGTATCGGGAAGTCCTGACCGAAGCGCGACTCCACGGGTCCGCCCAACAAGTCGCGGGTGTTGTGGAACACCAGATTGTTGGCAGGCATCTCGAAAAGTACGCCGTTCACGTCGAAGTAGAGGCTGTTTTCCTCAGGCACGCAGTCGAAACACCAACCGTAGTTCTGGCGTTCCGGGTCGAGCCCGCACACACGTTTCATCCACTGTCCGCCCCACGGCGCAGGGTCGAAGAACGGTACCACGCGGAACGGACGGTGCGCAGTCTTGTCCAGTCCCTCGCGCAGCAGACTGCCTCTTATCATCTTCGGCTCGCCCGCCGTGTGCGTATCCATCCAGTAGTCGGCCTTGCCGAGCAGCTGTTTTTTCAGTCTGTCGCATACTATCCAATCCACGAAATATCCGCGTTTGTACTGATATGATGCGCCCTCGGCCTTGTTCTCCACACCCAGACCGTTTATCTCGTGGCGGCGCGAGCGCAGTTGTATTTCCCATCGTGCCATATCTACATACACCGTGCGGTCGGCATCGGGTGCCACCAGAGCCGCTCCGTGACCGTAAACCACCGTGAATCCATCGGCAGCCTTCACCTTGCGGCGCGCCTCTTCGGTCTTTTCAGGGTCGAGAAAATCGGCATACGAGAAGTGCGCACGATAGCCGAACAGGCGGTCGTCAGTGACATACGGATATGTCATACGCTCTATTTCGGCCACCGGTTTGAACAGATCTGCCGTGTCAATCCAGCAGTCGGCATGGAGCGCTTCGAAGCCTTTGCGCAGCTCGTCATGATATACTCCCTGATAACATTCTATCACCATCGTACACCGTCCGGCGGGTACGCTTCTCCTCAGCTCGCGGCAGATGTCGTCCCATCCTTTCCACAACTCACCGTCAATCTTCGTTGCCGGCGACTTGTCATAATTGCTTTTATACATAAGAAATCATTGTTTGAACATGCTCCAGAACCGTTTCCGGTGCCTGGAAGATTGTCTGAAAGTAATAAGTCAGTGTGTCTTCATTGTATCAGACTGCGACCGTAAGCCGCAGCAAACACCAGTAGCAAAGTTACGCAATTATTTTCTACATCACGTCTTTTTGACAAATGTATTTGCGTCCGCACCCGTTTTTTGTCAGCAAAACGTCCGGATAAGCACAGGAATAATATATATGCGTGCCCGAAAAACAACAAAACATTAATATATAATATTATGACTACGGCACGAAATAAGATATATGCACGCCCGAAAAACAACAAAACATTGATATATAATATCATGGCTAAGGCACGAAATAAGATGTATGTACACCCGAAAACCGACTCCCGACAAGTCGGAAAAACCGCTATGGCGACGCACCGAAAGACACACGGGAACGTCGTATGAAAATGAATAAATATACGAAAATACGGACATGGAAATGAATAAATATTCACCCATAACTCGAAAATACGCCCGTTTTTTCGAGCAACCGTCTCTTCGGCCGCAAATTCGCGAGTTTTGAGAGGGTTGCGTATGGCATTGACAGTCAGCCACTTGCGTTTTATTGCAGTCCGACCGCCTTCTTATCGTCCTGCGAAATGGCCCATTTCGGCCTCTGATATGGCCCATTTCAGCCCCCGATATGCCCAATATCGCACCACGAAACGGGCCATTTCGCACACTGATAAAGCCCATTTCGCAAAACGCTCTCATTCTTTACCCCCATCAGTTAAATCACATCCGACCCGAAACAGCCTGTTTCTCACTTTCCCGCCACGCCTCCCTACCCACCTCATCCGTCTATTTTGAAAATTTATTTTGTCAAAATTTTTTACTTCGGGAATGTATAAATATACGGTTTCACGGCCCATTCCGGGCTTTCCGGCTGTGTGTGACAACCGGCCTCCAACACGCGCATACGGCATACATCGCCCGCAACGCCACGACGACGGCCTCCATAAGCCGCGGCAGGACAATTATTCGCGGCAACAGGACGGATATTGGAAAAAATTCATTAAGTTTGCATCATAGTAACAAACAAACATAAACGTACACAAGACAATGACAATAAATGAAGCACAAGACGAGGTGATAGAGGAGTTTTCCGGATTCACCGACTGGATGGACAGGTATCAGATGCTCATCGACCTGGGCAACGACCTCGAGCCGCTGGACGAGCGTTACAAGACGGAACAGAACCTGATAGACGGCTGCCAGAGCCGTGTGTGGCTGCAGGCCGACTACGACGGCAACGTGATAACATTCACTGCGGAGAGCGACGCGCTCATCGTGAAGGGCATCATAGCACTACTCATACAGGTGCTCAGCGGACACACGCCGAAGGAGATACTCGACGCCGACCTGTATTTCATCGACCGCATAGGTCTGAAAGAGCATCTGTCGCCCACGCGCTCCAACGGTCTGCTGGCCATGGTGAAGCAGATACGCATGTATGCGCTGGCGTTCAGCGAGAAGGACGGAGGCGCAAAGTAGCCTCCGTATCATGACCGAAACAACCTGACGAACATCAACTTAACAAACCACCTAATAACAACGAGGATGAGAAAAATTATCTTTACGCTGGCTGCCATAGCCATAGCTGTAAGCGCGCAGGCGCAGCAGAGACGCGAGAAAACGACGTTCCAGACGTCAGGACAGTGGAAACCGGTGACCGACATCAGGGCCGACGCCGTAATGGTTTACGGAGCCAACGACCGCCCGCGCATGACTTTCAGACAGAGAGTGCAGTCGTGGCGCGACAGAGGATACACCACACATTTCATGACCGGCATAGCCTGGGGAGACTATCAGGACTACTTCACCGGCAAATGGGACGGCAAATGGCATCTGGACGAGGGACAGAAGACCATGCGCGGCGACACTATATGGCACGGACATCTCATTCCCTACATCGTGCCGACGATGAACTATCTGAAGTATTTCAAGGAACGGCACATCAAACCGGTGATAGACGCCGGCATAGACGCAATATTCCTCGAGGAACCTGAGTTCTGGGCGCGCAGCGGATACAGCGAGTCGTTCAAGCGCGAATGGAAGGATTACTACGGATTCGACTGGCGGCCGCAACACGAGTCGGCCGAGAACACGTATCTGTCGAACAAACTTAAATATCATCTTTACTACCGTGCGCTCGACGAGGCGTTCACCTACGCCAAGCAGTACGGCCGAGAGAAGGGCATGGACGTGCGCTGCTATGTGCCCACCCACTCGCTGCTCAACTACTCGCAGTGGCAGATAGTGTCGCCTGAAGCGTCGCTTGCGTCGATGAACAGTTGCGACGGCTACATAGCACAGGTGTGGACCGGCACGTCGCGCGAGCCCAACTACTTCAACGGCAAGGCGCGCGAACGGGTGTTCGAGACGGCTTTCCTGGAGTACGGATGCATGGAGTCGATGACACGACCCACGGGCCGCAAGATGTTCTTCCTCACCGACCCGATAGAGGACCGCGCCAAGGACTGGCAGGACTATAAGCGCAACTATCAGGCCACATTCACCGCGCAGCTGCTCTATCCGCAGATTGCCGACTACGAGGTGATGCCCTGGCCCGACCGCATATACGAAGGACTCTACCGCGTGAGCGCCGACAGCAAGAAGAAGGCACGCATCCCTCGCTTCTACTCTACGCAGATGCAGGTGATGATAAACACGCTGAACAACATGCCTCTGTCCGACAACCGCGTGAGCGGATCGCAGGGCGTGAGCGTGCTCATGGCCAATTCGCTAATGTTCCAGCGCTCTCCGCAACCCGTGGAGGGTTACGACGACCCGCAGCTGAGCAACTTCTACGGCGAGGCTCTGCCGCTTCTCAAGCGGGGAATACCGGTATCAATCATGCACATTGAGAACACAGGATATGCCGACACGTGGAAGAACACGAAGGTGCTGCTCATGTCTTACTCGAACATGAAGCCGCTCGACGCCGAATATCACAAGCACATCGCGCAGTGGGTGGCTGACGGCGGACAGCTGATATACAGCGGACGCGACGACGATCCGTACCAGAGCGTGCTGGAATGGTGGAACCAGAACGGCAACAAATACAAGACTCCGTCGGAGCATCTGTTCGAGTTGATGGGCATGCCGCGCGATGCCGCCGAGGGAACTTACGAATATGGCAAGGGCAAAGTTTATGTACTGCGCCACGACCCGAAGGAGTATGTGCTCAAGAAAGACGGCGACGCCAAGCTCATGGAGACCGTGCGCGAGGCCTACGGCAAGCTCGACATAAAGAATTCGTTCTATCTCGAACGCGGATGCTACACTCTTGCGGCAGTCGTTGACGAAAGCGAGGCGGGCGATGAACCGCTCACTCTCAAAGGCAAATTCATCGATCTGTTCGACCCTGAGCTGCCCGTGATGCGTGAGAAGACCGTAAATCCGGGCGAGCAGGCATTCCTCTTCGACATCGCAAGGGTTAAGGACAAGAAACAGCCACAGGTGCTTGCCGCAGCGTCGCGCCAGTATGACGAGCATCGTACAGCCAACAGCTACTCGTTCGTGTCAAAGAGTCCGGCTCAGACATCGAACGTAATGCGCATTCTCCTGCCCAAGAAGCCGAAGAGCGTGAAGCTCAACGGCACGGCGACAGACGCATGGCAGTGGAACGACAACGACCAGAACACGATGCTGCTGAAGTTCGAGAACGACCCGGACGGCGTGAAGGTGGACATCAAATGGTGACAAACCAGACAGCATAAGGCAACATACAAAACCATATAAACATACATAACGCTACGAAGCCGGCACCCTGCGCGCCGGCTTCGCTGCCTGAAAACAACAACGGAAAATGAGAAAACTCAGAACAATAGAGATGCAACGGCTCACGATAGATGAGTTCAAACATTCGGAAAAACTGCCGCTCACGGTGGTGCTCGACGACGTACGCTCGCTCCACAACGTGGGAGCCGTGTTCCGTACGTGCGACGCCTTCCGTGTGGAACGCGTATGTCTGTGCGGCATAACGGCCACACCGCCCAACGCGGAGATACACAAGACGGCGCTCGGAGGCGAGGATTCGGTGGACTGGACCTACTATCCCACAGCCGTGGAAGCCGTGAAACGCCTGCACGACGAGGGCTATGTCATCGCGTCGGTGGAACAGGCCGAGGGCTCGACAATGCTCGACCGCCTTACTCTCGACACGTCGCGCCGCTACGCAGTGGTGCTTGGCAACGAGGTGAAAGGCGTAAACCAGGAAGTCGTGGACCTCTCCGACATGTGTATAGAGATACCGCAGTTCGGCACGAAACACTCGCTCAACGTGAGCGTGGCGGGCGGAATCATAGTGTGGGAATTTGCCAAAAGACTCATGTCAACGTCGATAGCGCGCGACAAATGATGCTCCGCACTACAACAGACAACATCATACAACTCCTCATAAGCAATGTCCTTATGAGGAGTTTTCATATCTGTAATAAATGATTTCACGCAAGACAACGGCATGAAAAGCATAAAAATACGGCGACAAAACATATTCATCAACAACCCGGAACGAACATAGAGACACCGGATTATGCGTCCGCCGCCGGAAAATTGATGCCTCACACGCCGCCCTTACGCTCCATTCCACCATCTGACACGCCACGTCCCCGCCTCCGGAACTGACAAAACAAAAGAAAAACGCGCAAATATTCTACATTTAAAAATTAAATATATACTTTTGTATGACAGATGTTCAAATCTGCCGCGGAATGCTCCGCACACTTAACTAAAAACAAATTTACCTATGATAACTTTTCTTATTAGTGTCATAGCCCTGATTGTGGGCTATATGATTTACGGACGCGTGGTAGAGCGCGTGTTCGGTCCCGACAATCGTCCTACGCCTGCCGTGAGCAAGGCCGACGGCGTTGACTACATCGTCATGCCGGGATGGAAGACATTCATGATACAATTTCTCAACATCGCGGGCACCGGTCCGATATTCGGAGCCATCATGGGCGCGAAGTTCGGACCGTCTACCTATCTGTGGATTGTCTTCGGTTGCATCTTCGCCGGAGCCGTGCACGACTATTTCAGCGGCATGCTATCCATGCGTCACGGCGGCGCAG
>ERZ779889.2694-NODE-2694-length-14141-cov-4.729945_pt1 | contig 14141 bp, 5 predicted proteins | sample MGYA00511030_ERZ779889 | MGnify/ENA primary metagenome ERZ779889 (study PRJEB29588, sample SAMEA2160616) | human gut metagenome | biome: human gut; feature: human-associated habitat; material: faeces | place: Denmark | collected 2008/2010 ...
GATATTTCATTATTATAAATTTGAGTTTGTTTTGCAATGCTGGGTACTCCTCTAAAAAAATTTATGATATGTACTGGGTCTTTTGGTATGAAAAAACTAATAGCAAGCAATAATAATATTATTAATAAATCTCTTTTTTTCATTCAACCTTACCTACCCAATGAGCAATTCTTTGCGAATAAGAAACTCCCACAGAAGTTTCAACACCTATTTCTACAGTATATACTATATCATTACCTGATATAGCCTGTGATACACTGCAACTTACAATACTACTGCCGCTAATACTTTCGCTACTACCACTTATACCCATATGTAAAGCATCATCACCATATCTATCTTTCCATGAACTATTAACCATTCCTTTACCATATCCTATATTAATTGGCGCACTTAAACCTGCTCCGACCGAGTCTTGTTCAAAACAATAGATATTACCTTGTCTATCAACAATGAAACCAACAGATGCTGATAAATTTTTATAAACACCTACACCAATTTGTCCATAAATATAATCTGACTGCATAGTAGAAGGGTCACTTATTATTCCTAAATCAATAGCTGTTTTTACAGAAGCAGTTGCCGCTCTTTGCAAAGATTTTCCATCGTACCCACAATACATCACTCCATCAGAGTCTATATAATATGCACTTCCATCCTTATAATTGTAGAATATTCTATTTTCATTATCAACAGAATCAATCATATCTTGAATTTCAGGGCTATTAATTTTAACTTCGCCAGGAGTAAGATAAGCTATAGAACCATCCATTTTATAACCTACCGGAGTTACTGTTTCTAATTCTCCATTATGCTTTGCAAGCCAAATTGTATCTTGTACTGCATCAATAATACTATACTTCTCTTTAACTTGTTCAATTTCTTCATTGGTTTTACATTCTGCTAATTCATCAAGATATTCAAGGTATTGTCTATGTGTTAAGTAATTATTTTTAGTTCCGCTTGCAGCTGCACTTGCCCCAGTTTGTGCATTTTTAGATACTATTTCAGAAACAACTCCACCAATTAAAGCACTTGCCCATTGGTGCATAGCCGGGTCATCTTTAAATGCTTCTGCAAGTTTCTCCTGAACCATTTCATTAACCATTGCCCCACTTGCTCCTGCCAAGAAATCACTGCCACCAAGTTCTGCCATAATACCGCCAACAAAAGCATGAAGTGCATTCTTTTCAGCACTGCCATCTTTCCAACCATTCTTAACAGCAAGGTCACCAACAGCTTTATAAGCAAGTTCACCAAACAGTCCTGCAAGTTCCTGACGTTCTTCGATGCTGTCCTTATCAAAAATTTCGCCTAACTTATTAAGGGAATTCTGCGTATCGCGGTTCAGGCCTGCAAGGTCTTGTTTTTGGTTTTCTTTATCGCGGATTTCAATTTCGCCTTCAGATACTGTTGCCTTGGTTGTGCTTTCGGCTTCATCTTCGGCAGGCATGCCAATATTAGGCGTTACGCCTTTTTCGTTATAATCTGCGCCGTTATCAATATTTACGTTCACGCCGGTACTGCCTGCTTCGTATTCCGCTTCGTTCTTAATATCTTCATAGGTAAGCGTGCCGGTAGAAAGTTTATTTTCTTCACTGTTATCACCGGAAATAATGCCGCCTTTAAGGTCAGTGTTATCCTCAACATAAATATCAAAGCCTTCGTCACCGGCATAAATGCCGCTCTGGTCAGTAACACTTGCATAATCGCTGTCGATATTGCCTTCGCTGTAACCACCGGTAATACCTACTTTGCCCGTGCCGAAGTCATACTCCAGCCCTAAGCTGCCGGATTTGCTTTCTTCGTTATAGCTGTTACTATCCTGCTTGCTTTCAATGTTAAGGTCTCCACCTACATTGCCGGTAACTTTTTCACCGGAAAGTTTACCGCCGACAATATTGGTATCCTCACCGCTGGTAAAATCAAGCTCTTTATCGGCCGTCACAGTGCTTTCGTTATAGTTTTCACTATTGGCATCAATATTTTCTTCACCTTTGCTGTAACCAATATTAGCACCTGCAAGCCCTCCGGCATTAATCGTTACGCCAATACTTGCGCTGCTGCTTTCGCTATCCTGCTCAGTAACGTTACTATCTTTAGACGCCGTTACATTAAGGTCTTTGGCAGCATTTAAGGTTACGTTTTCGCCTTCTACATTGCTGCCTTTAATATTAATATCTTCTTCAATCGAGGTAATGGTAACATCGCCTTCAGCTTTAATATTGCTGCCCTGATTTACAACAGTTGTGCTGTCGCTTTCACTTTCGCTGTGCTGCGTGCCGAAGCCAATGTTGATATTAAGCATATTATCTTTAGCATTCCCTAATTGCTCTTTTGTATTAGCAGTATCTTTAGCTACCTTTTCGACCGCTTTATCACCAAATGCAATAGTTTTATTTTCTAAAATATCTAATTTACCTTCAAGTTTATCAATATTGTTAATACCTTTTTCAATGTCATCTATTCCGCTGGCAACTTCTTGCCCGGCTTTTACGCCATAGAGAGCTGAAAGCCTGTTATCTTCTACCTGGTTAGCCCTTTCAATAGGCGAAATTACAGACTGCGCAGCATCTACATAAGTGCCGCCAACAGATACGGTAATACCTGTTCTCTTATACTCGTGTTCTTCATGCGCGTTGTAGACGTTTTCGCTGCTTTCAATATTTACATTCTTGCCGGTAATGTTAATATCCTTGCCGGCAATTACTTCGCTGCCGGTTATATTAGCGTCATCTTTGGCTTCAAGGTTTACGCTGCCGTCAATGCTGCCAACGGTAGAGCCGATATTTTCAACATTCTTGTTAGCGTATTCATCACGCTGTTTTTCGCTGCCGATTGTTATGCCAAAGCCGCCTCCGGCAAAGATGCCGCTCTTTCTAACCTTCTTAATATATTCACTTTCGCTAGTCTGCTCTTGCGTGCCTATATTAAGTTCGCCACCGGTTTTAATATTTACATCATTATCGGCTACCACCGTACTTGCGGTAATGTTGGTATCAGCATCGCTGGTTACATCTACACTGCCGCCGGAAATATTGGAACCGACAACGGCATCAAGGTTGCTGTAATCGTAAACATCAGTAGATTTGCTGCTGAAAATACCTGAAGATTCTTCATGCTTTTCATGCAGGCGTTCATGATATTCATTTTCGGCAGTAATATTCACTTCATTACCTGCATTAAGGGAAATTTTCCCTTCTTCGCTTGTAATGTTGCTGCCTTTAATATTGATGTTATTTTCTCCGTTAAGGTCAATATCCCCTTTGCCAGTAATATTTGTGCCTACTACCGTTTCGTCAACTTTGCGGTTATGGTTGTAATAATCGCCTCCGCGGTGACCTACTTCACTTTCTTCGCTGTAAAGGTCTTTAACGGCGCTTACGTTAATATCGCTGCCGGCCGTAATTTCCGTATTTTGCGCAGCAGAAGTAAGCGTACCGCTGAGGTTTACATCTCTGCCTGCATTAAGGCTGACGTTATCCCCGCTAAGTATGCTTTGCTGGTTTTCTACGCTGTGAATTTCCGCGCTGGAGCTGCCATAAGTTACGGCAACGTGTTTTTCACTCGCAACCGTGGCAATGTCTATATCCTTACCGGCGTTCAGGCTTAAATCGCCTTCCGCAGCCATAAGCCCGCCGCGGTCGGTAATGGTATCACTTGCATCAAGGCGCAGGTCTCCACCTGCCGTAATGGTTGCTGTATTGCCTACGGTAGTCTGGTGCAGCTCTTTGTACTGCGTATCTTTTTCAGTTGTAATATTGGCAATGTTATCAGCTTTAATATTTACATCATTTGCCGCTGCTATATTGCCGCTCTTATTAAGTACATCACCTTCAGCTTCTATATTAATATCCGTACCTGTAATATCGCCGCCCAGGTTTTTAATATTCTCACCGTGTAAATCTACGGTGCGGTCGGCGTTAATGGTGCCTATGTTTTTAATATCCTGTTTGCTGTAAAGTTCTACTTCACCACCGGTAATTAAAGCTCCGCTTGCTTTCAGGTCTTCGTCACGGATGGCAGCAAGGTATACTTCGGGCACAAGCACTTTCTGCCCGTTAATTTCTTCTTCTACCAGCCATACAATATCGCTGGTTAAGGATGCAATTTGTTCTGCTGTTAAAGCTACGCCTATTTCAAGGCCCATTTCTTCAGCTACTGTTGCGCCTGCTTCCATCAGCGCCTGGAACTGTTCCATGTCACTGCCATAACCGTCAAGGTATTTCTTGCCGGTAAGGTTCAGCACCTGTTCAAGCACAAACTGCTGCTCAAAGTAACCGTCGCCAAGGCGTTTGGAAACTTTTTCCGGGTCTGCCTTTACACGCTCTAACAGATAATCGCTCGAAAGAAATTCGTGGTAATCCGCATATTTGGGGTTGGTTTCAACCAGGTAATCTGCGGACGGGTCTTCATTTAAGGTATAGATTTTACTGTTAATTTGCAGCTGGTCAATGGTAAGTTGTTTGTTAGCGTCAAACGGGTTATTTTCTGCTGCGGTTTTACCGTCCAGCTTATCCGTTACTTCTGTGCTGACGGTTTTCTCACGGTCTTCGTATTGTTTTCCATCAGCTTCAAGGGTTTTATTAATTACACCGTTTTGCCCAACGATTTTTACCGTGCCGGTGCCGCTCATAACGGACAGGCGCTCGCTGGTATCGCTTTGTTCCTGGTCATAAACCTGATGGTCTTCATAAGGAATTACGGTTGTGCCGTAACGCCAGTAGCAGTGCAGGTGCCAATGCCCATGGTGTTTATATTTCCAGTAATGGTTATCCTGACCTAAATCGTCATGGTGGATGGTGCCCTGGTAACCTACGTTTTCAACGGTGTTGCCTGCTTCTACCGTCAGGTCTTTGCCGGCCGCTATTTTACTATAATGGTTAATAACGTCATTATCTGCCTTAATGTTGATATTGCCGCTGGCAATGATGTTGGCATCATCTGTTTCTTCCTTAATTACGCCAGTATGGATGGTACGTTCAAATTCGCGCATGGCATCATAATAGTTAGGCGCATCAAGGTGTGGAATTTTGTAAGAGATATATTCATAAGTAATATCCCAATCCGTTACAAATTTATCTTTTTTATTAATTACATCATTTGCCGTAATATTGATGTCGCCCTGGCTTTCAATATTGGAAGAACGGTTCAGCACCGTATCTTCGGCATTTATGGTAATATCGCCTACGGCGTTAATTACAGAACCCTGTTTATAAGCAGTATCGTTCTGATTAGTGAAGTTTTGGGCATTAAACTCTGCACTGCCGCCTACCGCGATAAGGCCGTCTTCATTCATGAAGTCACCGCTGCTTGTTTCGGTAAGATTGCCCGTAACAAAAATATTGCCAAGGCTTTGGTTGGTAAAGCTGCCGGTAATAAAATCTGCATTGCCTTCTATGCCGAGATAGCTGTTTTCTTCATTAGTGAAGCTGCCAATATCCGCAGTTAAATTACCCTGCACGTCCATGGCTGAATTGGTATTTATCATGGTATCTGCCTTGATATTGGCGTCTGTGCCGGTATGGAAGGTAGTTTCGTTTTTATTGGTAAACGTCCCGGCATTGACGGTGCTGGTGCCGGTGGCATAAATATTTGCGTTGTCGCTGGTTAAGGTATTTGTACCGTTTAAAGTAAGATTTTCAGTATTGATAAGCGCTTTATTTTCATTGGTCAAATCGGCAGCGGTAAGCTCCATGTTGTTTACACTTATAATGCTGGAGGCGTTATTAATAAACTCCGTACCTGCGGTAATAGTCATATCGCCCGCAGCGGAAATTAAACTTTCTTCTTCGTTATTGATGCTGCCGGAAGTAATATTTACATCTTTACCGGCTTTAATGGTGGCTTTATTCTGATGCAGCTGCCCTTCGACGTCTGCCGTAAGGTCTTTAGCTGCTTCAATATAGCCTTCTTCGGTATTTTCGATATTACCGGCATCTATTACTGCGTTTTGTGTAGCAGCTATTTTACCGGTATTGCTTAAAAGCCCGTCTGCACTGATGTAAAGTTCGTTGGCATATACTTCGCTTGCGTTATTGGTAATGTTGTTACCTACAAGGCTTAATTTATTGGGGTTCTGGCCATTTAAGCCGTCACCGGCAATGTAAATGTCATTTTTATTGTCAGCAAAGCGCATATTGCCGTCAGCCCAGTTTGTAACTGCGCCGCTGGCAAGGGTTACGTTATCTGTATTAATAAATCCCAGGCCGTTGACGCTGATGCCGTTGGCATTGGCAATAACCACGCTTGCTTTGTGCCCGGCCACTTCGAGGTAGCCGTTAAGCACGCTTGCACGGGAACTGGTAACTTCGTTTAAAATTACCCGCGCGCCGTTACCGGCAAGGAACATATTGCGGTCAATATAACCGCCAAGCTGCGTTTTTGTATATTCTGTGGCGTTATTTAAAATAAGGCCGCTGGATTTAATGTTAAAATCGCTGTACAGGTTGCGGGAAACACCGTTATCGTTGACCTGGGCAATCTGCACAAGGTCTACGCCGTTAGCGGCATGGTCGATAATTGGTTTATATATCCCGTCAGCATTTGGGTCTGCTACAAGTGCCAGTTCTTCATCAGGCACTTTTTCCGCTGCTTCTGTGTCTGCTACTCCGGAAGTGCCTGAAATATCCGGAGTGGTAATTTCCTCAGCTTCGCGCGGAGGTTCCGGTTCTGGCGGTTCCGGAGGAACATCCGGGTCTGTTTCATTAATGGTTACTTTGCCATTCGGTGCCTGAAGGTTTTCGTCATAGGTATTTACCTTTTCGCCGGCAACAATGACATTGCCTTTTTCAGAGTATAACGAGCCATGGGCGGTTACAATGCCGCCTGCTTTAATATCCAGATTATTTACGGCATCAAGTGAACCGGAAAGTTCGGCTGCTCCGTCTATTGTTGCCGTAAGGTTATTGGATGCGCTGAGCACCGCGCCCTGGTTATTGACTATACTGCCAGCTTCGATTTTAAGGTTGGCATCGTCGCGGGTAAAGCTGCCGCTGCCTTCGGCTGCTTCATATTCTTCACCAGCTATAATCTTACCGCTGTTGGTAAGTTTGCCGCCCGCGGTAATATTTACATTACCCTGAGCGCTGATATTTGTGCTGTTTTCAATATCTGCTCCATAGGTATCTATGGCAATGCTGCCGCCGGAGCTGATGACATTATCTACATTTTCTGTTACTCCATCAGTAGTTTCGGCAGTAGTTGTTTTATTAAAGGTAATTTTGCCGTTGTTGCTGATGCTTAAGCTGTCCTGAGCGGCAATATTGCCGGAAACATTTACGCCAAGCCCGGAGTTTGTGCCAACCAGCATAATTTTGCCTGCATACATGCCGCCCAAAGCACCAACGTCAAGATTAACGCCGCTGCCTGCACTGCCAAATTGTGCTGCACCGGTATTTTGGTTATAGTCTATCTGGTTTTTGCCGGCAATGACGTTTATTTCGTCCTGAGCCCAGAGTTCGGCATTTATTTTAGCTGCATTGGCGTAAATATCTAATTTGCTTACGGGCTGATACTGGTACTGGCCCGTTGCTTCGTTAATCGGGTAACTGCTGCCAGCACCGTTTATTTCTACGGTGCCGCCTGTTACGTTAAAACCTGTAAGGGTATTGTTATTAATAATAGGAGTGCCTGTTGTAAGGGTTGCGCGGTTAGTATTAATAAAGCCAAAACCATTACCCACTATGCCGTTAGGATTGGCAATGATAAGGTCAGCTTTTGTGCCTGCAATCTCCATCATACCGGCAAGCTGGGAAATGTTGCCGCCCGTTACTTCATTAAGAATTATTTTAGCCGGAGTGCCGTTAAGTTTGTTATTGGCAGCAATTTGCCCGGCCAGGACAGAATTATATTGACCGTTTGCCACATTGTTAAATACCAGGCCTTCTTTACCAACGTTGAAATCCGTAAATTTATTATGGGAAAGGCCGTTAGCATTTGGTTTTACAATGTCTACAACGGGCACATTATTCCTGTTATTTACGCTTGCGCCGTTATTGGGCGTAACGGCAGCGGCACAGCAGGGCAGTACGCTCTGCGCCTGCAAAGCTACGATAATGGATAAAGCAATTAATTTTTTCTTCCTGCTGTTATATTTCCCCATGATTGTGCACTTCCTTTTTATACACTAAACGCTTAAAAATTAAATTTCCGCTGTAATCATAAAGCCATATGTCCTGCTGTCGCAGGTAAAACCGTCAGGTTTTTTAATCGGCCAGCCTACAAAGGCGTCATAACTAAAGTTTTTATACTGCCCGCGCACGCCAATAGCTCCACCTACAAGCTCCGTACCTAAAAGGTACTCCGTGCTCGGCCCATGTACCTTGCCATAGTCAATGGCAAAATATATCTGGTGCGGCAGATTTTCTATCGGAAAACGCAGTTCGTTACGCACTATAATGCCATCTTCGGCCGATAAGGTTTGCTCACCGTCAAAGCCGCGCACGCTGTACCAGCCGCCTATGCTGAAAAATTCGCTTCCATAAATTCTCTGGTCGCTTTTCTGAGCACGGATGCTGACGTTGTACTGCGCGTCATATTTTTCTCCAAAAGGTACAGGCGTGGTGAAGTTCAAAGTTCCCAGGTACATATTGTACTGTGTGGTAGCTTCACCAGGCATGCCATCTGTCGGTCCGGCATCGGCAAACCACGGCAAGCCTTTTTGCCATTTTAAACTTGCGTCTAATACGCTCGGTCCTAAATACTGCCTGTGGTTAAATCCAAGCTGCATTGCAGTTGTTTTTTGCCGCTGTACGCCTATTTCCGTACCATCTATATAGCTGTGGCGCGTTTTATGGACAAGCCCCAGTTCAAAGTCTGTTTTATATGTCTGACCGCGGCTTAACAAGTGCGTCCATGTTAGTGATGTATTGGTGTATTCGCCTTCTGATTTAAAGGGGTTTACCGCATATTCTACTGTTTGCTTATATTCCTGTTTGCTGTGGCTGAAAGTAAAGCGTTCTTTACCTACCGGCACGGAATAATATATGCTGTTGGCACGGGTGCCTTTGGTTTCTCCGGACTGTGTAGCGTCTTCGTTCCAGTTAACGTAAAATATGTCATTAACTGATAAGGGATTGGAGAGCTGAAGCCCTCCAGACATCTGCGCTTTGCCGGTATCTTCCGTTCCGCTGTTATCTACTGATAAAAACAGCTTGTACGGTTTATCTCTTTTTATATCTATTACCAGGTCGCTTTGTCCTTCCTGCGGTCCCGGCTCTATTTTTATATCAGCATTCTGTCCAGGCACGGAATTAAAATTGTCTACCGTCTGTTCTATATCCCGGATATTTAGCAGGCTGCCGCGTTTCATGGCAACTGCGTTATGCCATGTTCCCCAGGTTTCTTCTCGGAAGCGTATATCTGAAATTGTGCCCGGCAGTAATGTAAAGAAGAAATTGCCGGTGGACAAATCCTGTTCTTCTACATATACACGGGTTGTTACATAGCCGCGGTTCATGATTTCACCGTTAATAGCCTGCATCAGCATGTTTATGCCCTTTACTCCGATTTTCTGTCCGTTGTAGTTGGCAAGGTATTTATCTATCCACTCGAATTTACCGGCATATTTTTCTGCCTGCAGGTAAAATTTGTTGATAAGAAAGGATTTTTCTTCTTCCGGCAAAGAAAAAACTTCCAAACGCGCACCCTGCCGCTGCGTTTTAGCCATAGACTGACTAACACGCTGCTGCATTTCTGCTTGCGCACGTTTGGAAGCAAAATCCTGCTGTTGTTGTTGTAATACCTGCTGCTGCCGCTGCATTATATCATCCTGCGGTGCTGCATATGAATGATTGGCATAACTTAATAAGCCTAAACTGCTTATAACAGCTAAAGCTGTCCCTATTTTCCTCAGTTTGTACATACATATCCTCCCATTCTTAGGATATATATAACTTGATATATTTTTTATATTTTAAGTATACGCCTTTTTGTCAATTTTGTAAAATGTTATTAAATTAATTTTATATCTACTGTTTTTTATTATTCTTTTACTTCTACTGTTCCCCCTGCAACACCAATATCTCCCGATACATCAGGTAAAGCGTAACCAATAATTTTATTTGATTTATCACGGAATGATATAACCGTATGTGCTAAAGCACTGATAGGTACTTCTAATGAAGGTGCTGCTGCCACATAGAAAAATCTGTCAACACGCTCATAAAACTCTTCCCATGTATTCAGAAAATTACATAACTTTCCGCTGCCATTCATTCCACCAATACCTATACCACCGAACCTTAAAAAAAGTTCATGCCCACGCTTTCCTTTTTCAACATTACTGTCAATAATCCTGATGTACCCACCTACGATTATAAACGCGCCATCAATATGGCATTTATGTTCCATGTATACAACAGGTTCTTTTTCAGGTTTGGGCTGGTAGTTTGGGTCATCAGACCAATGTCCAGGTATAACCCACTCAAATCCGTCCCTATCCTTTCCTTTTTTCTCTGCTATCCAATATCTTGAAGATGTTTCATGATGAATAGGAAAAGCATCCGGTCCATACTTTTTAGAAGGTGTTGAAGGTTTCTTTGGCTGTTTTGGCGTTCCATCAGGTCCATATCCTGGTTTAAAATGTGGCATATTTTACCACTCCTTCCTTTATAACGTCTGCTGTAATTTTTATAACAGCAGCCATATTATCTATTTTTAGTTTCAGCATCAGTTGTGTCAATATCAAAATCAACATTCACTCTATTTAATTTTATTGCTGGAACTTTGACCACTTCTAAAGCTGGCACCGATATTATTTTTTCTTCCTTTTTAGAAGATTGCGTTTTGATGTTAATAATATCATTCATAATGTACAGCTCCTTCCAATATTTATTATAACATCTGCATTAAAGTTCCATCCCCATATCCTTTTTCTTTTCGCGGTCTTCTTCATCAAAATCACGGAAAATTCTTGCTTTAATGCCTTTTCTAACTTTAGCTTCTTTTGCCAAAGCAATAGCTTTCTGAAGCTGATTAAACGGTAATAAAAGACTACCGCCTGAATTACGTTCCGGAGCTAAAACTTCTTTGCGCAGTGTTCCAAGTTCAGAACGCAGTTCATTGTTATCCATAATATCTTTTTCAATAATATGAATTTTATCAGCTATACTTTCATTAAAAGCCTGGTACTCTTTCTTTATATCGTCTATACGTTCTAATACCGGCTGGCTTAACATATAAGTGTTCAATTTCTTTTCGGCCTCATAATATTCAGACTCCTTGCGCTTTATACGTTCTTCCATCCGCTCAACTTCTACACGATATTCTTCAGCTTCTTTGCCGGCAAGGCTTTGTAACTTATTTAATTTTACTGTGTAATCATCCTTTAATTTATCCAAGCGTTTCTTTTGCCTTTTAAGCGTAACATCCTTATAGCCAACAGCTTTTGACCATGCAAGCTGCTCAATACGCTCATCAGTAAGCACCCTGCGTTTCAATTTCAAAATCTCAATTCTGTTAGCGTGATTATTTTCAGCCAGACGTTCAAGCTGTGCATCAATAATTTCATTAAATTTATCGACAGCAACAGCATCACTGCCAAGCCTGCGGTTATATTTAACACGCAGCTTATCCATTTCCGCATCATTAATCAGGCGTTCTTGTTTACGCCGTGCTTCCGCAAAGGCAAGGTCTACATCTTTCATTAAGTTACGATAATCACGGCACAAAGCATTATTTGAACTTATTGTATCATCCAACAATTCAATCCGCTTTTTAATCATTGCATTGCGGTCCTGAAGAACCTGCCTGAATTTTTTAATTCTTTCTTCGGTATCAGGCTGTTCCAGTTCCTTTTTGAGCATCGCTGCCATGCGCTCATGCTTTTTAATTTTTGCGTTAAGCGCTGCTTCGTCTTTTTCAATCCTGTTTTTGACAGCATTGTACTGTTCCCGGTAATCAAAACTAAAGAGTCCGGGTTTTTCCATTTTATCAAATTTAGCCTTATCTTCGCCAAGCTTTTGCGTAGCAGCATCAATTTCCTGCTGCTGTTTTTCCAAATTACGGTCATGGAAATTAACAGCATAAGATACGGCAAACGTTTCAAGTTTTTCATCAGTCAGCAGCTTTTTAGATAACTGTATTTTAGTTTGAGCATATTCCTTATTTGCTTCAAGCAGCAAACCAATTCTTATATCGGTATGTTCTCTAAAATTAATAACCTTTTGCGGTGTATCAAAATACATACCATTAATATTCAATTTAGTTTGCGCTATTACAGTGTCTATATTCATTTCTTTATCAATAATATCATCTGCATAACCTTTTAAATCTTTAAAGAGGTCATGAACTATTTTACTATAACTACGCTCACGAATTAATTCATTACGGGCCGAATATCCAGCCGACAATAATTTAAAGATAGTATCTTTTCGCTCTCTGCGTATATCGTTACGTTCTTTTAATATTTTATATACTTCATCATATTCTGCTTTTGTTTCGGGCAAATTAATGTATTTTTGCAATGCCAGGTCGCGTTCTTCAAGCAAGGTATGATTAATTTTCAAATTACGCTCCAACTTCTTTAAGCGCTCCGATTCTTCAATATGATATAACTTACCCGGTATATCCCATGAAGCCGGTTCAGTTTTATTAGCAAAAGTATTCGCGCGCTGCTCATAAATTTTTTGCGCAGTATAATATTTATTATACTCAGCCTGTAATTTTTTATACTTGCCGTTTGTAATTATGTCTAATGCTTCTGCACGCAGTTCCTGGTATTTATAAATGCCGGCAGAAATTTCTTTGCTTAAATTCCTGTATGCTGCAATAGAAGTTTTAATTTCATCAATTTTATCATTATAAATTGCGTCAATAGCCTCAGTATTTTCTTCTTCGGCATAATAATTTTCTTTAACCAGTTTTTCAGTTGCAGCACTTGTAAACTCAGACAATTCTGCACTGAGTCCCGTAAGTTTTTCCTGTTCAATTTCAAGCTGTGCTATTTCAGCTTCGAGTTCTTTTGCTGCTTTCGCAATATAAACCTGCCTTGATTTCTCATCACTCATTTCAAGGAAATATTTCTTCTTTTCATCCGCACTTAACTTACCGGATACACGTTTATACATAGCAGCAAGTTTCGGTCCAAGGTGTTCTTCTTTGACTCTATTAGATAATCTTTCATAAAGATTCATGTCACCGGCATTTAATGCAGCCTCTTTTTGTTCTCTCAAACTCCTGGCATCAACCTTAACATCAGCAAAACCGTTCATAGCCAAATGCTTGTTGGTCATATCGGCAAAATCAAAACGAATATTACGTATGGTTTCTCTGCCCATACCAAACTTTCCAGTAAAACGGTCATCTTTTTTTGCTCCGCCACGATGAGGATATTTAGGTACAAACTGAGAAAAAAATTTTTCAGGAGAGCGCTCTATACCATCGAAAGAACGCTCACAAAACATAATATGTGCATGCACATTTCTATGCTCTGATTCAAGAGTCGCATCCTTATCATGAATTGCAAAAGTATAAGCCTTGTTCGGGCCAATATGTTTTTCTACAAGTTCATGCACCAACGCAATATTCTGCTCATGTGTCAATTCAGAAGGAAGTGCAACTTCAAATTCAAAATAAGCCCTGCCATTAGAACGCTCATGTTTATCAGCCATATTCCAGAATAAAACAGGATTATCTTTTGCCCATGCAGGAAGATTTCCGTACTCTTTATAAACAAGTTCTTCTCGTTTTTCACCATAAAAGTAACGGCCTTCGCGCAAAATGTATTCCGCATGCAATGCCGCATTACCAGTATTACCATATTTCACTGCACAATGGAAAGTTGCCATTTTAGTAGATACCGTTCCTTTCATAGTTTAAACTTGCTTGTTAGGTTTGCAGCACCGAGAGGTGCTGCTGTATTGCCAACGGCTAAAGCCCCGCAGGGCGCGCGGGGTGTCTTTATCGCAAGACACCCGTAAGTGCGCCTTGAATAAAATTCAAGGATACTTCGAGGCACTGACTCGAAGTCTACCACTTTCAACGCCATATCTAAATTATAATACGGGCAGGCGGGTTAAGTATAGCCGTTAAATTTTATTAGGTTTTAGTAACGATTACTAATAACGTAAAAGGAAGAATTTAAAGCAGTAATTTTTCAAAATTTAATTATATTAATAATTAAATTCACCTTGTTCATA
>ERZ779889.2696-NODE-2696-length-14140-cov-2.873198_pt1 | contig 14140 bp, 10 predicted proteins | sample MGYA00511030_ERZ779889 | MGnify/ENA primary metagenome ERZ779889 (study PRJEB29588, sample SAMEA2160616) | human gut metagenome | biome: human gut; feature: human-associated habitat; material: faeces | place: Denmark | collected 2008/2010 ...
AAAGCACCTTTGCTCTTTGAATATTCTGCGGTGGCAACAGCTTGAGGGACTCAACACCGTTCTTCCGTATGGTGTGCCGAAGCTCACCATGCGCAGAACCTTGACGACAGAATCTCTTGCCGTATTTATGCCGTTCAGAGTACAGGAAGTGACCCATAGAAACGGTATTTATTTTGCTAATAACGCCATTAGCAAGAATATGATCATGGTCAATCGCGGAGAATTGCTCAACGGCAACAGCTTTATCACGGGCGTTTCAGGCTCGGGCAAATCGCTTCTTGCAAAGCAGGAGATCATCAACCTGTTCCTGTCGGATAAGAACGCAGATATTATTATCATCGACCCCGAGAAGGAGTACGGTAAGATATGCGATGCCTTCGGCGGAGAATGTATTGAGATCTCCGCGACAAGTAAGCACCACATCAACGCTATGGACATCAACATGAACTACGGCGACGGACAGAACCCTGTCACGCTGAAATCCGAGTTTATGCTGTCCCTTTGTGAGCAGGCTGTGTCGTCGCTCGGCCCGAAGCAGAAGTCTCTGATCGACCGATGCACGGCAAGTGTGCTGAACGAATATATGCTCGGCGGCTTTTCGGGCAAGGCACCGACACTCAAGGATTTCAACGAGTCATTGAAGAAGCAGCCCGAACCCGAAGCGAAGGATATTTCGCTTGCCCTTGAGCTTTTCACAAGCGGTTCGCTTGACACCTTTGCAAATGAGACCAATGTGGATGCGGGGAACAGACTTGTTTGCTATGACATTCACGATCTCGGCAAACAGCTTATGCCTATCGGTATGCTTGTTGTCCTTGATAATATCCTTAACCGTATCACAGCCAACAAAGAAAAAGGAAGAAGAACGTATATCTTCATTGACGAGATCTATTTGCTTTTCAAGCATGAGTATTCGGCGAACTTCCTTTTCACTCTTTGGAAGCGTGTTCGTAAGTACGGAGCATATATCACGGGTATCACGCAGAACGTAGAGGACTTGCTTCAGTCTCACACCGCAAGAACTATGCTTGCAAACTCGGAGCTTGTTGTCATGCTCAATCAGGCGGCGACCGACAGAGACGAGCTTGCGGAACTGATGGGTATTTCGGAACTTCAGATGAGTTATATCACCAACGTGGACTGCGGTCATGGGCTTGTGAAGATCGGCGGCGCGCTTGTGCCGTTCGTCAATCGTGTCCCGAAGGACACAAGGCTCTATGAACTCATGACTACGAAGCCGGGCGAGTAAAGGAGTTGAAATGCTATGAAAACGATGAAGTTCAATTCATATGGAAATAAGTATGATCTCTGCATTGGTGTCGAGGAATACTATTATGGTGGCGGACTTGCCATGCAGCTCTACTGCGTGGAGGGAGATTTTCTCGAACCCTTTTCCTCTCTGACGATCAATGTACTGGATTTCTTGCCAGGTAAGAACTGTGCGCTTGTTGACACAAACGACTTCGCACAAGCGAAAGATCTAATCGAGAAATACAAGCTCGGCAAGCCCACAGGCAGATGGGCGGCAAGTGGGTACTGCATTTACCGTGAATATGAGTTTGATATGGCACAGATCGAAAAGTATCGTTTGCCCGATGAACCACAAAAGGAAGAACCCAAGAAGCATAGAAGCGAAACGAGGTGATGAGTCATGCCCGACATCAAGACGAGGGATTCACTCAAAACCATCAAAACCTTTCAGCGAGCAGGGGCAAAGGTAAAGGACAGTTCTGCCGAAGCCAAACGACGAATCGAAGAAACACAGGATCACGGTGAAGCAAGCGAGAGTGAATATGCCGGCAACCGACTTGAAAGCGCAGAAGGGAATACCGCAAGGGCGTTGGTCTATGGTGCAGACAAGGTCGGTCGTTGGGGTGTTCGTGAGACTGCAAGGAATATCCGAAAGCTCAGACAAAAAGCCGAGCAGAAGAAGTGGTCGAAGCTTGATGAAAAGTATCCTCCGAAGCAGCTTCCGTCAGGTGAGAAGAAAGCACTTCCGAAGTCAACAGGCAACACGGCAAAGACAACAGGTAGTACGGCAAAGACGACTGGAAAAACGGTCAAGACCACCGAGCAGGTAGCGAAGAATACGGCAAAGACCGCAGAGAAAACAGTAAAGGTAACGCAAAAAGCCGCCAAAGCAACGGCTAAGGCGGCTCAAAAAGCGGCACAAATGGCAAAGGTGGCGGCACAGAAGTTCGTACAGTTCTGTAAGCTTGCGGCGAAAGCCATTGTTGCGGTGGCAAAAGGCGTGGTAGCGGCAGTCAAGGGTATTGCCGCCGCCATTGCCGCAGGAGGTTGGATCGCGGTTGCAATTATCCTTCTTATTTGCCTTGTAGCACTTGTTCTTTGTTCTGCGTTCGGTGTCTTTGCACCAAGTGCGGACGGGGAGTACAGTGATTATATCGACTCACACGATAATATGACACTCGTTGACATATATGCGGATGAAGGTATCACAGGAACATCGGTAAACAAGAGAACGGATTTCAAACGGCTTATCAAAGACTGTCAGAACAGAAAGATAGACCGCGTGATCGTAAAGAGCGTACAGCGCTTTGCGAGAAATTCTCTTGAGTGCATTGAAACGGTTCGTCTCTTGAGTGAGTGCGGTGTTTCGGTCTATTTTGAAACCGATAATATCGACACCAAGAGCATGAACAATGAGATGTTCCTTTACATCAAGAGCGCATTTGCTCAAGGTGAATCGCTCTCTGCGTCCAAAAGAGTATCAACCTCCATACGAATGAGGATGCAGGACGGTACATACATTACTTCTCACGCCCCGTATGGATATGTCCTTGAAAACGGGACATTGGTTATAAACGAAGCCGAGACGATTATCGTTCGTCAGATCTTCGATTGGTATCTTTCGGGTGTGGGAATAAATTGTATCACTGCAAGGCTCAAGGAAATGGACTCCGATCTATGGAACGCATCCCGTGTCCGTTATATTCTTACAAATGAAAAGTATATAGGGGATGCGTTACTTCAAAAGACCTTTACACCCGCGCAGTTACCTTTGCGAAACAGACCAAACCGTGGCGAACTCGATATGTACTATGCCGAGGGAACGCACGAAGCGATTATCTCCAAAGAGGTCTTTGAAAAAGTCAAGCAGTTGCTTGAAGAACGTGGAGAGACACACGGACACAAGAACCGTGATCCGATTACATACCCTGTGCCATTCAGATGTCGCCATTGCGGATGGAAGTTCAGAAGCAAGCAGTTTAAGACGGAACGGCTGTGGGTGTGCAGCAGAAAGGGAACTGCCGGACAGGAATGCGAAACACGCTCCTATTCAGACAGAGAACTTGATGACGCCTTCGTTCGTATGTATAACATCCTGCGTCAAAATGAAAAGGTTCTGATTGATGATACCATCTCGCAGTTGGTCTTCCTCAGAAATAAGCTGACCGCAGGGAACAGGGAGATCGCCGAGATCGACGCTGAGATCATGAAGGTCAGTGAGCAGAACAATATGTATGCAAAGCTTTACGCGCAGAACATTATCGACAACGTGACCTTTACCGAGAAGAACGATTTCTTCAAGAAGAGGATCGCCGAGCTTCGGGTACTACACAGACTATATCGCTAAGAACCCCAAGTGGAGATTTGCGGGAATATATGCCGATCCCGGTCTTACGGGAACTTCGGATCACCGTGAGAATTTCCAAAGGCTTATCCGTCAATGCAAGAAAGGCAAAATAAAGCTGATCCTTGTAAAGTCGGTCGCGCGTTTCGCAAGAAACGTCGTGGATAGCCTGAAATACTGCCGTATGCTCAAAGCCATAGGTGTGGGTGTCTACTTTGAGGAGCAGAACCTTAATACCATGAAATCCGACACGGAAATGATACTCGGAATACACAGCGTTATGGCACAGGCTGAAAGTGAGAACATTAGCGCGAACGTGCGATGGGGGATTCAGCAGAGAATGAAAAGCGGAACTTTCGCATTCCGTTATAACATTCTCGGTTATCGCAAAGGTGAGGACGGAGAGCCTGAGAGCGTGCCGGAGGCGGCAGAGGCAATACGGGAGATATATGAGATGTACCTTGCGGGTTCAAGCCTGGATCAGTTGAAAAGTCACCTTGAAGCAAAGGGCATACGGACGTTGAAAGGTAAGAATGAGTGGTCGAAGGAGCAGATAAAGAACATCCTTACGAACGAGAGATATGTCGGAGATATGCTTCTGCAAAAGACATTTACCGAGAACTGCATCTCCAAGAAGGTTCGCGTGAATCGTGGTGAAATGGCAAAGTACCTTATCTCCAACAACCACCCGGCAATCGTATCAAGAGAGGTATTCCAGGCGGTTCAATCCGAGATGGCACGGCGTACAAGTAAGCATAAGATTTCCGACCTGAATATTACCGAACAGGCAAAATACAGTGGGAAGTATGCGCTTTCTGAAAAGTTGTACTGCGGTGACTGCGGTAGTGCATATAGACGCAGGGTGTGGGTGAGGAAAGATGGAAACAAGGTTGTATGGCGCTGTATCAGCAGACTTGAACATGGAAGCCAGTATTGCCACAGCTCCATTACTGTTGAAGAATCCAAGTTGCATCAGGCAATCTGCAATGCTTTGAACCAAGTGGCAAGTGTTAAGGACAAAGCGTTTGATTTGCTTTCTGCCAATCTGATGTATGCCGTCACGGGCGACAACAAAGTGCTTGATGCCTATTCGATAGAGCAGAGCATTGAACGAGTGAAGGCAGAAATGGATAACGCCGTTGAGAAGTGCGCGAAGACCGAAGGTGATGTGTCTCGCTTTCTTGAAGGAATCTCTCAATTAAATCAGCAGCTCATAGCTTTGAGAGAACAGCTTGAGATCGCCAAGAAGCAGAGTGCTGCGAGTGAAGCCGTCTGCGCAGATGTTGAGAGAATAAAAAAGATGCTATCCGATGATAGCCTCCGGTTCGATGAATATGATGATAAGTATGTCAGAGTTCTGATTGATTGCATTAAGGTAAATACGGACTCAACGCTGACCGTGATTATCAAGGGCGGAGTTCCGATAACGGTGGATATTCCTACATAAGAACAAGCTCCCACTTCGGGGGCTTTTCTTGTGGAAAAAAGGACTGATTAAGGGTTTTTGAAAGCAAATAAAACTGGTCACTTTAGGTTTCCGAAAAATCCATTTCGTCAACTAAAGACATCCTCATAGGTCAAAAATGCAACCTATGCCAAAAAGCCTTGTTTTACAAGGCTTTTTCGGTTTTTTAGGGCTGTTTTTTGACCTTTTGTTTTTTGCAGCTTTTCCCGAACCTTCGGGACTTGAACTTGCGACATTTTCGAACATTAGAGCAATATCGCTCTTCATAATATAGACAGAAAGAATCGAATAGAGACTTCTTTACAACTTAAAGTTGTGAATATAACAATTCTAAACCTCTTTACAGATTTGATTAAAAGATGTAAAATATAAATACAATGTATGTGATCGTATTTGGAGGGCAATATGGAAATAGGACAATCAATTTATAAGATACGCAATAATGCTAAGCTGACACAGGAGCAATTTGCGGAAATGTTTGGGGTTTCACAGCAAGCCGTTCAAAAATGGGAGAGCGGCGGTGCTGTACCTGATATCGAAAAGATTGTAAAAATCGCAAAATACTTTGATATTTCTCTTGATTCCTTGGTAATGGGAAATGACAACCGACTGGTGGAAGATATGAACAAGTCGGAGATATTAAAACCACAGTACAAGAATATTCATGATTGGGAATTTTACTCATCCAATTTAATGACAGAGTATCAGCAGTCGGTAGATGAAGGGCTTGATATTGAAGCGTACAAGGAAGTTTTCTATTCGGTATCAATGCTTCCAAAGGGGGAGATCAAGAAAAGACTTGGAGATGTTTTGTTTGATGTGGTTGTATCAGCTAAAACGAAGGATGGGTATCCCTACGTAGAGCCATCAGATCTGGAACAAATTCAAATGATACGCAGAGGTGCTGACGAGAAGTATCCTTACGATAAAAATAAGTTAGATGACAAGATATATGGTGCTTGGCTTGGTCGTATCTGCGGTTGTATGCTTGGAAAGAGCGTTGAGGGCATTCGAACAAATGATCTTATTCCTTTTTTAAAGGAAACAAAGAACTATCCAATGTACCGGTATATTCATCGTAGCGATTTTCAAAATATGGATCTGGCAAAATATAAATTTAATTTTGCGGGCAGAGTTTATGCAGACGAGATAGATGGAATGCCCGTCGATGACGACACGAATTATGTTGTTCTTGCGCAAAAAATAATTGAAAAATACGGAAGAGATTTTACACCGTACGACGTATCGAGAGCTTGGATTGCTTATCAAGGGAAAGATGCATACTGTACTGCAGAGAGAGTTGCATTTTGTAATTTTGTAAAAGGATACGCTCCCCCTCAGTCTGCGATCTACAAAAATCCATACCGCGAGTGGATAGGCGCACAGATCAGAGGAGATTACTTTGGATATATAAATCCGGGAGATCCCAAGCTTGCTGCAGAAATGGCTTGGAGAGACGCATCGATATCACACGTGAAAAACGGAATATACGGCGAAATGTTTGTGGCAGCTATGCTTGCGATTGCGGCAACTACGAACAGTATTGAAGAGATAATAATTGGGGGTCTTGCCGAAATACCGCAGACGTCAAGACTTTATGAAAGTGTTATGTCAATATTGGATTCGTATAAGAGCGGAGTATCTGAGCAAAATTGCTTTAAGATGATTCATGAAAAATATGACGAGCATAGCGGTCACGATTGGTGTCATACGATCTCGAATGCTATGATCGTGGTAGCGGCACTTTTGTACGGTGAAGGAGACTTCTCGAAGTCTATATGTATGGCAGTTGAAACGGGATTTGATACCGACTGCAACGGTGCAACCGTTGGATCGATATTGGGAATGGCAAACGGGAAGGAAACGATTTCTGAAGCTTGGAGCGCCCCAATCAACAACAAGCTGCACACATCGATCTTTGGTGTTGGAACCGTTAATATATCCGACTGCGTTGAAAAAACACTGTCGCATATTGAAAATTCTTGAGTTGCAATTTTATCCTACGAGTACATTTCCTTTAACCAAAAAGGAAACTCGCAAAAAGACCACAAGATATTGTGGTCTTTTTGCTATTCTAAAGCCGTTTTTCTCAACATCTTGTGTATTGGTACTCAAAATTGTCTTACATTTTTTCAATGAAACTTTTTTGACCTTTTTAGACTTGAACTTATGACATTTTCTCCTTTTACATAGGAATACGATATCAGACCGTAATTCAGAGATGAACTACGGTCTTTTTTTGTTTCCTAAACACATTCAGGAGGAAAGTCCGTGGACGAAAATAAAGAAGTAAATTCAACTGATCCGAAGCGAGAGAAGGTTCGGGTAATTCCGTTGTCAGCCATTGATGATGCGCCAGACCACCCGTTTGGGGTGCGTGACGACGAGGAAATGGCAGAGCTTGTGGAAAGCATTTCAACATTTGGGGTTATCAATCCGGTTATTGTTAGAAAAGGTGAAGGGGAAAGATATGAGCTTATTTCAGGGCATAGAAGAAAGTATGCGTGTGCGAAGCTCAGCATTGAAACTCTTCCGGTTATTGTTCGAGATTTAACCAGAGAGGAAGCCATTATCTTTATGGTTGATTCCAACCTGCAAAGGGAACACATCTTACCTTCCGAAAGAGCCAAAGCATATCAAATGAAGATGGATGTATATTAAACAGCAAGGTCGGAGAACGGATCTAACGTCTGGGCCAATGGTCCCCAAGTTATCTTGGGAGCGATTGGGCGAATCCAATGGCGAGAGTGGTAGGCAGATATCAGGATATATCGGCAAAATGGTGGTGTTGTTCTGTCCCATGCTAAAGGTTTTGGCGAAAAAACAGCTGAAGGATTTTTAAAATGATTTTAGAAAGAAAAATCTTTTTAATTTCCGTATTATTAAGTTTTTGGTTGGGGCAGAGGAGCACAAGAGAAAACCTGACAAACTGCGGGGCATTTATTATGAGCGGTGCCTCAGAGGGATGTCGTCAGATGCTTCATCAGGATCCACGCCTACTTCAGCGTTGACCGATATAGTAACGCTCTTTCCTTTTTCAGCCTGTGTGAAAAGCTCAACCGGAGGCTTGCGATCGGTTACTATGTAATCGAAGTCGGAAATATGCGCGATCCTGTAAATTCCCGTTTTTGAGTATTTTGTGTGATCGATCAGAAGAATTTTTGTATTCGAATTCCGTATCATCAGCTTTTTTATCTCACTCATATCTGTAAGCATTTCGCTTATGCTTCCTTCCGGACTGATTCCCGAACACGATATTACCGTTGCGTCAACAAAGCATTCCGAGAGCTGACGCACTGCTTGCGTGCCTGTAACAGACTGCGAAAGATAATGTACCGTGCCTCCGGGTAAAATCACCTCAAGGTTGTTTTTTTCTGCCAGGACCGATGCGGTTATAAGGCCGTTGGTAAGTATGGTTTTATATTCCAGATCACATATTTCTGCAAGTGCAATGTCCGAAGAACCGCAGCCAATAAAAATTGATTTGCAGTTTTGTATAAGAGGCAGTGCAAGGGCGGCAATTTTCTTTTTTGCTTCCGCGTTAAGATCCTTGCGGAATGTAAGAGAGGTTGTATGACTGCTTTGCTCATGCAGAATTGCTCCACCATGGGTCTTTTTTATCAGTCCAAGGTCTTCAAGCGCTTTCAGATCACGGCGTATGGTCGCCGCACTCACATAAAGCCTTGCGGCAAGCTCGCTTACCTGGACGGATTTGTTTTTCCGAATGTATTCAAGGATCTCATCCTGCCTCTCCAGTGAAAACATTGTATACCTCCTGTATTTGTGTTCATTTGTGTTCATTTGTGATTGTATTGTATCATAAAAAAGAAACAATGTCAATAAAATATACATCTGTTGACATACAAATGTTAAGCAATTATAATATTAATCAGATGATATCAGAACGAATTATATGCATAATGCCCAATCAGAAGCCTATTTTAACCAAGGCGCTTTTATGCATATAAAATCCGTGAAAATATTTCAAAAAAACATAAATAAACATAAATAACCAAAAAGCATATCTGCACGGGCGTAAAATATGCCTTTTGAGGCTGATGCGCCGCAGATAACGGAGCAGGCTTGTTTGAGGTGTTGTGCCGGAAACGCTTTTTGTCATAGGGAGGAACGTTTTTAGAAATGATACAGACAGAACGTATTTCAGATATTGTCCGGGAAGCAGGAAGGCTGATCGCAGAGCCAAAGAAATACTCGGTTCATCAAAAGTCAGGTTTTGCGGATGTTGTAACCGATTGTGATTTAGAGGTTCAGTGTTATCTGATTGAAAAACTCGGCGAGCTAATACCCGGTGCTGGCTTCCTTTGTGAAGAAAAAAAGGTTGATATAAGAGATAGAGAATATGTGTTTGTTATCGACCCGATAGACGGGACGGCAAATTTTGTTTCCGGCTACAGACAGAGCGGTATTTCGGTCGCATTGCTGAAAAATGCACAGCCGGTGTACGGAGTGATCTACAACCCATACTCAGACGAGCTGTTTTGTGCCGAAAGGGAAAAAGGCGCGTTTCTGAACGGCAGAGCAATTCATGTTACCGAACGTCCGTTGAAAAATTCACTGGTGTCTGTCGGAACATCGCCTTATAACAGGGAACTGAGCGAAGAGACTTTTGATATAATCCGCCGGTTGTTTGACGGATGCATGGATATCCGCCGGCGCGGTTCCGCGGCGCTTGATTTCTGCGACGTGGCATGCGGAAGAACAGCGCTTATGTTTGAATTGCAGCTTTGTGCATGGGACTTCAGTGCCGCTAAGCTGATCGTTGAGGAAGCCGGAGGAAAATTCAGGTACATGTTCGGAGACAGTCATTCATCGTTTGACTCTGGAGCTGTTGTAATGGCATCTCCTGAGGCGATGGAACGCTTTGAAAAAATTATCGGAGAGGTAAAATCTGCACAGACCGGAAAAAGAGACTACATATAAAATAATCCGGAAAAGAGGAGGAGAGATATGAAAAAAATAGTATGTCTGATTCTTATGGGTATGATGCTGTGCGGTTGCATGATATCCTGCCAAAAAAACGGGAGCGAAGATACGTCAACTTCTGTTTATACGGAAGCTCCGGATCAGGAAGAGCATGACAATGTACCTGCGATGAATCTGGATGGCTTTGAATTTACCATTCTGTGCAGAAGCACCGATGTACTCTATCAGGAGATCACGGCTGAAACCAGCTCGGGGGATCAGGTCGACATTGCGGTCTATAACCGTAACGAAGCAGTCAAATCGCGTTTTAACTGCAAGCTCAATGTTACAGGCGTTTCGGAAAGTCCGGCAAGAACGCTTATGGAGACATTCCGCAAATCGGTTATAAGCGGAGCTTCAGAATATCACCTGTGTCTTGACCACATGATGTACACCGCCAGCGAATCACTCAACGGCACCATGTATAACTGGAATGACCTGACGCATGTTGATCTCAGCCGTCCGTGGTGGCATCAGTCGCTGATAAATGAGGCGTCCTTTGGCGACAAGCTGATGTACTGCGCAAGCGATTACTGCCTCAGCTCCACATACTTCACATGGCTGATGATATTCAATACAGTCATGTGCCGGGAACATAATATCGACGTATATGAGATGGTTGAAAACGGAACATGGACAATTGACAATTTTATTGCGCTTGTCAACACCCTTTATCAGGATGACAACGGTGATAGCATACAGGATGTCAACGATATATACGGTTTTACAACTCACTATAACACCGCCGTTACAAACTGGATGTTCGCGCTTAATATTCCCGTTCTTAAGGTAAACGACGACGCTACATATGAGATCAAGCTGAACAGCGACCGTATGATAAACGCGGTCGAGAAGGTCTATCGGCTTTTGTTTGAATCAACAAACGGCACGCTTTATTTAAATGCCAAACGACTTGGAGAGTACGGAATAAAGGACCACGACCAGGCAGTAACCTCAATATTTGCGAACAAAAAGACGGTATTTGCTGCAACCAGAATTTTTGCTTTGGAAAATCTGAGAAGCAGCGATACCGAGTACGGAATAGTACCGTATCCTAAATATGACGAAGAGCAGAGCGAATATTATTCACATGTTGACGGCAGAGCCTCCATGATGTTTATTCCTTATAATCTTCCGGACAGCATTGAGGAAAAAGTAAGTGCCATTGTCGAAGTGCTTTCATTTTATTCATACCGTGATGTAATGCCGGTGATTGAAAACGTTGCGTTGCTCGGAAGATATTCGACGGACAGTCAGGCATATCAGATGCTTCAGAAAACGCTGGCAGGGCGTACATACGCATTCGCATATCTTCACAGAGACAATACCGGAAAGCTATACTGGATGCTCAGCGATATGATGGCAGAAGATAATTACAACTTCGTTTCCGAATGGAAGAAAAAAGAGAGATCGGCACAGCGTTCTGTGGACGCTCTGATTGAGAAGCTCAAAGATCTTGAATAAATCGGAACAGAAAGCGGAAGAGTAAGTATTCAACTTCATCGTAAAATCAGTAATACCAAGGAGAATATTATGGAGCTTTTATTTCTGGGTACCGGAGCCGCCGACTGGCGGCAGGATGAAAGAAAGGAAAATGAATTTTTCAGAGGACTTACAAGCACCCTGATCGACGGACGTCTGCTTGTCGACCCGGGCCCCACGGTGCTTGATTTCTGCGAGCGAAACGGCTACAGCGAACTTCTCGGAGAAGTTACGGATATGCTTGTGACACATTCCCACGAAGATCATCTCAGCCCCGGATTTGTGGAATATCTTTGCGGGAGCAGAGAAAGAAACGTCTGGTGTAACCGCGCGTCTGCCGAAAAACTGAAAAAGATAAAAAACTGCAACATACACCTTATTGCCTTTCCCGACGTATGCAAGATCGGAGAATATACCGTGACAGCCCTTCGCGCAAACCACTCGCCGATAAGGGAAGGGGAGGAATCGCTGATATATACGATCGAGAACGGGGAAAAATGCCTGTTTTACGGACTGGATACCTCCTGGCTACCCTGTGAATCATGGTTTATAATGAGAAAAAAGAAATTTGACGGTATGATAATTGAGATCACACTCGGAGACGGAATAGGAGACAGGCGCATATTTGAGCACACGAATATCCGTATGGCGGAGGAAATGCTTGCGACCTTCCGTTCGGTCGGCATTATGAAGCCGGGATGTAAGGTATTCGGCACGCATTTTTCACGCTTTGCCCATGAGGAGCATGAAAGACTGTCAAAAAGGCTCGAATCATTCGGGGTTACAGCCGCCTATGACGGCTACCGCGACGAGATATAAAATCCGATGCACCGCCTGTTTGAATTATCTGAAAAATAAAAACAATAAGGAGAAAAACACAATGAAAAAACAGATGAAAACTTTGTTATCCTGCCTGGTCTGCCTTTTGCTTATCATTTCAGCATTTATTTTAACGGTTCCCGCGGAGGACGCTTCATCCACCGACGTGTGGGACGGTACAATTGCCGAGGGCTTTGCGAGCAAAGCCACCGGAAAAGAGGGAGATCCCATAATCATCACGACAGGCAAGGAGCTTGCTTACCTTGCCGAGGAGGTAAACTGCGGCGAGCTGTATGAGGAAGTTTATTTCAAGCTTGGAAACGACATAAACCTCAACGGACATCCTTTTGAACCGATTGGCGGAAAGGATTCCAATTACTATTTCAAAGGAAATTTCAACGGTAACGGACATATCGTTTCCGGTCTGAACATAACAAAGGACTCTGCCAAGGGATACGCTTCGATAGGATTTTTCGGCAGAACACATGACGCCGTTATCCGCAACCTGACGCTTGAAGGTAATATCGACGTTGATGTGAAGGCCAATCTGGGAAGTGTTGTCGGTCAGCTGCGCGGTTCCGAGCTTTACAATTGTGTGTCGCGCGTGAGCGTTACCGGTACTGCCGACGCTAACTCCGGAACAACCATTTACGCAGGCGGACTTGTGGGACTTGCCGAAAACCAGTCAAAGGTGTACTGCAACAGTGTCAGCGGAAATACATCGTTATCGGCAAGAAGCGACGTTACCGTTTGCGTTGCGTCAATAGTAGGACGTACCGGAAATGAGACAGATATAACCGACTGTATGAACACCGGTACTGTCACAGCCGGAACCGGAAAGAACATTATGATGGGCGGAGTCGTAGCGGCAGCAAACGTTTTTCAGGGAGTTGAATATGCGGCAAATCTGAAAAACTGTATCAACACAGGTAATATCTGCTTAGCCGAAGGCGCTACAGCCGCCGGGAAGAAATATGTAGGCGGGATCGCGGCGTATGTTTCTCAGATATCGGCACTTCAAGGCTGCCATCATACCGGTGAGCTTCCGGAGGCGGATATTATAGGCGGAATAGCCGGATATGACAACAAGGCTGAAAATACATATACCGACTGCAGCACTTCATATGCCGTTGCTGGCAGCACCGATGCAAAAGGCGTATGGACGAACTGCGCTACAGAAATCAGCGTAATTGACAACTATATTACCGAATTCAACAACGCAGTAAAGGCGAGCGTGGATGCCGATGCACTTGCAACCAAGAATGCCGAGGATGCATTTGTTCCGGAGACAGACAATCAGGAAAGCTCGACAACAGACAATAATAATACTTCCGAAACAGATGAAAATACTTCACAGACAGATAAGAACACCTCAGAGCCTGAAACCGAGAAGCTGACCGAGAAGGCAGAAAATTCAAATTCCGCTCCGAGTACAGACTCCTCGTCTTCCGATAAAGGATGCGGAAGCAGCCTAAGCACGGCAGGTGTGGCCCTGCTGATAATTGCATCGGTTGCAGTATTCGGCTTGCGTAAAAAAGAAATCTGAAAACAAGAGTACCTTATATGAAATTTTCAAATGCGGCAAAAAGAAACATACCCTTGATCTGTATATTGCTTGCATGCATTTTGCTCCTTTTGTCCTGTTCCGACGAAATTCCAGGTGAGGATACAGCAACGCAGGTCACCAAAGAGACTGATAATACAGAAGATACGACCGGGAATATAACCGATACCCAGCCGAATGCTGCTGAGGACAATAACAGCGTTGTTGTGATCTCATACAATATAGCGTATTA
>ERZ779889.2705-NODE-2705-length-14092-cov-14.044383_pt1 | contig 14092 bp, 13 predicted proteins | sample MGYA00511030_ERZ779889 | MGnify/ENA primary metagenome ERZ779889 (study PRJEB29588, sample SAMEA2160616) | human gut metagenome | biome: human gut; feature: human-associated habitat; material: faeces | place: Denmark | collected 2008/2010 ...
ATCACGGACCGGGCCGCTCAGGCCGCCCGCATGACCAACGGCCGGGAAGATGAACTGGCCCGGCTGGAAGAGGCCATTATTCCACCGGTTCACGCCAAGCCTGCCGGAGATGTGGCGGTCCGCACCCAAAAGGCCACGCTGATCCGAAAGTATGAGAAGGTCACGTTTGACCTCTCTAAAATCACCGCCAGCAAGCGGCGGCTGAATTCTCTGCGGAAAATGGACGCTGCCGATAGGGACGGTTCCATTGTCGAAAGTCTGGATAAGCTGGCCAAGGAGGCCGCGGAGCTGGCCGATCTCCTGCGGAACGGACAGTAATGGCCCGTCCAAAAGGCCCGGAGCAGCGTGTTCCCGTAAAAATGCGGGTAAATATCGGTCTGATGGACCGGTTGCAGCAGTTGGCTGCGGAAAACCGGTATTCCGTCCCGAAAATGCTGACGGTGATCATGGAGGAGACCCTGGCAGACCTGCCTGCGGACTATGAGCTTCATGAAATGGCTGAGATCTACACCCTGACCAAAAATCACGCCGTCAATCTCAGCTCCAATCGGATGAATGTGTATCTGCTGCCGGGAACTCAGGAGGCCATGCTGGAGCTGGCTCGTCGGTTGAACGCAAGCATCGGCGCCGTCCGCACCAGTTTTCTGCTGGATTATCTGGATCTGCGGGGGCTGTTGTGAAGTGAATCATGGATCTGAACTACCCGGAGAGCACCTGAACAGGGCGCTCTCCGGGGTTCTTTTGGTTCCAATTCCGCTTTATCCTTCCATCCTCCCTCTAATCTTCACGGAAGTACGAGGGGAGGATCCCAGCAAATGCGAGATTGAGCGACCTGCATTTTATTTCAGTTCCTTTTTGATTTTGTCTCAGTTCGACTTTGTTTTTCAAAAGGTTCTAAAGTCTTGCAACTTCAAGGGCTTAGGAGCGTATAGGAGCAAAAAAGGAAATTAGTTGATTTTTGGGATATCTTGCGCATATTATAGAATCCGAGCCATTGGAAATAAACAATTGGCTTGGCCTTGATATTGCCTTTTTCGACATGATATTTGCTTTTGCTTTTTAATCTGTCAGCGGCTTTCGTGGAAACGCAAGCCAGTTATTCGACTGACTTTACTTAAGGAAAGGAGAGAGGCTACGGGCAATTACCTTCATTTACAGGGACCGTCTCATTTGGGTTTACTGTTTTAGGCAGCGCCGACTCCGATGTACGCAAGGAAATTCTTCTTGTAAGACCTCTTATGAGTATATGGCATTGGCCTAATTTTTTAACGTAATCGTTTACTTATGGCGATCTATCATTTCCTCCCGGTTCATTTTTGATCTTATGTCTGTTTGCTTTTGCGTTTCAAAAGGCTCCAAAGCCTTGAACGTCAAGGACTAGAGCATGGGAACACAAAGACGAACTTGGCATAATTTTCTGCCGGTCCAGGGGTCCGTTTGCTTCTGCGCCAAGTTTTATGTAAACTTATTCTCGCATAGCGGAATTCAAATCGCTCCCGAATGCTCCGCAGCCAGAGAACAGGTCCTATCATCAGCTTAACCGATCTGTCACCGTTCTAAACCGGGTTTTACAGATTTTCTGCGGACCCATGACTCAAATGTCGCCAAAAAGAGGGTAAAACAACCGAGAGACTCTAAAAGAGCAAGGCAGTATCGTTATCTTGGCTCTGCGTTCTTTTGCCTGTAAGCCCATTTTTCGGTCAGCGCTCCCATGCATTTTCCTGTTCCAGCACGTTTGTGTCGGCAGAATAGCTGGTTCTGAAGATTTTAGGCTTGGAATCCGAGTGGGTAAACGTATAGAAGGCGTGTTTGTAGCTCGATTCTTCCAGCTTCTTGCTCTGGAGAGTCTGTTTCTCCGCCGTGATCGAAGGAAATGGAGTCGTTTTCCTGACTGGAAGCCAGAGGAACGTATTTCGCTGTAAATATCAGAAGGTTTTTTCTTCGAAAAGCAGAATCGACTGAGTCCCCATAGGGGACCTCAGTCGGTTTTTCCTACTTTTATAGAACTTTTTCTATTTTATTATTTTTATTTAATAAGTATCGCCCCTCCCGGTACGAGGTTTGTATCTCGTTTCTGCGAGGTTTGTATCGTATATAGACGAGGGTTTTATCTCTGAAGTACGAGGGATGTATCTTTTGATACGAGGTTTTGATCTCTCTTTTCGTACCGGAATCAGCTGATTTACGAGGCCAATGTCTCTATTTTGCCCTCAAAAAATGACGAAAAAACCGGGAACAAAATTTAGGAGATCCACAGGCGATTTCTCGAAAAGCTTCCAATTTAAGAACATTTTAACCACGACAAAATGGGCGGTGCCCGCGTATATACGAGGTTTTGATTCTTTTAAGCCGCCTATGAGCCGATTCTGCTTATGGAAGGCTGCATTAGTCACGAGGTTTTGATCTCTCCACTTGCCGTTTCTGGCATGATTTAAGAGGTTTTGATCTCGCATTTTTTCCCAGGGAGACTTGATTTACGAGGTTTTGATCTCAGGAAAGACAATATATATACTATATATAATGTATATACGAGGTTTTGATCTCGCCTCCGACACTCAGACGGGCTGCTATATACGAGGTTTTGATCTTCAGCACCACAAGATCCGGAGGCTTTATGCACGAGGTTTTGATCTCTCTGATAGCGTGGCGCAGGGAGCTGATTCACGAGGTTTGTATCTCTCCCCGATGCGCGGAACCCCCAAAACGAGATCAAAACCTCGTAAATGGGGTGACGCTGGGAGAGGCCGGAGGTGGACACCAAATGTGATTCACTTTCATAAAAAAGCAACAAGATATTGGGAATCAGATTGGGCGGTTTCTACGAAAAACGTTGCTTTTTGCCGGAAAAGAGGCAGGAAAAACGGGGTTGCTCCCCATAAGAGAGGTTGAAATTCACAAAAAGTGGTGAAAAGTAATAATGCTTTACAGAGTTTACCGATAAACAGAAATTCCGAACGATCATGCCGAAAATAGCACAATGAACGAGATCAAAACCTCGTAAATAGGTTGCCGGAGTGACATTGGCCTCGTAAATGCCCTTCGGCGGGAGAGGGGAGAGATCAAAACCTCGTAAATCCCCAAAACGAGATCAAAACCTCGTGAATAATGCAGCCTTCCATAAGCAGAATCGGCTCATAGGCGGCTTAGAAGAATCAAAACCTCGTGAATAGCAGAAGGGCTGCCGCGGTAAGGGCCGACCGGACGTCAGGGGGATAGAAGCGGACGCATGCAACAGAATCTCACAAACTTCGAAAAATTAGGTTGACTCTTTTTCGTAGATAGAATATGATAGTAAAAGAATTTACAGAAAGCCGCACAGAGGAGAAGAACATGGAAGAAAAACAGATCCAGATCCCGGATGTAAATGCAGACGCTGAGGAGCGTGACAATTATACGCTGATCCAGGAGACACCGGAGGACGATCTGCCCGGGGAAAACGGCATTGCCATCCGTTACAGCAAGGACTTCAATATCGTGCAGGCCAACGAGCTGCTGCGGAGCAAGCAGTCCGATCTGACGCTGATGGAATCCAAGCTGATCCGTCTGGCAGTCTCCCAGATCATGAAGGGGGACAAGGACCTGCGGACCTACAAAGTCAATGTCTCGCAGCTGGCGGAATTTCTGGAGGTGCCTAAGACCAATGTCTACCGCTCCATGCAGGACATCAACATCAGCCTCATGCAGCGGGTCATCTTCATTCGGGACAAGGAAGTACCTGATAAGAAGGGCAAGCCCAACTACAAGATCCTCCACTGGCTCAGCAGCGTGGAGTACAAGGACGGCACTTTGACCTACCGCCTCAGCGACGAGCTGAAGCCGTACCTCATCGGCCTGAGCGAAATGTTCACCCTTTATTCCTATGACAGCATCATCAAGCTGCCTACCAACTATTCCATCCGCCTCTTTGAGCTGCTGACAAGCTGGGTGAATATCATCATCAAGGGGGAGAACACCCCGGCCTTCCCGGATATCTCCACCGACCCGGACGAGATCGTGCTGGCCATCGACTACCTGCGGGATTTCTTCGACTGCAACGATAAGTACAAGAGCGCCGGTGACTTTGTGCGCAACGTCATCGAGGTGAATCTGGGCTTTATCAACCAGTATACGAACCTGAAGGTCTCCTTCCGCAAGCATAAGAAGGGCCGTTCCATCTCCCATGTGATCTTCAAGTACGAGAACACCTGGAACAATGACCCCAAGGCGGAGGAGCACAACAATCAGATGCTGGATACCATCCGCAGCATCAAAAACGGCGAGCCTGCCCAGTTTGAAACGGACAAAGAGGTCATCACCTTTTAAAACCAGCGCAAAAGCCTACATAGACAAAGCCCAGGAACGTAACGTTCCTGGGCATTTTTTAGCGGGATCGTCCGGAAAACAGGGGATAGCGGCGGAAAATGCCGGTCAGATCCGGGCGGCAGCGGCCGAAGGAGAGACCGAAGGGGAGTTTTGGCGATTTAACCAACAGAGAATGCTCGTTCCACATATTTTGAAAAAACTTCCTAAAAACGAAAAAAACTCCTGTACCGTACATCAATGTACGGTACATAATAGAAGCAGGGAAAATCAGGAAAAGGCAAGCGAATGGTTGAATGACAGGGAAACCTGACGATTCCATAAAAGCACCTGCTTCCATGCGCAAGTGCTTTTATATCTGCTGGGATGCGAGGGCTGAAGCAGTGATCCCGCTTACGGCGCAGAAGTCTGTGAATCACAAACACTTTTCACGAACACCTTTGTATTCGTCTTTCGCCAGAGCCTTTACATAGGCATCGTAGGCTTCTTCCAAGGTGGAGTATTTCGCCTCGGCTTTTAGAAATTTTTTATATTCTATTCTGCTTGTGATCTGTTCGGACACCGCAATGTATTTTTCTCCCTTATGCGGTTCGCTCTTTTTTGTTCGCTCTCCGGTTGTAGTTTCGGAGACATAGTATTTCCCGTCACCGGTCTGGATGAGTACGGGGATCTGCTTTCCGGCGCCGACCTTGCTTGTATCAAGGGAGGTCCAGAAAAGATAGCGCTTCGCTTCCTTCAACTCGCGCTCGTCCCCTAAAAAAGCCCAGGTGCAATCCTTCTGCTGCAGAAGGCTGTTGTTCATGCTTTCGAGCGCTGCTTCAATCTGCGGGATGTAGCTTGAGCCCGGACAGCGGGAGTCAAACTCGAAATTTGGTTTTTTTCCGAGCGTCACTTGCCCAGTAATTGGTTTTATATAGCACATCACAAAAAAAACCGGTTACACTGGTATCAGGCAAACTGTTGGGCTCGCCCGGCGCTGCCGTTCCGCTCCATGTGAGCACCACACCGTGGGTCTTATCATAGGAGACCTCGCAGCTTCCGCCCGGCTCCGCATCACCCTTCCAGTTATCCGTGTTACCGTTGCTTTTGGAATGGACGATGCCGCCGATGTTCACGGGGTCCGCCGACTGCCACCCGGCCTGCTTCTGCTTCAGCTTGACCGTGACGGGGACGCCGGTATTTCCAAGCAGGGCCTCCGTGGAGACCTGCGCATAGGCGGAGCGCACGTTAGCCAGATCCACCGCCTCCCGGCTCCTTTCCAACTGCGAGGAAGGCACCGGGACCGCGACGGAGATCAGCACGGCAACGATCGCGATAACGATCAGCATCTCCAGCAATGTAAAACCTTTGCGATTTAGCTTCATAGTGTTCTCAGTTCCTGTCCCACCGAGGGACGCCCGCCAGAATCCGGCCGCGGTTATTCCGGCGGGTTTTGGCTGTTTTCAAGTCGAAAAAAATCATTTTTTCAGCAGAATGAAACAAGACAAGACAGGAACGAAACTGTCGATAAAGTGGTAAATTCTCCGCAACGGTAAGGTAGGGCAGCCGTTAGCGGCTGTGCCGCTTTACGGATGCTGCATACCCCTTGCGGGTGAAGGGTGTGCGCGGGACTACGCCCGCAGGCGTGTTTCGGAGCGCAACCGCCGCAAGGCGGCTCTTAGCGCGGAGATAACCCAAGAAGGGATACACCGTCGGCCCTTTGCTGATCGGTTACGGGTTCATCTTGCGCTCCGTGCGGTGCTGGCGGACGATGTGCGCTTGCGCTCCCGCAGCACCATGATCCGCTGGCGGTTATACCGCTGCATCATCACAAACAGCAGGTCATATCCGGCGGACAAAACGGAGGTCACGATGAATACCGGGTATGCGCCAAACCGGAGTCCCGCCGCAATGGGCAGAAAGCTGAGCAGCGCAATCGTTTCATGGACCAGCTCCGCCTGACACATGGCCTGGGCGACCTCGTCCCATGTATGCAGACGCGGATCAAACAGCGCGTTGTCATAGGTGGGCATTCTGCGCTTCCACCGTTTTACCTTCAGCGCTTCATAGACCGCCATTTCCCGCCTGCCGACCCGGTACCACCGCTTGTAGAGATCCGCACGATTCTGCATCACTGCCTGAAATGCGCCTCCCACCAGCAGCCGCATGACGAGGTGGTAGGAAACCGTTCCGAAGGTAATGGCGAGTGAAAGCGCCGGCCCGTAAGTGGCCTTTTTGTAGAAAGCGGTCAAAATGACCGTTCCAATCATGAAAAACAGCACGGCCCGCGTCATTTTCTTTGCCATATCCGGTCACCTCATTCAGAGAACGTGCATTGTGTTTTCACCGCTGCCGAGACACACGGCGATCCTTCAAAAAACGCAGACAGCTTGTTTTTGCTGGAGCTGCTCGGATGCGCATGTGAAATAGACGCTGATTTTCTTGTCTGCGCCTCTCGGCTCTCTATGAGAAATGATACCACAGGGCTGTGCAAAAAGCCAGTGCTTCCAATGCTTCTCTGCATGTCCTACAGCCGAAGCCGCAGTGCGAAGAGCATATATTTGATCTTCCGTCCCGAAAGTCTGGCCGTCCCGGTTTTGTCCCGGTTTGCAAAATGGCCTTGCAATCCACCTGTCGCCGTGCTATACTTCTACCGTAATTGAATAGAAAATCTTCAGGGCAGGGTGTGATTCCCTACCGGTGGTACAGCCCACGAGCCGCAAGGCATGATTCGGTGAAACTCCGAAGCCGACAGTACAGTCTGGATGAAAGAAGATACCAAGCGCAGAGCCCGCACGGTTCTGCGCTTGTGGAGGCTGCTCTGGGATGCGTTTGCATTCTGGAGCTTTCTTTTTTGCACAAGGGTCCCTTGTGTCTTTTCGGCTTGCCCTGAACGTTTTTGTTCAGGGCTTTTTCTTTTGGAGGCGACACGATGAACGACAAAGAGTATATGCGTCTGGCTTTGCAGCTTGCAAAAAAGGGTTGCGGATGGACATCTCCCAACCCGATGGTGGGTGCCGTGGTCGTAAAAGAGGGCAGGATCATCGGACAGGGCTGGCACCAGAGATACGGTCAGGCTCATGCGGAGCGCAATGCGCTGGCATCCTGCACCGAAGATCCGCAGGGAGCGACCCTGTATGTGACATTGGAGCCGTGCTGCCATTACGGAAAGCAGCCGCCCTGCGTGGATGCGATTCTGGACGCGGGCATTCACCGGGTGGTCGTGGGTTCTGCTGACCCGAATCCGCTGGTGGCTGGAAAAGGAATTGCAATCCTGCGCGCACACGGCATAGATGTGACCGAAAATGTTCTGCAAGAGGAATGCGATGCGCTGAACAAGGTGTTCTTCCACTATATCACCACAAAACGCCCCTTCGTTTCCATGAAATACGCCATGACGATGGACGGAAAAATCGCCACATACACAGGCGCTTCCAAATGGATCACCGGGGAAATTGCCCGGAATCATGTTCAACGGCAGCGACACCGATTCCGCGGCATTATGGTGGGAGTCGGAACCATCCTAGCAGATGACCCGCTGCTGACCTGCCGGATAGAGGGTGGCCGTGATCCCGTCCGGATCATCTGTGATACACATTTGCGGACACCGCTGCAATCACAGGTGGTCATGACCGCCAAACAGGTTCCGACCATTCTTGCGACCTGCTGCGGCGACCCGGAGAAGCAGGCGGCATATCAACAGGCCGGGTGCCGGGTCCTTTGTCTGGAAGCGCATTGCGGTCATGTGAATCTTCTGCAACTGATGGAACAGCTGGGGCAGGAGCAGATCGACAGCATTCTGCTGGAAGGCGGCGGAACCTTGAACTGGTCTGCACTGGAAAGCGGCATCGTGCAGCAGGTACAGGCTTACATTGCCCCGAAGCTGTTCGGAGGAAGGGATGCCAAAGCACCCATTGAGGGTGCAGGTGTCCCGCTTCCGGATGCTGCATTCCGCCTGAAGAACAGCCGATTGGAACAGCTTGGCAAAGATTTCCTGATCGAAAGTGAGGTGGAGTACCCGTGTTTACCGGAATCGTGGAAGAAGTCGGAACAATAAAATCCATCAATCGGGGACAGCATTCTGCCGTACTGACTGTTCGTGCAAAAACGGTTCTGGAAGAAACCAGGATCGGTGACAGCATCGCCGTCAACGGCATCTGTCTGACCGTCAGGCAGCTCTTCCCGGATAGCTTTGCTGCGGATGTCATGCACGAGACCTTGAACCGCTCTGCACTTGCACAGCTCACCGTTGGAAGTGCTGTCAATCTGGAACGTGCCATGCCGGCCAACGGACGTTTTGGCGGACACATCGTAGCAGGCCATGTGGATGGCGTCGGACGCATTGCTAATATCCGAAAAGACGATACGGCTATCTGGTACACCATTCATGCAGATCCTGCGATCCTTCGCTATGTCGTTGAAAAAGGCTCTATCACAATAGACGGTATCAGCCTGACCGTGGCTGCGGTGGAACCTACGGGCTTTTCCGTGTCCACGATACCGCACACCGTCCGTCAGACGAACCTGAACCAACGGCACAAAGGGGATTTTGTCAATTTGGAAACCGATGTTGTTGGAAAATATATCGAGAGGCTGCTTCCATCAGAAACACCGAAGCAAAACACGCTCACAAAAGAAATGCTGCTGCGCTGCGGCTTTTAAGGAGAGTTTACGATGAACTTCAATACCATTCCCGAAGCTTTGCAAGACCTGAAGCAAGGAAAAATCATTCTGGTAACGGATGACCCCGACCGTGAAAACGAGGGGGACTTCATCTGTGCTGCCGAATTTGCCACCACCGAAAACATCAACTTTATGGCGACCCACGGCAAAGGTCTGATCTGTATGCCGATGTCCGAGGCTTTCGTCCAGAAGCTGCAATTTCCGCAGATGGTGCAGCATAACACCGACAACCATGAAACGGCATTTACGGTGTCCATCGACCACGTTTCTACTTCTACGGGCATTTCTGCCGCAGAGCGTTCCATTACGGCGATGGCTTGTGTGGACGATCACGCAAAAGCAGAAGATTTCCGCAGACCGGGCCATATGTTCCCCCTTCTGGCAAAAAAGAACGGTGTGTTGGAGCGCAACGGTCACACGGAAGCAACCGTTGACCTGTGCCGTCTGGCAGGGCTGAAAGAATGCGGCCTGTGCTGCGAGATCATGCGGGAGGATGGCACGATGATGCGCACCGCTGAACTGGCAAAGCTGGCAGAGCGTTTCCAGATCAAATTCATCACCATCCGTGATTTACAGGAGTACCGCAAGTGTCACGATAAACTGGTCGATCAGGTGACGGCAGTGAACCTGCCCACCAAGTATGGCACCTTCAGAGCTTATGGTTTTGTGAGCCGCCTGAACGGAGAGCATCACATTGCACTGGTAAAAGGTGACATTGGCGATGGAAAGGATATTCTGTGCCGCGTCCACTCGGAATGCCTGACAGGAGATACATTTGGCTCTTTGCGTTGTGACTGCGGCCAGCAGCTGGCCGCTGCCATGACGCAGATCGAAAAAGAAGACCGGGGTATCCTGCTCTATATGCGGCAGGAAGGCCGGGGCATCGGTCTGATCAACAAGCTGCGTGCCTATGAACTTCAGGAGCAGGGCATGGATACGCTGGAAGCCAATCTCGCTCTGGGGTTCCATGGAGATGAACGGGAGTATTATCTCGGCGCACAGATCCTCCGGGAACTTGGCGTAAAAAGCCTGCGCCTGCTTACCAATAACCCGGACAAAGTATATCAGCTCTCCGAGTTTGGGCTGGAGATCTCCGAGCGCGTACCCATTCAGATGACGGCGACCCCGTATGACCTGTTTTACCTGAAAACGAAGCAGGCACGGATGGGGCATCTTCTGGAATATTAACAACGAAAGAGGTATTTAAAAATGAAAACATTTGAAGGCAAGCTGGTTTCTCAGAATATCAAGGTCGGTATCGTAGCTGCCCGATTCAACGAATTTATCACGTCCAAACTTCTGAGCGGAGCAATGGATGGTCTGCTCCGGCACGATGTGCAGGACGCTGATATTCATGTTGCATGGGTTCCGGGTGCTTTTGAGATCCCACTGGTTGCCTCTAAAATGGCAAAAAGCGGAAAGTATGATGCTGTGATCTGCCTTGGTGCCGTGATTCGCGGTTCTACCAGCCATTACGACTATGTGTGCAATGAGGTTTCCAAAGGCATTGCCACGGTCTCGCTGGAAAGCGGGGTTCCCGTCCTCTTTGGTGTTCTGACCACCGAAAACATCGAACAGGCCATCGAGCGGGCAGGCACCAAAGCAGGTAATAAAGGCTATGACTGTGCAGTCAGTGCCATCGAGATGGTAAACCTGCTCCGGGAAATGGATACCGCCGCAGAGTAAAATACACGCAGGAGTTTGCCATGATCGTTATAAAGACCCGACAGCCTGACCCGGAATTGGAGCAGAAGATCCGGATGCTTCTGGAACGAGAGCACATCGAGGCAGAGCAAATATCCATTGATTCATGGGAGAAGTTGGTTCTTCCGGGGCTTACACTGGACGGAATGACCCACGAAGTGTCGTGCAACGGCAGAAAAGTCTCCCTTACACGACTGGAGTTCGATTTGCTGCTGATGCTTGCCTCCCACGAAGGACAAATCTTCTCAAAAGAAGAGCTTTTCCGTGCTGTGTGGGGACAAAACTGTGACGACACCTTAAAGGTCGTGGCAAATACCGTTTCCAATCTGCGAAAGAAGCTGGCCGGCTGCGGTAGCTTTATCCGCACTACCCACGGCGGCTATGCTTTTGTAAGCCAAAAGGAGAACGACCCGGCATGACCAGGATCTTATTTATTTGTCTCGGAAATATCTGCCGAAGCCCGATGGCGGAGTATGTGATGAAAGACCTTACGTCCAAGGCAGGACTATCCGAGCAATTTGAAATCGCATCAGCCGCCACCAGTGCATGGGAAATCGGAAATCCGGTCTATCCTCCTGCACGGCAGAAGCTGGCAGAACATGGCATCGACTGCAACGGCAAGACCGCCCGGCAGATGACCCGGCTGGATTATGCACGGTATGATCATCTGATTGGCATGGACGAAAGTAATCTGTGCGACATCCTGCGGCTTGTCGGCGGAGACCCACAGCATAAAGTCTCGCTGCTGATGGCGCATACGGATCATCCCCGTGAAGTGGCAGACCCATGGTTCACGGGAGATTTTGAAGCCACATGGCAGGATATACTGGAAGGATGCACGGCATTGCTTGAGGAACTGCGCTAAATTGGCGTAAATTTTGGCGTATGCCAAATCAGGAGTGTTTGACACTTGCCAACGACAAATTGATTTAACCACAGGAGAAGTTGCCTGTCAGCATAAAATCTCTATACGAAACAAAAAGCGGCAGCTACGTTGTATTTTCACAACATAGCTGCCGCATTTTTGCGTTTGGGGTTCAGTGTACCTACTACACCAATCCGCCTATTCGATTCTTACACCACACCGCTTTGTAAGGCTCCTTTTCGGGAAAACGTCCCAAAATTGGTGTAGTTGTGGTGTAGTACCGCAGATGTTGCTTGAAATCCGTTCAAAATTTCATCGTATCTGCGTTTTAATTTTGTGCTTTACTGCTCAATCGGCTTCATCGTGGGGATGTCATCGACGAGCAGTTATAAGCCTTTATTTCTTGATACTACTCTACACCGCAAGGGTTGAATTTTGCCATTCCATTTACATCTCTACACAAGCCTTTATCCGAACTGTATCGTTTGGCGTATGAATTGGCGTAAATGGCGTATGGCGTATTTGGCGTATGCTTTATTTTATTCTTCAGGGTCTTTCCACTGTGCGAACTGACGGTCAAGATTTTCAAATTCAGACTTCCGCAGTTCCTTGGTCACATCCGCATAGATGTTCAAGGTCGTAGAAATATCCGAATGTCCCAGCGCATCCTGAATCACCTTGATGTTCACGCCCGCTTCGCACATCCGGGTCGTGAAGGTATGCCGCAGGGTGTGGCAGCTGAAACGCGGCAGGAGTACGGTGCTGTTCGGATTCTTCGCCAGCACTTCATCGTTGCAGTCCCGGATGATGCGCCGGATGGCCTTGTTCAGCGTTCCCTGATGCTGGCACTCACCAAAGCGGTTGACAAAGATAAAGTCCGTGTAACCGTCCACCGTTACCGTGCAATGGATCTCTGCTTCTTCCTGATAGGCACGTTCCTTTTCAAAGGCTTCTTTCACGAAGTCCATCATCGGAACAGTGCGGACACCAGCCTTTGTTTTGGGCGAGTGGCAGTTGAAGTAGCAGCCCTTCTTGCCGCCGTTGTTCTCACGGTGGTCGTAGTTGACCAGCGTGTGGTTGACGGAGATCGTGCCTTCCTCTAAATCCACATCGCACCAGCGCAGACCAGTGGCTTCTCCTACGCGCAAACCAGTTCCCAGCATGACCGCGAAAATCGGATACCAGTGCTGGTACTTCGGCGTTTTGGAGAGGTAGGACAGCAGCAGATTCTGCTCTGCCACGGTCAGTGCCTTACGGCGGTTGGTTTCAAACTGGTGTGCCTTTTTCAGCTCCCGCAGAACATTGTCCGAGGGATTGCTCCGCAGATAGCAGTCATCCACCGCCATGTCCAGCACCTGATGCAGAACCGTGTGTACGCTGTCAATCGTGGAGATCTGCAAGCCCCGCTCGTCTGCCAGCGTGTTGTAGAACTGCTTCACATCCGACTTTTTGAGCGCAGACACCTTCGATTTGCCGAAATCCGGCTCCACGAACTGCCGATAAAGGTACAGATAGTTCTGAAAAGTGTTGTCCTTCAGGCCGCGCTTGACCTTTGCCCACAGGGTGAACACATCGTTCAGGGTGACGTACCGTGCTCCTGCCTTGATGCCTTCCAGCGAATCTCGCTGAATGTCGTTTTCCTTTTCCCGAAGCTCCTCCAAGGTCGCGGCATAAATAGAATGTCGCTTGCCATCCGGGGAAGTCCAACGGAAATCGTACTTGCCATCTTTGCGCTGGGATTCGCCCTTGCGGAGAACCACACGCGCCTTGTCCTTGCGTTTCGTATTCTGATTTGTTGCCATGAGCGTTGCTCCTTTCTACATTGCGATACAGAAAAGAGCGTTGTTCCATGTTCATAGTACCACAGATACGCCATTCTCTGCAAGACGTTTTGAAAAATATCCGGGACATTTTCAAAGCGAGTACATTCGCTCCGTGTATTCATCCAGCTTGCGCCGCTTGATGAGCCGCTTGGAACCCACCCACAGCACAAACTGACAATGCTCCTTATCCGATAATGAACGCAGTTTGTTGATGCCAATGCCAGAGTAAGCCGCAGCTTCTTCCAGCGTCAAATTGCTCTTTTCCCAAATCGGGACATCCTTCATAGGCAGACCTCCGTATCCTTATAGCCGGATGCAATATTGCATATCCAGCAGTTCTTTTTCAAGTATCTATCTCGGATTATCCAATCAATGCTTTCAGCCGTTCCAGCTTTTCTTGTGCGTTTTCTCTCCGTAAGCTGACACCAATACAGGAGATGGGAACGCACATCTCCAACAGGCGGTCATAGATGCGGGCATGGGCGATATCCTGCGGATGCCGGATCTCATCCAGTGTCAGATTGGTGGTGACGATCAGGGGCTTCCGGCTGCGGTAGCGACTGTCTACAATGTTGTAGATCTGCTCCAGTGCGTACTCGGTGCCACGCTCCATACCGAAATCATCAATGATTAGAAGTGGATAGCGGCACAACCTGTCTACGACCTCATTGCGCCCGGAGAAGCTGTTGTTCAGTTCGTTCAGGATGTGTGCAAAGTTCGTCATGCGCACAGGCACTTC
>ERZ779889.2707-NODE-2707-length-14088-cov-5.618898_pt1 | contig 14088 bp, 10 predicted proteins | sample MGYA00511030_ERZ779889 | MGnify/ENA primary metagenome ERZ779889 (study PRJEB29588, sample SAMEA2160616) | human gut metagenome | biome: human gut; feature: human-associated habitat; material: faeces | place: Denmark | collected 2008/2010 ...
CGCGGGACAGCACCGGGGCGTCGTTGATGCCGTCGCCCACAAAGGCCAGATTCTCCTTGGACTTCTTGGCGGCGATGAGTGTTTCGATCTGGTCCACCTTGTCGCCGGGCAGCAGACCGGCGTGGTATTCGTCCAGACCCAGCTGGGCAGAAACGGCCTTGGCCACCGGCTCGGCATCGCCGGTGAGCATGACGGTCTTGCGCACTCCGGCGGCCTTCAGGGCCCGGATGGCCTCGGCACTGTGGGGTTTGACCACGTCGGCGATGAGCAGGTAACCGGCGTATCTGCCGTCGATGGCAATGTGCACGACGGTGCCGGTCTCGCTCACAGCGGGGGCAGAAAGACCCAGCTTTTCCATCAGCCGGGCGTTGCCGGCGGCAACGGGCTTGCCGTCCACTTTGGCGGTCACGCCGTGGCCGCCAAGCTCCTCCACGTCGGTGACGCGGGCGGAGTCGATCTCCTTGCCGTAGGCGGCCTTGATGCTCAGGGAGATGGGGTGCTTGGACCAGCTCTCGGCCAGGGCGGCGGCCTCCACGAGGGCGTCTTCGGTGACACCGTGTTCGGGGTGAACGCCCACGACCTTGAAGGTGCCCTGGGTCAGGGTGCCGGTCTTATCAAAGACCACGATCCCGGTGCGGGCCAGCTCTTCCAGATAGGTGGAGCCTTTGACGAGGATGCCGCAGGCGCTGGCACCGCCGATGCCGCCGAAGAAGCTCAGCGGGATGGAGATGACCAGAGCGCAGGGGCAGGAGATGACGAGGAAGGTCAGGGCGCGGTAGACCCAGTCGCCGAAGCGGGCGGGCTGGCCCATCAGCAGCAGGACCACCGGCGGGATGAACGCCAGAGCCAGTGCGCTGTAACAGACGGCGGGGGTGTACACGCGGGCAAAACGGGTGATGAAGTTCTCGGTGCGGGCCTTCTTCATGCTGGAATTTTCCACGAGGTCGAGGATCTTGGAGACCGTGGACTCGCCAAATTCCTTGGTGGTGCGCACCTTGAGCAGGCCGGTCATGTTCACACAGCCGCTGATGACCTCGTCGCCGGTCTGCACATCGCGGGGCAGGCTCTCGCCGGTCAGGGCGGCGGTGTTCAGGGCCGAAGTGCCCTCCACGATCACGCCGTCGATGGGCACACGTTCGCCGGGCTGGACCACGATCACGGTGCCGACTTCGACATCATCGGGGTCCACCTGTTCCAGCTTGCCGTCTGCGTCCTCGATGTTGGCGTAGTCGGGGCGGATGTCCATCAGGCTGGAGATGCTCTGGCGGCTCTTGCCGACGGCCACGCTCTGGAACAGCTCGCCGATCTGGTAAAAGAGGATGACGGCGCAGCCCTCGACATAGTCGCCCAGCGCGAACGCGCCCACGGTGGCAACGGCCATCAGGAAGCACTCGTCGAACGGCTGGCGGTTCTTGATGCCCTTGAGCGCCTTGCGCAGGACATCCCAGCCCACCACGAGGTACGGAATGAGGTAGAGCACCAGCTCCACCGGGGTGGGGAATGCGGGCAGGAGCTTCAGGATCACGATCAGGATGACCGCCGCGATGATCTGATACAGCACCTTTTTCTGCTTTTTGGTCATACGAAACTCTCCTTTTGACGGATGGCTGGGGGCGGTTTCAACAGGTTTTCCCCGGAAAGGAAACTTTTCCACGTTTTCCCCCGTGTTTTCCACGAGGTTTTCCCGAAGAAATCTGACTTTTTCGCGTTTGTTTTCAAACTTTTCCGCAAAAGCTGTTGAAAACCCGGTGGAAAGTGTTGAAAACTGGCTTTTCTTTCAACAGGAAATCGCCGGGGAAGGAAACGGCTCCCCCGCAGGAGGAGCCGTTCTCATCGGATGCGTTGCTCAGATATCAAAGATCTCGCAGTCGTCCTCGACCTTTTTGCAGGCGGCCAGAACGTTCACCATGGTGTCGTGGGGGTCTGCGCCCTCTGCGAACTCCACCTTCATCTTCTGGGTCATGAAGCTGACGGTCGCATTTGCTACACCGGCCACGGTGTTGGCGGCGTCTTCCATCTTCTGGGCGCAGTTTGCGCAATCGACCTCGATCTTGTAGCTCTTCTTCATAATAAGTACCTGCCTTTCGGTTATTCTTCGATATGGTCCATCCCCATGGAGAGGATGCTGCGCACATGGTCATCGTCCAGTGCGTAGTAAACGGTCTTTCCGTCCCGGCGGAACCGCACGAGCTTCGAGTCCTTCAGCACCCGGAGCTGGTGACTCACCGCAGACTGGCTCAGCTGCACCGCATTCGCAAGGTCCTGCACACACAGCTCGCTGTCGTGGAGCGCATACAGGATCTTGATGCGGGAGGAGTCGCCGAACACCCGGAACAGGTCGGCCAGTTCATACAGCACTTCGTCATCCGGCATCACGAGAGGCCCCGGCTGCGCGGCGGGCAGAGCGTCTTTGGGGTCGTTCATGGCAGTTTCTCCTTTCGCGGCACATTCATGTGAACGTTTGTTCATGTGTTCATAGTATCACGCAGAAGAGGCCCTGTCAAGGCTTTTTGCAAAGATTTTGAGCAGAACCTCAAAATTGTAAAAAAATACCCCAATACGCAAGAAAACTGCGATTTCAATCTGCAAAAAGGGTGCGTTTTGAGCGCGGAAAAAGTGTCAATGTTTTCGTCGATTTTCGGTGAAGTTTTTTGCTGCCCATGGCAGATACATCACCGCCAGTGCTGCGGCGATGGCGGGCAGGAAGCCGAGTATATAATACGGTTCACCCAGAAATCTCGTGAAGGCACAGGTGATGACGTTGGCGGTTGGGTTGTTCAGGAAATAGAAGTTCGTGTACAGAGACTTGTTGAGAAAATAGATGGGCAAGGCGGTGCCGAACAGGAAAGCCAGTACCTGCGGCACCCGGCGGGGGCTGGGGCGGTAGCCGCCCACAACGAGAAGGACCGGGTAAAGCACCAGCAGGGCGTGGATGGAGACCGAGTGCAAGTTGATGAGCGTCCACCATGAAGGCACATCCAACCAGCTTGGGCAGAGCAGGGCCAGCGCCGCGCCGGGGATGCAGAGGGCGTAAAGTTCCTCTTTGCACCAGTTCTGGTCGAACAGGGTGTTGTACAGGCAGACGAAAACATTGATGCTGCATAGGTGGAGTGGGAGATAGCTCCAATTCCACTGGCCAGTCAGGGCCATGCCGAGCAGAAGGGCCGCTTCGTCAAGAAGCAGAAGCACCGTGACCCCCACCAGGATGCGCCGCCGCTGTTTTGGCCCGCTGTGCCTGTACCAGAGCGCAGCACTCAGGATGAAGATCAGTGAAAGCGCCAGTTCGGTGAGATGGATTCTTCCATACAGTGGGTAACACTGATAATTCACTCCGTACTCCAGCGCGGTGATATCGTAGGATTTCCAGAAGTCGTTCATAGGCGTACCCTCCCCCATTTTGCCCTATCATAACGCGTTTGGGGCTGGCAGAAAAGAGGAAAATGCAGAAATCCACCAAAAACAGGTGCATCGACGCGGAAAATGTGGTATCCTATCAGGAGATCGGAAATTTACTGCCGCAAGGCGATTCAGGAAAGGAAGTTTTTTATGTTGACTGTTGGTATCCACGGCGAGCAGAGCCAGCTCGTGACGAACGAAAACACCGCAAAGACCATGGGCAGCGGCACACTGGATGTGTTCGCAACGCCCGCACTGGTGGCACTGGCCGAAAAGACCTGCTGGATGAGCGTCGCGTCCGAGCTGGACGAAGGCTGCGGCTCTGTGGGCACCAAGCTGGAGCTGGAGCACACCGCCCCCACCCCCGTGGGCATGACCGTGACCTGTGAGAGCGAGCTGACCGCCGTGGAAGGCCGGAAGCTGGTGTTCAAGGTCTCGCTGCACGACGAAAAAGGCCCCGTGGGCGGCGGCGTGCATGAGCGCTTCGTCGTCAATGACGCGAAGTTCGCGGCGAAGGCGGAGAGCAAGAAAGGGTGAACCCTCTCAGTCACCTTCGGTGACAGCTCTCCCGAAGGGAGAGCCACTGGCGAGTCGGTAGTGGTCGTGCTGGACGAGCGAAGTTTTTTTCGATCGGGAACGGTCGGGCTCCGCTGTCTCGATTCACGGCTGCAATACAAATGCCGCTGCCAATGAGAGCAGGGCCCGGCACCTTGTGCCCCATCGGGCCCAAGCGAACAGCAGGGCTGGCCCGGTCTGCCAATGCCTCGCCCTTCGGGAGAGGTGGCAGTGCGCAGCACTGACGGAGAGGGCTAGTCCCGCAGCCGCTTCACGTTTTCCGGGCCTTGCCCTCCCTTGAGTGGGGACGGAGCGGTTCTTCCAACCGCAGCGGCGGTTCATCCTCCGCCATCACCTGTTCTTCGGCCCGCTGCTGGGCCTCGTGGAGGAGGCGGGCGGCCTGTTCGCTGGCGCGGAACAGTTCAAAGTACAGCGCTTTATAATCCGGCGCGGCAAACACCCCCTTCCCTGTCTGGTTGGGGATAGTCTGCCCCGCGCTGAGGCAAAAAATCAAAAGAGGAATCAGATCTTATGAAAAAAGTCAATCTTTCGTGGGCGGGCGCCGTGCTGGTGTTCGCTCTGCTGCTGTGGTGCACGGCGGCAACACCCGGCACCATTGCCGACCCGTCTACCTACACCTGCGCCGTGTACAGCACGGCGCTCTCCCTGCTGCCGCCGGTGGTGGCCATCGTGCTGGCCCTGAACACCAAGGAGGTCTACACCTCGCTGCTGGTGGGCATCGCGACGGGTGCGCTGCTCTTTGCCAACGGCAACCTGGAACTGGCCCTGAACACCCTGTTCTTCAACGAAGACGGCGGCATGGTCGCCAAGCTGTCCGACTCCAGCAATGTGGGCATTCTGGTCTTTCTGGTCATGCTGGGCATCCTGGTGGCCCTGATGAACAAGGCGGGCGGCAGCGCGGCCTTTGGCCGCTGGGCGTCCACCCACATCCACACCCGCGCGGGGGCGCAGTTCATGACCCTTGTTCTGGGTGTGCTCATCTTTGTGGACGACTACTTCAACTGCCTGACCGTAGGCTCCGTCATGCGGCCTGTGACCGACCGGCAGAAGGTCTCCCGCGCAAAGCTGGCCTACCTCATCGACGCCACGGCTGCCCCGGTCTGCATCATCGCGCCGGTGTCCAGCTGGGCGGCGGCCGTCACCTCCTCGGTGCCGGAAGGTTCGGGCATCAACGGCTTTACCATGTTCCTGCGCACCATTCCGTATAACTACTACGCCCTGCTGACCCTCATCATGATCCTCTTCCTCATCTTCACGGGCACCGACTACGGCCCCATGAAGCTCAACGAGGACAACGCGCTGAAGGGCGACCTCTTCACCACCGAAGACCGCCCCTACGGCGACGATGTGGACGACGGCACCGCAGCCTGCGGCCATGTCATCGACCTGATTTTGCCGGTGCTGGTGCTCATTGCGGCCTGCATCTTCGGCCTCATCTACACCGGCGGCTTCTTTGAAGGCGTGGACTTCATCACCGCCTTCTCCGACTGCAACGCCTCGGCGGGCCTGGTGCTGGGCAGTAGCATCGCGCTGCTGTTCACCTTCGTGTTCTACCGGGTGCGCGGCGTGATGACCTTTCAGGACTTCGCGGCCTGCATCCCGGAGGGCTTCAAGGCCATGGTCAGCCCCATGCTCATCCTGACGCTGGCGTGGACCCTTTCCGGCATGACCAACCTGCTGGGTGCCAAGTATTACGTGGCCAACCTGCTCAACGGCTCGGCGGCTGCGCTGCAATATCTGCTGCCGACCATCATCTTTCTGGTGGCGGTGTTCCTGGCCTTTGCCACCGGCACGTCCTGGGGCACCTTCTCCATCCTCATCCCCATCGTCTGCCATGCGTTCCCGCAGGGGGAGATGCTGGTCATCTCCATTGCGGCCTGCCTGTCCGGCGCGGTGTGCGGCGACCACTGCTCCCCCATCTCGGACACCACCATCATGGCGTCCGCCGGTGCTCATTGCAGCCATGTGAACCATGTGTCCACCCAGCTGCCCTATGCCATCACGGCGGCGGCCATCTCGGCGGTGTGCTATGTCGTCACCGGCCTGAGCCAGATGTTCCTGGGCGCCAGCGCCAGCCTGCTCACCTCGCTGGTGCTGCTGGCCGTGGCCATCGTGCTGGAGCTGGTGGTGCTGAACGTCATCCGGCTGCGCACGGCCAAAGCAGACTGACCCAACCGGCGCTTTTTGGCCCTGCCAAGGGGGCAAAAATCGCCATTCGCGCAGGTTTCAGGGCCTTTCACGCGGTTTTGCTTCCCTTCCGGCCGTTTTTGTGGTATGCTGGACCCAGAAATGAACGACCGTGCGACCTTTGGTGCAGCCTTTGGCAGAAAAGGAGGACGACCCCGATGAAAAAACGCATTCTCAGCCTGATCCTCGCACTGAGCATGGTGCTCTCCGTGCTCCCCCTGGGGGCCTTTGCAGAAGGCTCCACCGGCGGCGAACTCGTCATGAAGGGCGGCTACCCGGACTGTTCGAACGGCACCACGGGCAACGGCTGGAGTTACGATAGCAGCACCCAGACACTGATTCTGAAGGGTAAAAATAGGGAATTTGATTTCAGTTTGGCCAATCCCCAAGACACTACCAATAAAACACCGGCCGATTCGGCTGTGAAATGTGCGATTGAATCGGGTGCGAAGATTACCGGCGGCACCTTTGAGGGGAGTGTGAAAAATCACTGGTACATTACCGACGGCATCTTTTATGGAACAGTGACAAACTTACGTGAATGGTTCGATGGCAATCTCGACACAGGAACGATCCAAGGCGGAACCTTCAATGGCAAGGTGGACAACACCGTCAACGCAGCAATCGAGAACGGCACCTTTGAGAAAGAAGTGACAAACAGCGCCGGAAAGATCTCTGGCGGAACCTTCAAGGGCGATGTGACAAACAACAACCGAGGAGATATCACTGGTGGAACCTTCAATAAAAAAGTGACAAACAACGCCGGAGGATACATCACTGGTGGCACCTTCGCGGGCAGTGTGGAAAATGAGTGGGAGATATCCGGTGGTGTGTTCAACGGCAAAACAGGTTTGGACGGGGTAACAGGTCTCCACTCCATCACCTGGGATGCGGCCTGCTCCAATGCCAAGATCGAGAAAGTCAACGATGTGTCCGCGGATTGGACCCCCCACGTTGTTGTGATCCAATTGCCCGCATCCACGGCGAAGGAAGTGACCATCACTGCCGACACCGAAATCTTCAGCCTGAACGGCAAGCCCATCGGCACGGACTACAGCAGCAGCTACGGCAGCGACAAGACGACCGTGACCTTTACCATGCCGAACGAGAATGTGGTGCTGAGCGGAGCGATCACCTGCACCAACCTCGTGATGAAGGGCGGTTATCCGGAGGCTTCCAACGGCGGCACCACCCCCTGCAAGGGCAACGGCTGGACTTACAGTAAAAAAGACACGTCGAACCCGAAAGGCAAACTGACTCTGACGGATGGAACGTATGATTTCAGTTACACCTATCCCCAAAACAGTAATGGAGCGGGGGCAGAGCCTGTGGCGTGCGCGGTTGAGACTCAATTGCGTGTGAAAATTACCGGCGGCACCTTTGAGGGAGAAGTGATAAACAACGACCTAGGAGTAATCTCTGGTGGAACCTTCCATGAAAAAGTGTCAAACTACAACGGAATGATCATCGGCGGAACCTTCAAGAGCAGTGTGACAAGCAAGGGCCACGGAAGAATCTTTGGCGGCGTGTTCAACGGCAATGCAACTCTAACCAACGTAACAGGTCTCCACTCCATCACCGTGGCCTCCGGTGCCAAGATCAAGGAAGTCAACGGTATGTCTGCGGATTGGGACCCCTACGTCGTCGTGACCGAAAATGCCACGACGAATGAAGTAATCATCACCGCCGACACCGAGATCTTCAGCCTGAACGGCAAGTCCATCGGCGATGGCAACTGCAAGAGCAGCTACGACGGCAGCGACTATAAGACCGTGAAATTCACCATGCCGGGCGAGCCCGTGGTGCTGAACGGAGCGATCACCTGCACCGACCTCGTCATGGAGAAGGGCTGGCCGAAGGCTTCCAACGAGGGCACAATCTCTTGCGAGGGCACCGACTGGAGTTACGATCACATCACCAAGACACTGACTCTGACGAGTGGAACGTTTGATTTCAGTTCCACAGAGCCTGTGCAGTGTGCGATTCAATCGTCTGCGACAATTACCGACGGCACCTTTGAGAAAAAAGTGACAAACAACGCCGGAGGAATAATCTCTGGTGGCATCTTCCAGGACACGTGCAGTGTGACAAACAACGGCACCATAAAGAACGGCACCTTCAAGAACGTGTGCAGTGTGACAAACGAAGGTGCCAACGCCACCATAGAGAACGGCACCTTCAAGAACATGTGCAGGGTGACAAACAACAGCACCATAGAGAACGGCACCTTCAAGGACATGTGCAGTGTGGAAAACAACGGCACCATCAATAACGGCACCTTCACGTACAAGGTGGAAAACACCGGCAAAGGAACGATCTATGGCGGCGTGTTCAACGGCAATGCAACTCTAATCAACGTAACAGGTCGCCACAACATCACCTGGGATGCGGCCTACTCCGGTGCCAAGATCACGGAAGTCAACGATGTGCCTGCGGAGTGGGACCTCTACGCCTACGCAGGCACCACCGTGACCATCACCGCCAGCACCGAAATCTTCAGCCTGAACGGCCAGCCCATCGGCACGGGCAACTGCAACAGCAGCTACGGCGTCGACAAGACGACCGTGACCTTTACCATGCCGGACGACAAGGACGTGGTGCTGAACAAAGCGATCACCAGCACCGACCTCGTCATGAAGAAGGGCTGGCCGAAGGATTCCAGCGGCGGCAAAACCCCCTGCAAGGGCGACGGCTGGGAGTACATCCCCAATGACCCGACCTATGGCGACAGGCTGCTTCTGACGGGCAGCAACCAGACCGGCGGGCTGTTCGATTTCAGCACCATCGGAGATGGTTCGGCGGTGGAGTGCAACGTCTTTGTGGGCAAGCCGACGGCCATCACGGGCGGCGAGTTCAACGGCAAAGTGTTCAACAACAGCGGCATTCTGGGCGGCACTTTCCACGGCGAGGTCGAGAATATGGGACCGGGCCGCATCATGAATGGCACGTTCAAGAACTCGGTCGAGAACAAGGGCAAGATCGAAAACGGTGCGTTCCACGACGAAGTCAAGAACAACGGCACCATCAACGACGGTGCGTTCCACGGCAAAGTCGAGAATAACAGTGCCATCAATGGCGGCACCTTCAACGACGAAGTCAAGAACAACGGCACCATTGAGAAGGGCACCTTCAACGGTGCAGTCAAGAACAACGGCACCATCAACGACGGTACCTTCAACGGCAAAGTTGAGAATAACAGTACCATCAACGGCGGTGCGTTCAACGGCGCTGTGACCAGCAGCGGCACAGTCAGCAAGAACATCACCGGCAGCGGTACGCTGAACGGCGAGCCCATCACCAAGTCGGAACCGGAGCCGGAACCCGAACCGACGCCGGAACCCGAACCGACGCCGAAACCCGAACCGACGCCGAAACCCGAACCGAAACCGGAACCGAAACCGGAACCGAAACCGGAACCGGAGCCGAAACCGGAACCGACACCGGAACCGAAACCCAATCCGGAGCCTCAACCGGAACCGGAGCCGGAACCCACCACCTACACCGTGACCGTCATCGGCGGCACGATCGACGGCAAGACGTCCGTTTCCGCCAAGGAGAACGACACCCTGACCGTGGTGCTGGACCAGAACGACATTCCGGACGGCATGACGTTTGACCTGTGGAGCATTTCGTCGAGCAAGCTCAGCGGCGATATCAACGTCGATTACCGGGCCGAGGCCATGACCTTCCAGATGCCTGCCGAGGATGTGACCATCCGGGCGCAGTACCGCTCGGCGGAGATCATCGAGGACGCAGCGCCCTCTCCGCTGGCAACGGCGGCGACCATCGCGGTGGGCGGCGCAGCCGCAGGCATCGTGGTGTGGCAGGGCGTGAGCCTGGGCGTAGACCTCTACCTCGCCAATGCGCTGCCCCAGGGTGTGCCGGTGCCGACCGACCGCCGTGCGCTGGCGCTGCTCCTGTGGGAGACCGCAGGCAAACCGGAGGTGGCTCTGCCCACCCTTTACGGCGATATCCCCACCGAAGAGATCGAGCTGCAAAAGGCCACCCGCTGGGCGGTCCAGAACGGCCTGATGGACGCGGCCGACAAGAAGGATGCGTCCTTCTTTGACCCGGACCATTATGTCACCAAGATGGACGTCTTCGGCGCATGGCTCCGGCTCAAAAAGCTCCTCGGCACCACCTGAACATCCCCGACGCAGTGAGCGTCCCCCTTAACGCAAAGGACCTCCCGGCCTGCATGGGCTGGGGGGCCCTTTGTTTCAAAACGGAAAAATTCCGTTGCTTCTGGGAAAAAACATGGTATACTAAAGGAAATTGAGCGATCGGAAGGAGCCGTACCATGCTGGAAAAAGCATTCAACGACGTTTACACAAAATTCAAGCTGCACTTCTATCAGAACGTGTTTCAGCGCTTTGCCACCCGCGAGGCGACCCTGACCACGGTGGAGTCCTTCTGCATGGAGGGCATCATGGCCATGGGCGAGCCCACCATTGCGGAGTTCTCGCGGATGATGAAGATCTCTACCCCCAACGCGGCGTATAAGATCGGCAGCCTGATGCGCAAGGGCTACGTGGAAAAGATCCAGTCCGCCAAGGACCGGCGCGAGTACCACCTGCGCCCCACCCAGAAGTATTTCGAGTATTACAACATCAGCTATTCCTACCTGCACACCGTGGTCGAGCGTGTGCGGGAGCGCTTCCCCGCCGAGGACGTGGACAAAATGGAACAGATGCTCACCATCATCAGCGAGGAGCTGATGCCGGAGCTGGATCTGAAATCAAAGACGGCGGACGAATAAGCGCCGTTTCACCCCGTTGGAGTAAAACGGCCGGGGCAATTGCAATCCGTGCGCCGGAATGATACAATAGGAGCCAGCGAGAACCGCCGCCGGACGTTTTTCCGGCAAGTGCAAGTGTAAGAAAGAAGGCTTTTATCATGAGCATGAATACAGTCCCTGAGCGTCTGGCTGCGCTGCGCGCCGCCATGGACGCCAATGGCGTGGACCTCTACCTCATCCCGGTGGGCGACCCGCACTCCAGCGAGTATCTGCCCGACCACTACACCTCCCTGACCTATTTCTCCGGCTTCCACGGCGAGAACTCGAACTTCGTCGTGACCAGAGACAAGAGCGCCTTGTGGGCCGACGGCCGCTATTTTGTGCAGGCCGAAAAGGAGATCGCGGGCACCGAGATCGAGCTGGAACGGATGGGCGAGCCGGGTGTGCCTACCGTGGAGCAGTATTGCGCCGATGCCCTGCCGGAAGGCGGTGTGCTGGGCCTGTGCGGCCTGACCGCTTCCTGCCAGCTGGTGCGCAGCGTACAGAAAGCGCTGGACGCCAAGCACGGCACCATCAAGACCCTGAATCTGGAAGATGAGCTGTGGACCGAGGGCCGCCCCGCCCTGCCGGAGACCCCGGCCTGGCTCCTGAGCAAGGAGTATGCGGGCTTTGCCCCCGCCGAGAAGCTGGAGCAGCTGCGGGCCAAGCTCAAGGAGCTGGGCTGCACGGCCCAGCTGGTGGGCAAGCTGGACAACCTGGCCTGGCTGCTGAACCTCCGCGCGATGGACATCCAGTGCACCCCCTATGCCATGGCCTACTGCTATGTGACCGGGGACCGTGCCGTCCTCTTCATCAACACCCGTCGTCTGGGCGCGGAGGCCGCTGCCGAGCTGAAGGAGAACGGCGTCGAGATCGCCGAATATGACGACATCCTCACCTTCCTGGCCGCAGAGACCGAGGCCCAGACCGTTCTGGCCGACCCGGCTTCCGTCAACTATGCGGTCTATGAGACCCTGCGCAACAACCCGGTCCTGACCGTCAAGGACGAGGCCGACCCGCTGCTGCCGATGAAGGGCGTCAAGAACGAGACCGAGCTGAACCACAACCGTGAGACCCATCTGCGCGATGCCGTGGCCATGGTGCGGTTCCAGAAGGAGCTGGAAGAGCGTCTGGCCGCAGGCGAAGAGCTGACGGAGCTGACCGTGGACGAGATCCTCCACAAGTACCGCTCGGCACAGGACAAGTTCATCGTGGAGAGCTTCGGCACCATTGCAGCCTACGGCGGCAACGCGGCCATGATGCACTACCATGCTACCGAGGAAGACCACGCCAAGCTCGAAAAGAAGGGCTTTTTGCTGGTGGACAGCGGCGCGACCTACATGGACGGCACCACCGACATCACCCGCACCTACCCGCTGGGCGAGCTGACCGAGGACGAAAAGCGGTTCTACACCTGGACGCTGCAGTGCCACATCGACATTGCCAAGGCTATCTGGCTGAACTACTGCGACGGCCACATGCTGGATACCATCGCCCGTGAGCCGCTGTGGCAGCACCTTATCAATTACCGCTGCGGCACCGGCCACAGCGTCAGCTTCGTGGGCAATGTCCACGAAGGCCCCCACGCTCTGAACGGCCGCAACACCACCGTGTTCCAGCCGGGCATGATCGTCACCGACGAGCCGGGCGTCTACGAGAGCGGCGTCGTCGGCATCCGCATCGAGAACGAGCTGGAGTGCTACCACAAGGCCGACAACCAGTACGGCACCTTCCTGGCCTTCCGCCCGCTGACCTTTGTGCCCATCGCCACCTCGCCTGTGGTGCCCGGCATCCTGACCAAGGACGAGATCGAGTGGCTGAACGCCTACCACCGCGAGGTCTTCACCAAGCTCGCTCCCCGCCTGACCGAGGAGGAGCGCGACTGGCTGGCCAAGAAGTGCGCCGCCATCGGAGCGTAAATAAGGATAAAAAGACCCTCTCAGTCTCGCTGGCGCTCGCCAGCTCCCCCGATGGGGGAGCTTTGATGCAGGTTCAACTCGACATCAAAACCTCGCCCTTTGGGAGAGGTGGCATTGCACAGCAATGACGGAGAGGGTTCTTTGTTATCATTCCTGTTCCGGTTTGTGCTCTTTCCAGTAGGCTTTTGCCTCATCAATGGCCTTTTTGAACGGGCCGGAGGGGTAGGTGCTCTCGGCGATGTCCACCAGGAATTTATACAGCTGGGGGCGCACCTCCTCATACATGCCAAGGCGGGTGTAGAGGTCTTTGTAATAGCGGAACACCTGCAGCTTGTTCTGCACCACGGTGGATACGTGGACCTGCGTGTGGCAGATGCTCTGCGGGTTCTGGACGTAGTAATAACCGGCCTTGCCGATGGAAACGAAGGTCTCGGCGTACTGGATATACCGCAGGTTGAAGACGAGGTCTTCGGCCCAGTGCATCTCGCTGACGAACTGGATGTCGTTCCGGGTCAGGAGGTCGCGGCGGTAGAGCTTGTTCCAGAGCACACTGTAAAAATAGGAGGCGGGCTTGTCCATCAGGCGGAGCGCGAAGGTGTCCTTGTCATAAACGCCTGCGGGCAGAAAGCCGTACTCCCGCATCTCCGGGGGCCGGGCGACACTCATGACGCCCAGCTCGTCCTGGATCTTATCGAGCACCTGTTCGGGCTTGGAAGCGCCCGCCGGGATGACCATCTTGTAGGGTGCGATGACGAGGTCGGCGGTGTGCTCCTCGGCCGCGGCCACGAGAGCAGCTGTGAAGTCCGGGTCGAGGTAGTCGTCGCTGTCCACGAACTGCACATACTTGCCGCCGGCCAGCTTCAGGCCCAGGTTGCGGGTGTCCGCTACGCCGGAGTTTTCCTTGTCCACCAGCACGATGCGGGGGTCTTTAGCGCGGAACTCTTCGCAGACGGGCAGGCTCTGGTCCTTGGAACCGTCGTTCAGGATGATGATCTCGATGTTGGAATAGGTCTGTGCGCAGATGCTGCCCACGCAGCGGGCCAGATGGTTCTGGGCGTTGTACACGGGCAGGATGATGCTGACAAGGGGCTGATTCATGGCGGCGTCTCCTTTTCTGATTTTATAGTAACTATACTCCCGTGCGGCGCAAAATGCAAGCGCCCGGAAGGCCGGGCAGGAGGAAGGAATTGAAAAAATGATCTTTCACATTGCGGTCTGCAGCCCGGATGCGGT
>ERZ779889.2708-NODE-2708-length-14087-cov-33.788341_pt1 | contig 14087 bp, 12 predicted proteins | sample MGYA00511030_ERZ779889 | MGnify/ENA primary metagenome ERZ779889 (study PRJEB29588, sample SAMEA2160616) | human gut metagenome | biome: human gut; feature: human-associated habitat; material: faeces | place: Denmark | collected 2008/2010 ...
GTCCTGTGCCGCCTGTTGCTCCGGGGTCTTATTGAGGGCAGCTTCCCGCGCCCGTTTGCTGATACGCTTTTTTGTGCCTTTGCTTTCGTTCACTTCGATAGCCCCGTCACGGGTCATTTTCTGCGTGATCTTGTCACGGGCTTTGTACTGCTTCATGGTCTGTCACCTCCAAACTGTTGAATTGCTGCGGGTTGTACCTGTGTGCGTCCCGGTTGAAGTGGGGCGGCGGTATCTCCCGGTACTGCCTATCCCCGACACGGACAGCAAAATATAAGTCCTTGTCTTTAGGGTGGGGTAGCTTTTGGTACTCCGGGTACTGCGCTAAAATGCCTTTCGCTTTTTCTGTCAGCGGGTAGATATAGCGGAACATTCGCCCGTTGATCTTGTCAATGCCCTTGCTCTCGCAAAAGCCATAGGTCAGCCAATGCCGCTTTTTTACCCCGTCAAATGCCGCGTTTTCAAGCAGCAGCTTTCCCGTGCTGCGGGGGTGTATCTTCTCCCCGGTTTCCCGGTCGCGGTAGACGCTGGTTGTAAAGCTCCCAAGATAGCGGAAGTTTGCCGCTTGATATACATAGCCGCATTTCCCCATGATACCGTCCGCAAGGGTATAAAGAAAAAGACAGCCTGTATGTTCCCGCACCCACTTAATGAGGGCAGACAGGGCAAGGCTGCCGAAATACCCGTTCCCGTTCTCCGACGGGAGAAAGCACATCTTTCCGATCTCCAAATAATGCGCGGTCAGCAGCGCATGGCGGGGGAATAGTTTTTGTATGGTCTGTAAGGGCTGCGTCCCCCAGCCCAGCGTTACCACGCCGGAAAGCTCCCCGTCCCGGTATATCCCCAAGAAATGCTTGTTCAGACGGGGCAGCACCTTTGAATAATGGTATGCCCGGATAAAGGGAACGGCGGTCTTTTCGTCTATCTCCTGTATGGAAAGCGGGGTCTGCTTATGTTTACTGATTGTTCATCACCTCCATTCTGCGCCCAGCAGGGGCGCAAGGCTTCTAAAAATGTTTACAGGTTACGCGCCGCCCACTTCCTCCGGCTTCGTCGTCATAACGCGGTACAGCTCGGTATCTTTCGGGAAACGGTCTACAAAGGGCAGAATGACGTTGCCATAGAATAAAAGCCCCTCGCCCGCTTCGGAATGGGTGACATAGCTCATTTGCTGCGGGGAGATATTGAGCTGTTTCGCAAGGATAGCCCGGTCGCCCGCTGCTTGATTGAGCATGAGGACAAAATCGCTGTTCTCAAAGATATTCTCTACTTCACGGGAAGCAAGCAAATCGTAGGGTAGGGTAAAGGCGCCTTGCCGCCGCTGGCGGTAGGTTTCCTACACCCTCCCTCGGAACCGGACTTACTCCTCTCGAAGTATCCGGCTCCCCATTAGTAATTAACGTATTGATTAGTGTCTGTGTATTCTTTCATGGCACTTGCTACAAACAACAAGCGTTTTCCGCCGCTTCTTTTTCATCACGGTTTCCCAATCAGAATTACCCAATTCGTTTAAGTTCCGTATAACGTGAACCTCATACAAATCGGCTTCTTTACACCCACATAGTTCACAAACTCTGGCATTGAGCCGTTGTCTAATAGTGGTTTTCCAGCTGAATTTCTTTCTCTGATAAATGATGTCACTCGCTTCGCCACGCTTACAATCTGCGATTTTAACAGGGCGAACACGTTTTGTTCCTGCTTTAGTTTCATAAGGGACAGACCATGTTTTCCCGTCTTTATACTGGCGAATGATTTTGCGGATACTGGTTTTGTGCTTATTAGCAATCGTCTTTAAGCAACTGTACTCCATAAGATAGCAGAAGTAGTCCAGCGTGTGATAATCACAAGCCAGATTGTAATAGTTGCATAATCCTCTTGCTTCGGCATTGTACTGTTCCACAATCTCATAATCCGCAAGGTTGAGAAGTCCGGCTCGGTGTATCGGCTGAAACTCCCCGTTTTCCTTTTGGCGAATGACTTTCTTTGCAAACATGAATTTCTCAATCTTTTCCGTATGGGGAACAGACAGGGCAACTTTCATGTGCAGGGTACGGGATTTTCTCCACGTTCCGTTTTTCATTCTGTGACCTTTGACTTCCTGATTTCTGCGGACGCAAATATCATATCCAATGAAACGGACTTTTTCGGAGCTGTGCGTTATCAGCGTCTTTTCCTCGCTTAGAGTTAATTTCAGCTCTGTGCTTAGAAATTCAGCGATTTCGGCTTTCAAGTCCTCACATTCCGCTTTTGTGCCGCACACACCTGCCAGCCAATCGTCCGCATAACGGACAAAAGTGAACTTCTTGTTGTCGGCAGGTTTGCAGGGCAGATTTCTCATAGCTTCCTTCTGTGCCCTATGCTGGTCAATCAGTTCTTGTCTTGCCGCTTCATCAGCGGTATGGTCAATCCAATAAGACAGTCTTTTTAATTCTTTGCTTGCCGCATGATATTCCGGTGTCTGATATGCAGACCTCGGCTTATCAAAGCGTTCTGCGATTTCCCGAAACTTCTTGTCCAGCTCATTCAGATAGATATTTGCAAGTATTGGAGAACAGATACCACCCTGCGGGGAACCGCTGTAAGTGGCGTTGTATTTCCAATTCTCGATATACCCAGCTTTCAAAAACTGGCGAATGATGTTCAGAAAACGACTGTCCTTGATTTTCCTGCTCAAAATCTCAATCAATTTTTCGTGATTGATGTTATCAAAACAACCTTGTATATCGCCCTCGATAAACCAGACCACGCCTGTGAAGTCAGAAGAAATCTGACGGAGTGCGGTATGACAGCTTTTACCCGGTCTGAAACCGTGGGAGTGGCTGTCAAAGACAGGTTCATAGATAGCTTCTAAAATCATTCTGACAACTTCTTGCAGGAGCTTGTCACGGAAAGACGGGATACCCAGCGGACGGAGCTTTCCGTTTTTCTTTGGAATATACTCACGCCTTACAGGATTGGCTTTGTAGGTTCCGTCCTTTAGTGACTGGATTAACTCTTTTACATAGAAGTCACTGAAACCGTCTGCGGTATCGTTGTCGATACCCTGTGTTGTTGCACCTTTGTTTGCATAAAGTTTCTGATAGGCGGCGTAGTAAATATCTTCACGAAGTAAGTATCTGTAAAGTCTTGTGAATACGCCGTCTTTGTGTTCGCTGGAACACTTTTCAATACGCTCTAAAATTTCAGATGTTGGTTTCATTGAGGTTTCTCCTCCCTTTCATTCTTACATTTTAGATGTTACTAACTGGCTCCCTTCGCCATGTAAGGGTCGTTATCCCTCTCGGACTACTATGGAGCCTCCGTTACCATATCCGGCAAATGAGCCAGACTTAGGCAATCCCCAGTTAGCACTGTGCATAGGTTAGTGAAGATTGTCGGATATGCTTTCGGTTCGTTGTGACGTGTTCTCACGCCTGTTTCATAACGTGTTGGCAGTTGTCCCGCCGTGAAAGATGACGTGACAGCGTTATGACATGGGTTTCAGGACTTTTCCCACACCTGCAAAAAACAGGAACTGGAACCTTACATTCGATAAACCCAATCTTATCCTCATATCTTCTTAACATTAGAAAACAGTCGCACCTAAGTCCTTTGGTGACTATTCCTTTTTCTGCCATGCGCTGTTCCCGTAAAGGATTTCTCCTTAGTCGGTAAGGCAGATTGTTTCGCACACTGCCGTGTGCGGCAGTACCTTAGACTGCTTTGCACAGCGCCCTATCTGGGCGCACTTTGACATTCTGGGTGATACCGGTCGGCAAGCCGCCCCATTTACGGAATCGCTTCCAGATTTCTACGGAATAGGTTGCCGTCTGTTCTTCCTTCAGAAGCAATGCCGATAGGTCAGACCCTTGCGGGTCTTTCGCCCCGGCCCACACCGTGCAAGCAACTTTCATTGCACACGGCGTTCCATGGGATAAGTCTTTATTGCTAATACAGTTACTTCAAAGTCTGGTTAATTGTTATAAGGTTAACTGCTTCCAATCCTGCTTTGGCTCTCCATTTGTTAAGCTTGGCAATCTTGGCAGGTGCCCTGCAATCGAATAAATCAATGAGGGACTTGATGATTTTCACGTCAGTAGAATAGATAAGGCGCTTTATATCCTTGTGAACGATTCTGAGGTTGGCATATTCATCCGTACCACCTTGGCTTGGTGGATTAAGATATATGCACTCCACATCCTCAAACGCAAGGGACACCTTTGAGAGTTCACACTTACCTTTAGATGCCACAAATCGTGACAGGCGGTTATCACAAAATTCGATACTATGTTTCGTATCGTTGTCTCTGCTTAACTTCAACAGCGTTTCTCCGTATTTAGATTTAGCAAGCATGCGGTGAATACGTTCACGTCCCTGTGGGGTGTAACGATTGGTGTCCACTTGGAAGAACATCGGATTCTGCGTTCTGCAGTAAGCTACAGGAACAACAATCATTCCATTGATATATCTAACCTGCTTCGACTCCCCATACTTCTGATAGAAATATTCGTCCATTGCACCTTTCAATGTCGGTGGTCTTTCCTTGGAGAGGTCTGCACGACTGTTCAGTCTCGTCTTCATGGTTATATCAATCGACGGGAACAGTCTGTGAACATCCGCATTTATCATGGTAGCCATGTTATAGTACTGGTGCATACCAATAACTGCTTGGTTGTATCTGATGAGGTCATCGTGCTGTGATTGTTCACTCTCATGAGATTTACAGGCTTGAGCCATGGCATTTTTCAACTTCGCTTGTTGAGAATTGATGGCTTTGTCGGTCATATGAGACTTGATAGACCATTTCTTTCCCTTCTTGTAAAGCTTAAATTTTATGCCGAGGAAGTCGCTGTAGCCTTTGGTAAGATTCGTAATTCGTGACTTATCTGGAGAGGTTTCCAGCTTTAGTCTGTCCATCAGCCATTGCTCGACCGCATGCTTCAGCTTGACAGCGTCAGAATACGACTTGCAAAATATCTTGAAATCATCCGCATATCTCACTATGTGACACTCTTTCAAGCGGGACTGTCGCAACTTCTTGTACAGGTTTCCTTTATTCGGAGTGCCATTTTTGTTCATATAAATATCGCTTTTCAGAGGATGCTTTGCAGGCATTTCCTCCCATTGACTGGCTATCCACCAGTCAAGCTCATTCAGAACAATATTTGCCAGTAATGGACTAAGTACACCACCCTGAGGCGTGCCTTTATCGGGTACCGTTCTAACCCCGTTTTCTTCAATGGGGGCTTTCAGCATCTTTCCTATCAAGGAAATCAGCCTTTTATCCCGAATTCCCAACGTCCATATCTGTTTCAGTAGCTTCCCATGGTCAACGTTATCAAAGAATCCCTTGATATCTACATCAACTACATAGTGGAATCCGTCCACCTGCGCCAGTTTGTAACACACGGCAACGGCATTCTTAGTGCTACGATTCGGTCTGAAACCATAGCTGTGCCGATAAAACTTGGCTTCGCATATAGGCTCCATAACCTGCAATACGCTTTGTTGTACAATCCTATCTATTACAGTAGGAATTCCTAATGGTCGCATTTTTCCATTCGGCTTTGGGATATACACCCTTCTGACCGCTTTGGGTTGATAGTTAAGGATTTTGTCCCTAACGCATCGAACCAATGCTTCCTCTGACATCTCAGCTAAGTCCTTAAAGGTCTTACCGTCGACACCAGGCGTGTTGCTTCCTTTGTTTGATTTGAGATTACGATATGCCATTTTGATATTGGCATCTGAACCGATAATACTTATCAGATCCGTGAAAATCTTTTTGTTCGCACTATCCGCATATAATGCATCCTGTACTTCGACCATGCCGTAATACTCAGCATGACGGATAGCACTTTTCTTTAACAATTCCTTTCTTTGCATAGTCAACATCACCTCACTCTCGCAAGACTTGTTTCTCTTAGTCATACTCGAACCTATGAATGTTAACTGCATTACTTTATTAAACTTGTTTTGTCGACTGGCAGACAGACCAGTCGTCCCACTAGAGGCTATTGCTCCACTCCCATTACAGGAGCTTCGTCGCTCGTGCCTCCGCTCTCACAACGATAAAGGTAAGTTATACAGTGTGCTTTCCTTACCAACAGGTCATAGCATGTGCAACTGCTCACTGTTCGTTGCTTTCGACGTTCCAATATGGTGCAATATACTGTACTTAGGTGCCTCCTTTGAGCCTGCTAATTTCCATTGCCTGTAACAATGCTCCGACTTTCACTTCCACCCAGTTACTTTTCGGTAATCAGCGCCAAACCGTTGGCATGCGCTTTTCAACGCATTCGAATTTTAGACTCTTTAAATCGTCAGTTCGTCCCCACTTCCGTGGATACTCACCATATACAGCTTCACTACATAATCACAGGCAACCCACACCTCTGTGAATCTTTCCTCAGCCTTACCTGTTAGGATCTGCTTTTTGCTCTTCACCCTAACTTTTGACAACCCGATAGCTTTTGCACAACTATCACGCTGTAGGGAGTTTACGTGTGTCCCTTCAGGGCGTTACCCCTTCATTTGAACAACACCATATCAGTTGTATCAGTAGCTTTTTCTTTTTACGGACGGCTACTGACCCCGCTGTCTATTCAACAAGCGGAACGTCTCGTCCGATGGAACTCGTCAATATAATATCTGGTCGATTTACCGGCAGAACGGTTGGCAGTTACACGCCCCCAGACCTGATCCTGAACAATCAGCATACCGATTTTTTTCAGCTGATTGCCCAGCTCCTTAATGTCGAAGCACACCAGACGATTCTGAATATCCACATTGGTTCTGTTGTTAAACAGTTTCAGAGAACCCTTAACATAGATTTCCAAGGCGGTCGCTACATGGTGGGCTTCCTTTTCGTCCTGCTTCAGAAGGGCATCATACAAATCCTCAAGGATCGGCATATTCTCAGGGGCAGGATTGTCGAAATATCTCTGGTAAATCTGATGCACACAACGGTCGATAACCGTCTTTTCGATAGGCTGCAAGCCATCCTTACTGCCCATAATCAACTCACAGAGGGACAGGATAAAATCGGCTTTCAGTGCTACGGGGTTGTCATCCTCAGAGTAGTTCAGGTTGATATCCATGGGGTTGATATAGTTGGTACTGGAGGAGCTGATTTTTACCACCTGACCATTGAACTTGTGAACCAGAGCCGCATATTCCGCTTCGGGGTCGCAGATGATAATATCGTCATCCGTAACCAGGAACGCATTGGTGATTTCACGCTTTGCGGAAAAGGATTTACCGGAACCGGGAGTACCCAGAATCAGTCCGTTGGGGTTCTTGAGCTTCTTTCTGTCCACCATGATAAGGTTGTTCGACAGAGCATTCAGCCCGTAATAGAGCGTTTCTCCACCATTCTGGAACAGCTCCTGTGTGGTGAAAGGCACAAAAATAGCCGTGGAACTGGTAGTCAGGCCACGACGAATCTCGATCAGGTTTTGTGCCAATGGCAGGCTGCTCATCAGCCCGGATTCCTGCTGAAAATCCAAACGGCGCAGATTGCAGTTATGCTTCTGGGCGATGCTCTGGGCTTGGAACACATTGTTCTCCAGTTCCTGCTCGGTGCGTCCGGTGTTCAGCACCAGAAACGTCACCATGAACATTCGCTCGTTCTGGCTCTGCAATTCTTTCAGAAGCGACTTCGCATCTTTGCCATAGGTAGCAAGGTCAGACGGGATAATGTCCATGTCATAGCCGGAACGCACCGCTTTTTTCTGTTCCTCGATTTTGGAACGGTCAAGCTCGGTGATGGTTCTCTTGATGGTCTTAATCGCCGCAGTCTGGTCAACCGACTGGATGTGCATGGTCACAATCTGCGTGGATTCCATATCCAGAAAATCCGCCAGCATACGGTCAGACAGGTCTGATGCCGTAATTGCCAGATAGGACATCGAACCGAAGATGCTGCCCATCTGGAAGGTGCGGTTGGTCTTAAAGGCAAATGCCGTCGGAGCAATGAAGTCCTTTACAGACAGCCCGGATTCCACAAGATACTTCCAATCGAAGAAGAACTTATCATTATCACCCATGTGGAACATAGAGTGCATCAGATGCAGCCGCTCTTTGCCGTTCATAGTAGTGGCAATGACACCCAAACGACGAAAGTTATTGAGCAGATCGTTTTCGATATGGTTGAGTCTCGGCTTTGCCTGCCTCATGGATTCGGCTTCAATGCCGAATGTCAGGTACTTGGTTTTGGTCAAGCCGTTGTTGCCCTGCGCCAACTGCTTTTTCAGCATCTGGCTATACTCGGCACGGACAGGATTGAAGCTGTCCTTCTTGAACGGGATACGGATACTCTTTTCAAAGCTCTCAGCATCGGTACTCAGGTTCATAAAGGAAAGCTCGAAGTGAATGGAGCTGTCAAAGAAATTCAGGAAACTGCACCACTCATCGAAGATGGCAGTCTTATCTTCCTGCTGTGCCAGCTGATAGTTGATGTCCTGAAACTGAATCGTCTTGGTGTAATAGCTGTCAGTGACACGGCAGATGCCATCCGGGAACATTCTCTGAAAGGGAATGGACTGCTGTGCAGTCTGCGGAATACCATTGTCCTTCTTTGCCCGTTCCACAACAGCTTTAATTTCTCGCTGCTGCTTCCGATTCAGATTTGCAGGCATTTTGATGTTTCTTGCCTGCGGCTTCTTTTTGAAAAACAATTCGTTCAACCTCCTTTTCCAGTTTGTACTGACGCATCAAAGCGTCATAATAGTTGTCCGTCTGATAAGGGCGAACCTTGGGACGAACGAATTTAGTCTGAATGAAGTGTTCAACAACCACTTCCAACGGCTGACCATCCTTTTCATACATTGCCAGAAAGAACAACGGCAACATGACGATCATCATGGACAGTGCTGCAAGGCTCACATTTCCGGTTGCTTTGACCAGAAAGAAAATCGGCACTCCGATGAGTGCCGCCGCACCAAAGCAAAGTAACTGCCGTTTCGTCAGATTGAAGAACACTTTTGTTTTTACCCTCGTCAGGTCACGAGGTACGGGAATATACGCTGCCAAACAATTTCCTCCTTCCCTTAGTGAGCGCTGAATACACCCTTCGCAAGCGAACCGGTCTTAAACAGGGTGAAGCACAAAAGGACGGTGTAGCCCATAACACCCCAGATAGAGCCGATGATGTCGTCACTGAATGCGATAGACTGAATCAGTACCGCATAAATGCCTACGCAGATCATAATCAGGAATCCCTGGAATCCGATTGCAAACAGCGAACGCAGATAATTCTGTCCGATATTGCTTTGCTCTCTGTTTCCAAAAGTGGAGAGTGGAATCGGGGCAAGGCTGACCATCAGATAAATTTCAATCATTCGACCGTAGACGATCACAAAGATGATGATTGCCAAAGCGGACATCGTGACCTGCACGATAAAGGATTGCAGGAACAAGCCGAGCAAAGGACCCAAATCCATTGCCATCAGCGTTTCTTCCATTGTTTCCAATGCCGAAGCATCTATGGCAGTATTTCCGGATATGATACCGGCGCTTGCGTTTATAACGTGCTGTGCCACATCGAACACAGCCATCGTGATATTGAATGTGTTTGTGATTAACATGACCGCAACAAAAGTCTTGAACACCCATTTGAAGAAGATCCAGGTTTCAAAATTCGCCAGATTGTTGTGGTCAATAATCATCTGAATTAGCTCATAACAGGCAATGAAGGTCAGAATCAAGCCTGCGATTGGGATAATCACTGACTCGGAGATGTTTCGTACCATGGCAAAGACACCCGGCGAAAAATTCGCCGGGGTCATGCCAACGGAGGTTGCTATCTCGCCAACCTGGTTGTTGACGGACTCAAACATCCCCGACAGATTTCCCATAATGGCTGAAACGAGCATTTCTTTCAGCCAGTCTGTGATCTGTTGGAGTATGCTGTCCAAAGGCGATTACCTCCTTGTTTTGTGATTAACCGAACAGTCCGGAGAGCAGAGGTACAAGGGTGGTGCCGATGAGGGCAACACCGCCGCCAGCCATGAGCTGCTTCATGCCCTGGGACTTTGCGCCGGGGTTATCGTTGCCGTAGCCCTCAAGCAGATTGATTGCACCCCAGATGCCAAGACCTGCGCCCAGAGCGATAACGAGAGTCTGAAGAACGGTTACTGCGCTATTGAAAAATGCCATAATATTTTCCTCCTAAAATTTGAAATTGTTTTGAGAATAGAAAAAGCCCTCCGTACTACCGGCATCAAAACCGGACGGAAGGCTTAGTTTACGAGAATCTTTTCAAGGAACTCCTCGACGGTTATCACGCCAAGTTTCTGTTCCATTCTGCTTCTTGCATATTCAGTTTCACAATCATATATATCACCACCACCTTTCATAAGAAACAGCCAATACATTGACTGCAACAAATCTTCACGAGAAGCACAGATCGTCGGTGAAAAAACGGCAGGTGAAACCTTCAGAACCTCTGCGAGTTTCGCTGTGGTTTCTGCATTAGGGGTTCGAGCGTTTTTCTCATACTGAGCAATACGGACATCCGCTGTTTTCTCGGAATACCCCATCAGGAGTCCAAGCTCTTTCTGGGTAAGGCGGCGAAATCGTCTAACGAACTTCAATCGCTGCCCAATAGAGGTATCCGTGATCCACCAAGTCATTTTTTACACCTCGCTTTCTGCAAATTCTCGATATACAACCTCATTTTTTGCTCTGCGTTTGCCTACGGCTTCACTGGGAGCAAGGTCAGGGTAGGTTGCCTGCACTTTCTGTCTGCTTCTGCGGACAGTTTCAAACCCCGGAAAGCTGCGTCTATCCAGTTCCTTCAAAAACACAGGAACCGTCATGGCATGAATGTCGATGCCACGCAGACCGGAATAGTGTTCCAGTACCATCAGGTACAAATGATTGTCGGTATTTCTTGCCTTGTGGTCGTGTTCCAAGATGTTCTTAACCAGGGCAGATACCGTTTTCAGATTTTCCAAACAGAAACCTCCTTAATCCGCATCGACTACCACAAACTCATCACCTGCCTTGAGCTTCAACCTTCGACTCAGAAACTGCTCAATGTTGAACTCATTTCTCTTATCAAAGTCTGATGTGTACTTATAATTGGGGTGCTGCGTCAGATCGTACTTGTCAGAAAGAAACGGTCTGACACCACGCAACTGCAAAATACACTTGCTGCCATCCAGAACCGCAAGCTCATCTACGCTCGCAAGGTCTTTGCCTAACTTCTGATAATTCAAGCCGTAAGACGGGCTGTTACCTCTGGTGTTGGAGGTGTTGTAGGTGTCGATAGTTTCTTTTCCCAATGCCTGATTCAGTTCTTTGAGCGTGGTTGGCTCAGAACCACCCAGGAAAATTCGGGAATCCATGTTGCCGATGATGGTATCGGCATTGTCTTTATAAATGGCTTTCAGCTGTGATTGTGCCTGGAGAACAAGGCAAGCTGATATTTCACGGCTTCGGATTGTCGCTACCAGTTTTTCCAGATTGGGAATCTGACCGATGTTTGCCATCTCATCAATCAGGCAGCGCACATGAACCGGCAGTCTGCCGCCGTACACATCATCTGCTTTCTCGCACAGCAAGTTGAACAGCTGTGTGTAAATCATGGAGATCAAAAAATTAAAGGTCGCATCCGTATCTGACATAATCAGAAAGAGCGCCGTTTTCTTATCTCCGAGGGTATCCAGCTGCAACTCGTCATAGGCAGTCACATCTCTGACCTCCTGAATATCAAAAGGAGCCAGACGAGCGCCGCAGGAAATCAAAATCGACTTAGCGGTCTTGCCGGCAGCCAGCTTGTATTTTTTATACTGACGGACTGCAAAGTGATTCGGCTTTTTCTTTTCCAGGGCTTCAAACATCAGATCCACCGGGTTCTGGAACTCCTCATCATCTTCCCGCACCTCCATTGCGTTCAGGAACTCAATCAGGGTGGAGAAATTCTGTTCCTCAACCGGAGCTTCATAGTGGATATATCCGATCAAGGCGCAGTAGAGCAGCGTTTCCGCCTATAGTGATAGGTAATCCTTTGAAGTTATCGCCGGATTTTCCCCCACTCCACACCGGACGTGCGACTTTCACCGCATCCGGCGTTCCATCGGTTGTTTTCACGAGCATTTAATCAATCACCAAATGAAATGTTAGTTTTCTATTGCGGACAAACCAGCCTGCTGGCGCAGACTGTTCACTTTTAACATCAGTTCCTTTGTTGCCTTGAGCGTGTCGGCTATCTCTTTTAGCTCATTCTTAGGACACTCTTGCAGGAGTGGAAGAAATCTATTATGGAACAAAATCATATTTCGATAGCGTTCCTTGCCGCCCAATTCTGCCGGTGTTTTCAGCCAGCATACTATGTCAGCCGCATTTTCAAAGAGTTCCCCACTTAGCGCACATTTTCCACGTTGAGCCGAGAATAGTGAAATCCTGCTGTCAGTAAGTTCTGTGCTTCGCCCCATAGACGGTTGATTCCTCAAACCTGATAGAACAGATGAGTTCATACTTAGGTTCGTGTGTATCAATGCCCGTCCCTCTACCGTGTAACTGCAAACCGCCGCTTTCTTTGCCATCGGTATCTTGTTCTTGATGTATGCGATAGGGTAGATAGGTTGGTCGATTCCAGATACATACCGTATCATTGCCGACTTTCCAAACCGTTCTTTTTCGCTCTCGGTCATTGCGCCGCCCTCTCGAACAAGTCTGCACCCGGTTTCTGTATTGAGCCGATTTGTTAAAACTGTCATGACCTGTCTGTGGATTTTCCTGCAATCAATGCTGATGCAGGTGGCAAGTTGAAAATAATTCTGTATTCCCAGAACCATTGAATTGTACAGCCGTATTTCGTCCAAAGGTCTTTTTCCCTCTGAAGGTCGGGCAATTCGTTTCGCCTGTTCCACCAGTTTTTGCCTTTCCAGTTCCAACTTTTTGTCACAGATATGAGATTGCACGATGTACTTCCTGCTTTTCGGTCTGACTCGTATCTTAAACCCAAGAAACTCTGAATAGCGTTTTCTAACATTGACTATCCTTGTTTTCTCTGGCGATACCTCCAACCTCAGCCTCTCGGTTATCCATGCCGTTACAGCCTCTTTCGTTCTCAAAGCGTCCTCTTTATTCCGGCAGAAAATTCTGAAATCATCTGCATATCTCACGATATACATTTCTTTCAACCCTGTTTTCCTCATTTTGAGGAATGCCTTGCTCCGGTCAAAAGTAATCGAGTTTCTGATTTTCCTCTCATACCCGTATTCCTTTACAAGAGGGTGGTTCTGCCATTGGCTCTCAACCCATTTGTCCAGTTCATTCAGCACGATATTGGCAAGCAACGGTGAAATGATACCGCCTTGCGGAGTGCCTTTGTCTGGAATGAGTGTAGTGCCGTCTGGCATTCTAATCGGTGCTTTCAGAATCCGCTTGATAATAAAAATCAACTGCTTGTCGTGTATTCCCATTGCCCATATTTGCCGCATTAGCTTGCTGTGATTTACGTTGTCGAAAAATCCTTTTATATCAAACTCAATCACATAATGCAGGTTCATGCGTTGAAGCATGGTGTAAGTTTTCTGCACGGCGTGTTCCACGGAACGGTTCGGGCGAAAGCCGTAACTGTTGTCGCTGAATTTCGCTTCGCAGATTGGCTCTATGACCTGCTTGATACATTGCTGTACCAGCCTGTCCCAGATACAGGGAATACCTAACGGTCTGGTTTTTCCGTTTGGTTTCGGAATGTCTTTGCGTCTTACCGGCTTTGGGCGGTATCCGTGCTGACTTCCTGTGACAATAAACCTCACTTTCTCTGCAACTGTTTCGGGCGGTAAACACCCGATGTCACTGATGTTTTTGTTGTCTGTTCCTGCTGTGTAGCTTCCTCCGTTTGCTTTGATGTTCCGATATGCCAGAAGAATGTTGTCCCGGCTCAGAATTAAATCCATAAGGTCGGTAAAATTTTCTCCCTCCAAACTTCGATGATAGAGTTCATCAAAAACTGGCTGCATACCGTAATACTCGGCATGACGTAAGTCATCTACACATAGAGTTTTGTTTTTCTTTGGCATAAGGCATCACCTCCTTTTTGCGAAAGTGACCCTTTTGGTCTTACTCGAATCCTTATGTTGGATTGAATAATGCCT
>ERZ779889.2716-NODE-2716-length-14064-cov-2.153901_pt1 | contig 14064 bp, 9 predicted proteins | sample MGYA00511030_ERZ779889 | MGnify/ENA primary metagenome ERZ779889 (study PRJEB29588, sample SAMEA2160616) | human gut metagenome | biome: human gut; feature: human-associated habitat; material: faeces | place: Denmark | collected 2008/2010 ...
GTTCGGCGATGTGCATACTGACATCGTGGCGGACGGGGATACCGTACGCGTGGTGTCTGATAAGGAATATGTATTGAAAGTGAATGGGAAGAAATACAAAGTAAAAGCCGGAACACAAGCTTTTACCTTGAAATAGACCGTGTACCCCCGCCGGGAATCGAACCCGGATTGGCGGTTTAGGAAACCGTAGTTCTATCCATTGAACTACAGGGGCTCTTTCTGTTTTGCAAAGTTAACAGTTTCTGCTTAAAAAGTCGAATACTTGGGACAAAACTTTCATAAGATAGAGGGAAAGGCTCGGTCTTTCTCTCTTTGCATATTTATGCATTTTTCTGTGCGTTTGCGAACTTTATGCTTTTGAAAAGTGAGAGAAGCACGATGAAATGCTATATAAATAAGCTTTTAGATTACGATTTTATAGTATAATCTGTATTCCGGAATGCTTTTAACAGCAAAATATTTTGTTTTTAAACATATCTTTGCGATATTTGCATTCCTAAGGTAGAAAGAATATACAGTAATCATATAAATGCTACAAAAAGTATGGCTGATAGATTAGAAGTAAAAGAGCTGGACCAGGTAGTGGTCCGTTTCTCTGGTGATTCCGGTGACGGTATGCAGTTGGCCGGGAATATTTTCTCTACGGTCTCGGCGACGGTAGGAAATGACATTTGTACGTTTCCCGATTATCCGGCTGATATCCGTGCTCCGCAGGGGTCGTTGACAGGAGTTTCCGGTTTCCAGGTACACATCGGTGCCCAGCGTGTGTACACACCGGGCGATAAGTGCGATGTGTTGGTGGCGATGAATGCGGCTGCGTTAAAGACCCAGTACAGATATGCCAAATCTACAGCATGTATTATTATCGACACCGATTGTTTCCAGGCCAAAGATTTGCAGAAGGCCGCTTTCACGACGGATAATCCGATAGAGGAGTTGGGCATCAAAAACGATGTGATTGCTGCCCCTATCACCCAGATGGTCAAAGCCTGTCTGGCTGACTCGGGCATGGACAACAAAGCTATTTTGAAATGCCGTAACATGTTTGCGCTCGGACTGGTGTGCTGGTTGTTCAACCGCGACCTGGAGATAGCGTTCAATATGTTGCGTGAGAAGTTTGCCAAAAAGCCCGCCGTGGCAGAAGCCAATATAAAGGTTATTCAGGCCGGATATGATTACGGGGCAAATACGCATGCTTCTGTGGCCCATACTTATAAAGTGGAATCCAAGACGAAAAAGCCCGGTAAGTATATGGACATCATGGGCAATAAGGCTACTGCATACGGATTTATCGCTGCGGCAGAGAAAGCCGGCAAGCGGCTTTTCTTGGGGTCGTATCCTATTACGCCGGCTACGGACGTGCTGCATGAATTGTCCAAACATAAAAGTTTGGGCGTGACCACAGTACAGTGCGAGGATGAGATTGCCGGTTGTGCCTCCTCCATCGGCGCTTCCTTTGCCGGTGCATTGGCAGTGACTTCTACTTCGGGGCCCGGCGTATGTTTGAAATCGGAAGCCATGAATCTGGCCGTGATTACGGAATTGCCGTTGGTGATACTGAACGTGCAGCGCGGAGGCCCGTCCACGGGCTTGCCCACGAAGAGCGAGCAGACGGATTTGTTGCAAGCCCTTTTCGGACGCAACGGCGAATCGCCGATGCCGGTCATTGCAGCCACTTCGCCTACGAATTGTTTCGATGCGGCCTATTATGCCTCGAAGATGGCTTTGGAGCACATGACGCCGGTGGTGTTGCTCACCGATGCTTTTGTGGCCAACGGTTCCGGTGCTTTCAAACTGCCCGATTTGAACGATTATCCCGATATTTGTCCCCCTTACGTCACTCCGGAAATGGCCGGGAGCTACACGCCATACATGCGTAATCCCGACACGCAAGTGCGTTACTGGGCCATACCCGGACAAGAAGGGTATATGCATATTCTCGGCGGGTTGGAGAAGGACGGCCGGACAGGAGCCATCAGCACCGATCCCGAGAACCACGACAAGATGTGTCGTTTGCGTGCAGAGAAAGTGGCCCGAATCCCGGTGCCTGATGTGGAGGTGCAGGGATGCGTGGACGATGCCGAACTGCTGATAGTAGGCTTTGGCGGTACTTACGGCCATTTGCATTCGGCCATGGATGAAATGGTGGCTACAGGCAAGAAAGTGGCTTTGGCTCATTTCTCTTACCTGAACCCCTTGCCTGCCAATACGGCGGAAGTGCTGAAGCGGTATAAGAAAGTCGTGGTAGCCGAGCAGAACTTAGGGCAATTTGCCGCATATCTGCGTATGAAAGTAGACGGTTTCGTGCCCTATCAGTTCAATCAGGTGAAAGGCCAGCCTTTTGTCGTGAGCGAGTTGGTGGCAGCCTTTACCGAGATTTACAACAAATAGTCAAACTTAGAAGAATAAAAGAAAATGAGCGAATATACAGCAAAAGATTATAAAAAGGGATTGCCGCGTTGGTGTCCCGGGTGTGGAGACCATTTTTTTCTGGCTTCTTTGCACAAGGCTATGGCCGAAATCGGAGTGCCTCCCTACGAGACAGCCGTGATTTCAGGTATCGGTTGCTCCAGCCGTCTGCCTTATTATATGAATACGTATGCCATGCAGACGATTCACGGACCGGCCATGGCGAAGTCCGGCTTGCCGCCGCCATTGCCACCGGCTTCAAGGTGGCCAATCCGGATATCACCGTGTGGCAGATTTCCGGTGACGGCGACGGTCTGGCCATTGGCGGTAACCATTTCATCCATGCCGTCCGCCGCAACGTGGACATCAATATGATTCTGCTGAACAACCGGATTTATGGTCTCACGAAAGGGCAGTATTCTCCGACGTCTCCGAGAGGATTCGTCAGTAAATCCTCTCCTTACGGGACGGTGGAAGACCCGTTCAATCCGGCAGAGTTATGTTTCGGAGCGCGTGGTCATTTCTTTGCCCGTGCCGTGGCTACGGATGCCGCCGGGACGGTGGAAATCCTGAAAGCGGCATACGCCCACAAGGGAGCCGCCGTGTGCGAGATATTGCAAAACTGCGTGATATTCAACGACGGAACTCACGCCAGTGTTGCTACCAAAGAAGGACGCGCTAAGAACGCTATCTACCTGGAACATGGCAAACCGATGTTATTTGGTGAAAATAAGGAATTCGGCTTGATGCAGGAAGGTTTCGGGTTGAAGGTCGTGAAGATAGGAGAGAACGGCGTGACGGAAAAAGACATCCTCGTGCATGATGCGCATTGCCAGGACAACACCTTGCACTTGAAGTTGGCTCTGATGGAAGGGCCTGATTTTCCGGTGGCATTGGGCGTGATTCGTGATGTGGAAGCTCCGACATACGACGAGGCGGTCAACCGGCAGATAGAAGAAGTGAAAGAAAAGAAAGCCTATCACAATTTCACGGAACTGCTCTATACGAACGATATTTGGGAGGTGAAGGAGTAAGTTCCCCGTGAAAGGGAAAGGAAAGAAAAGGCGGCTGTTCCTTATCGTGGGGCAGCCGCCTTTTTTGTTCCGTCTTTCTGTTTCGATAGGCGGGCGGCGGGCTGTCGGTTGTCAAAATCCGTTATATTTGCTTGCTTTTATGTAAGGTACTGGTTTTCAATCTGCAATAGGTCGGAAATTTTTGTCCGTCAAATGAAAAATCAATCTCAGGAGATTGGAAAATCGTTCCCCTGAGATTGATTTACCGTTTGGCGCAGAACGGTGCGCAGCTTTCTGCCAGGCCCCGTCCGTCATGCTTTTTTACTTCTTACAGTTTTCCGCCGTAGGCCAAATCGCCTGCATCGCCAAGTCCCGGGACGATGTACATGTGGTCGTTCAGCTCCGGGTCGATAGCTCCGCACCACAAGGTATAGTCCGTGTCTTTGAATGTTTCCGTGAGGTAGTCCACGCCCTTTCGGCTGGGTCTGCAGTGCTCTGAAATAGGGGTAAATGCACTTTTCCCGGTATGCCTTTGGTCTCGAATGCCTTGAGCCCCAATTCCATGCTTCCGCCCGTGGCCAGCATGGGATCGGCGATGATAAGCGTTTTGCCGTTCAGGTCCGGCGTGGCCAGATATTCGATATGTATGCCCACTTCGTGGCATTCTTTGTCTTTGTAGAAGCGGTAGGCCGACACGAATGCGTTGTCGGCCTCCTCAAACACATTCAGGAAGCCTTGATGGAAAGGGAGGCCGGCTCGGAAGATGGTTCCCAGTACGATAGGGTCGTTGTACAACAGCGTAGGCGCCGTGCCCAACGGGGTTTGTATGTCTTTGACGGAATAATCCAGCGTTTTACTGATTTCGTAAGCCATTACTTCCCCGATTCTTTCCAGATTGCGGCGGAACCGCGCCCTGTCTTTCTGAATGCATACGTCCCGGAGTTCCGACATGTATCTGTTGACAACCGTTTGTTGCTCTGCAAAGTTAATTACTTTCATATTTGGATGGATTTAAATATACTTGAGAACAAAAGTAACAAAAACTTCTTGAAAATGTAAACTCCGTGTAGCAAATATAGCTTTGGTTCTTAGGTTTTGGGAAATTTAACGGAAGAATGTTTTTGAATTAAGAAAAATAATATGCCGAAAGTTTCAGATGCACGCATTTCTTTGTAATTTTGTCAGCGCAAAAAGGAAGTTTTTTTATAGTGAATTGATTTCTAACCAAATATTATTTTAGAAAATGGCAAATTTAGATTTGAGTAAGTACGGTATTACCGGTACTGTTGAGGTTCTCCACAATCCGTCATACGACGTATTGTTCCAGGAAGAAACCAAAGCTGGTTTGGAAGGTTTTGAAAAAGGTCAGGTAACGGAATTGGGTGCAGTGAATGTGATGACAGGTATTTATACCGGTCGTTCTCCCAAGGACAAGTTTATCGTAAAAGACGCTACTTCTGAGAACACCGTATGGTGGACTTCTGAAGAATATAAGAATGACAACAAGCCTGTAACTCCTGAGGCTTGGAAGGTATTGAAGGATTTGGCTGTGAAGGAGCTTTCAAATAAGAAATTGTTTGTTGTCGACGGTTTCTGCGGCGCTAACAAGGCTACTTGCCTGAAAGTGCGTTTCATCGTGGAAGTTGCATGGCAGGCTCACTTCGTAACGAACATGTTTATCCGTGCTACGGAAGAAGATTTGAAGGATTTCGAACCTGATTTCGTGGTTTACAACGCTTCTAAGACTAAGGTTGAAAACTACAAGGAACTGGGCTTGAACTCAGAAACAGCCGTAGTCTTCAACTTGACTTCAAAAGAGCAAGTCATCATCAACACTTGGTACGGTGGTGAAATGAAGAAGGGTATGTTCTCTATGATGAACTATTTCAATCCTTTGCGCGGTATCGCTTCTATGCACTGCTCTGCCAACACCAGCATGGACGGCACCAGCTCTGCTATCTTCTTCGGTTTGTCCGGTACCGGTAAGACGACTTTGTCTACCGACCCGAAACGTAAGTTAATCGGTGACGACGAGCACGGATGGGACGACGAAGGCGTATTCAACTACGAAGGCGGTTGCTATGCTAAAGTTATTAATCTGGATAAAGAATCCGAACCCGATATCTACAACGCTATCAAACGTGACGCTTTGTTGGAGAATGTAACGGTAGATGCTAACGGCAAGATTGATTTTGCAGATAAGAGCGTAACGGAAAATACACGTGTATCTTATCCTATTTACCACATCGAGAATATCGTGAAGCCTATTTCCAAGGGTCCTCACGCAAAGCAGGTAATCTTCCTGTCTGCTGATGCCTTCGGTGTATTGCCTCCCGTTTCTATCTTGAACGACCAGCAGGCTCAATACTACTTCTTGTCTGGTTTTACTGCCAAGTTGGCCGGTACGGAACGTGGTATCACTGAACCGACTCCGACGTTCTCAGCTTGTTTCGGTGCTGCTTTCTTGAGCTTGCATCCTACGAAATATGCTGAAGAGCTCGTGAAGAAGATGAACAAGGTAGGTGCCAAGGCATATTTGGTGAACACGGGTTGGAACGGTACGGGCAAGCGTATTTCCATCCGCGATACTCGTGGTATCATCGATGCCATCTTGGACGGTTCTATCGACAAGGCTCCTACGAAGACTATTCCTTACTTCGATTTCGTTGTTCCTACGGAGTTGCCGGGTGTTGATCCGAAGATTCTCGATCCTCGCGACACTTACGCTGACGCTGCAGAGTGGACGAAGAAGGCTGAAGATTTGGCTGCCCGTTTCATCAAGAACTTTGCGAAGTTCACGGGTAACGAAGCCGGTAAGGCTTTGGTTGCAGCAGGTCCGAAGTTGTAATTTTACAGTAAAGCATAACATTGAAAGTCTGTCTGGATTCTTCAGGCAGACTTTTTTTGTTTCGGCGCATGAATGTTGTAAAACTAAAAAACTGTAAAAACAGGTAGATTCTTTACGGTTCGTTTTTAAACCCCTCCCACTTTTTTTATCTTTGCAATTAAAAACTTTATTCTTGATGATGAAGAAAATAACCTCATTACTGTTATTATGGGTCATGGTCTTGCCGCTTTGGGCACAGTTTCACGACCCGGTAAGTTTTTCTGTTTCCCAAAAGAAACTGTCTGACTCTGAATTCGAGATTGTTTTTACCGGAAAGGCGGAAGCGGGTTGGCATGTCTATTCTACGGACATTCCGGACGGCGGCCCTACTCCGGCTACCATTAATTTCGATGAACAGAAAGGAGTGGAGCCGGTAGGTAAGCTGACGGCACGTGGAAAGGTGCATAAGGCGTACGACAATCTTTTCGGAATGGAAGTCAGCTATATGGAAAATACGGCTGTTTTCGCGCAGAAAATGCGTATTACGGACGCTACTTATTCCGTGAAAGGGTATCTGAACTATGGGGCTTGTAACGATGAGAATTGCATGCCTCCCACCAATGTGGAGTTTACTTTCTCCGGAAGCGGAAAGCCTGCGGCCGGCAATGCTGTGGCAGAGCCTCAGAAGCAGAAAGAGAAAACTGCGGATACGCCGGTAGCGGAGAAAGAGGAAAAAGCAGATGCGCCCGTAATCGGAGGGGCCGATACGGTTGCCACGGGCTTGGTCGTGACGGATTCCGTGCCTTCTGCGGTGGCCGGTAGTAATGCTGCTGTGGCGGCAAGCGACTATTGGACGCCCGTTATTGATGAGTTGGCAGCTTTCGGTGAAGATGCCTCCAATGCAGCCAGCCAGACGTGGTGGAAGATATTCCTGTTGGGATTCCTCGGCGGCTTGGTTGCTTTGCTTACTCCTTGTGTCTGGCCGATCATCCCGATGACCGTGAGTTTTTTCCTGAAACGTTCGGGAGACAAACGCAAAGGTATTCGCGATGCGGCGACGTATGGTGTGAGCATTGTGGTCATTTATGTGCTTTTGGGCTTAGTGATTACCGGTATTTTCGGGGCCAGTGCCCTGAATGCCCTGTCCACGAATGCGGTATTCAACATCTTTTTCTGCCTGATGTTGCTGGTGTTTGCCGCCAGTTTCTTCGGTGCTTTTGAAATTACGTTGCCTTCTTCGTGGAGCAATGCGGTAGACAATAAGGCCGAATCTACCACAGGTTTGTTGAGCATCTTCCTGATGGCTTTTACCCTCGCTTTGGTTTCTTTTTCTTGTACGGGGCCGATTATCGGTTTTCTGTTGGTAGAAGTGTCCACGTCGGGCAGTATTCTTGCCCCGACTATCGGTATGTTGGGTTTTGCCATTGCCTTGGCCTTGCCTTTCACCCTCTTTGCCATGTTCCCGGCTTGGCTGAAGACGATGCCGAAATCCGGTAATTGGATGAATTGTGTGAAGGTGACGCTCGGTTTCTTGGAATTGGCTTTTGCCTTGAAGTTCTTGTCGGTGGCAGATTTGGCTTACGGTTGGCATATCCTCGACCGCGAGGCTTTCCTGAGTTTGTGGATTGTGATTTTTGCTTTGTTGGGCGCTTATCTTATCGGTTGGCTGCGTTTCCCGCACGATGAAGATGAATATGATGAGTCCGGTAATGTCGTGGTCAATCATCGTACGTCGGTCACCCGTTTCTTCATGGCTTTGGTTTCCTTCTCTTTTGCCATTTACATGGTTCCCGGTTTGTGGGGAGCGCCGCTGAAGGCTATCAGTGCCTTTTCGCCTCCGATGAGCACGCAAGACTTCAACCTTTATGAGAACGAGGTGAAGGCTCAGTTCATGGATTATGATGCCGGGATGGAATATGCGCGCAGGCAAGGTAAGCCCGTGATGATAGACTTTACCGGATACGGTTGCGTGAACTGCCGCAAGATGGAGTTGGCTGTGTGGGCCGACCAGAAGGTTGCGGATATCATGCAGAACGATTACGTGCTAATCACGTTGTATGTGGATGAGAAGACCAAGCTGCCGGAACCTATTAAAGTGACAGAGAACGGTCAGGAACGTACTTTGCGTACGGTAGGTGACAAATGGAGCTATTTGCAACGCAGTAAGTTCGGGGCCAACGCCCAACCTTTCTATGTGTTGCTCGACAACGAAGGCAAGCCGTTGAACAAGTCATATTCGTACGACGAGGATGTCAATAAGTATATAGATTTCTTGCAGACCGGTTTAAAGAATTATAAGAACAAGTAGTTCTTGTATGGAGAATTATCAGGGGATGTATCAGATACCAATGGTACATCCCTATTTTTATGTTTGGTTTTTAACGTTATTTTTCATCGGAATGAGCAAGGATTTGGCCGGTTCGCGGTTTGATAAACAGAATGTCGGATTTTTAAATTGGATGAAAAATGAAGAAAGTACATGTCTTATGGGTGTTGGCCTGCCTGTTGGCGGCTCCGGTTTTGTTTCAGTCTTGTTCGGACGATGATGACGAGGTTTATGTATGGTATCCTTATCTCAGTCCGAATGCTTTGGTGACGGTCAAAGGCGGAACGGATTCCTGTTTCTTGCAGTTGGACGATGAGACTACGCTTTGGCCGGTAAATCTGTCCTCTTCCCCTTTCGGAGAAAAGGAAGTGAGGGCTTTGGTTCATTTTACGGACGTAGATGGGGAAAAGCATTTCTGTACGCGTGCGGTCTATGTAAACTGGATGGACAGCATTCTGACGAAAAAAACGGTTCCGGATTCTGCTTTGGTGAACGATTCGCTGTATGGGAATGACCCGGTGGATATCGTAGATGATTGGGTGACTGTGGCAGAAGACGGTTATCTGACGCTGCGTTTTTCTACTTTGTGGGGCAATAGGGGGATTGCTCATAAGGTGAATTTATTGACCGGAGGTAATCCGGAGAATCCTTATGAGGTGGAGTTTCGTCACGATGCTTGCGGAGATGCGGGGAGTTGGCGAAGCGATGCGCTTGTGGCCTTTGATTTAGGGAAGCTTCCCGATACCGGAGGTCGTACGGTCAAACTGACGTTGGTTTGGCAGTCGTTCCGGGGGAGGAGAACAGCGGAATTCGATTATTGTACCCGTAAAAAGACAGGAAACGTAGCCAGACAAATAGAGCAAATGCAAAGAGGAGGTATGTTACGATAGTGTTGGAGGACAGATAACCGTTCGTTCAGAATGACGCGTATCGGAAACGGAGGCGAACAGGATTTGGTTCGAGATATACAGCGGGGCGACCGTGTAGCGATGAAATTATTATATTGTCGCTATGCGGGTTGCCTCACAGCCGTATGTTCCCGTTATGTGGCTTGTATGGACGATGTGAGAGACGTCCTTCAGGATTGTTTCGTGAAGATATTCACTTCCATTCACGGTTTCGAGTGGAGGGGTGAAGGCTCTCTCCGGGGATGGATGGTACGTATTGTGGTGAACGAGTCATTGAAATTCTTGAAGCGCAACCGGCAGTTGGAATCCCTTGGCGATGGGTGGGACGTACCGGATACGGTAGAGGATGAGCCTGATGCGGAGGACATTCCTTCTGAAGTTCTTCAGGAAATGATTTGCCGTTTACCGGCAGGGTATAGGGCTGTTTTCAATTTGTATGTATTCGAAAAGAAAAGCCATAAAGAGATTGCGGCGATGCTGAATATAAAAGAGAGTACATCGGCTTCGCAACTGCATCGGGCAAAGGCGGTGTTGGCAAAGGAAGTTCAAAGATATAAAGCTCAGGTCAATGGAAGATAAATGGTTGAATGAATGGCAAAAGAAACTGGACGGTTACGAGGTCGCCCCTCCCGACGGGCTGTGGGACGGGATAAACAAGGCTTTGGAAGAGCGACGCCTGTCCGTTGCCTCCTCTCGTGGAAGGCGTACCGTATGGCTTCGCCTGGCCGGGATAGCGGCGGCATTGGCGATCGTTGTGCCCTTGGGAAGAAACGTATGCCGGCCGGTTTTTACGTCTCTTGTAGAAAATCGCATTCAAACCGAAGACATTCTTCCGGAGCCGTCGGATGTCTTTTGGGCAAAAGTCCGGAGAGTGAAAAAGGAATCATATCGTGGTAAACCGTTCGGGAAAGATACGGTGACTTTCTGCGACCGTCCCATCGTATCAGAGGAAGGTCAGGAGATTTTAACGGAGGAGAGGAAAGAACTTGTAGCCGAAAGGGAAAAAACGGTTTCTGAAGATACTCTTGAGTATATGGAGAAAGCTTATCCTGACGGGATAGACCGGCATACTAAGTGGGTTGTAAACGTCGGGAAGGTTAAGAATGAAAGCTCACATTTACTGGCCATAAGTCTTTTTGCATCCAATACACCCGGAAAATCGGTGATGAATCACGGGAACGGAGGGGTTGCCCTGATGGGAGCTATTCCCTCTTGGGAACACCCCGAGACCATGGGATATGGAAAATATCCGGTGGCGGGTATAAAGTCCGCCCACCCGTATGTGGATGACTTTGTCCCGATGAAGCATAAACAACCTGTCAGATTCGGTGTGTCCGTTTGTTATGCCTTGAATGAAAGATTCGGCATAGAAAGCGGTCTTTCTTATACTTATCTTTCGTCAAGTCTTTCTTCTTCGGGAGAAGATTATAGTTATAAGGTACGGCAATCCTTACAATACGTAGGGATTCCCTTGAACTTTAAGGCCAGCTTGTGGAAGAAACGGTGGATGGATTTGTATCTGTCGGCCGGAGGAATGGCTGAGAAGTGCGTGGATGGAGATTCGGAAACGGATTATATGTGGCGAGGAAGGATAAAGTCGTCTACACACAAGGCTATACGGGAAAAACCTTGGCAATGTTCTGTAAATGCGAGTGCCGGGATGCAGTTTAACTTGTCGTCGGTAGTAGGTTTGTATGTGGAGCCGGGAGTGAGTTACTATTTTGATAATGGAAGTTCTGTTTCTAATATTTATAAGGAGAAACCATTGAATTTTAATTTGGAATTCGGACTTAGGTTTTCTCTCGGTTTGTGACATAAAGCTTCTCCTTTCCGGAGGTTGGGTCTGATAATCTTGTACGTTCGGTTTTTATTTTGGAAAACTTTTGGCCTTCTTGTGGGCGAGGGTTTAGTTTATAATCTTCTGTTTATTAGATTATTAATTGTTTTGTGGATTCTTGAATTGGAAAACTTTAGAATAAAAACCGCAAAAACTCTTGCACGAAAAAAGGAAAAGGTGTACCTTTGTCATTGTTCAGGTGCCCTGTTTGCCAGTCGGCCGACAGAGTGAAAAGGGAACGGGGTGAGAGTCCCCGACAGACCCGCTGCTGTGAACTCTTTTATGCGTTTCATGACATACTGCATCCACTGTTTCGTCGGGCGAAACGGGAAGGACATGAAACGAGAGTAAGTCAGAAGACCTGCCTGTGACATAGCCGTACGGACTCCGGGGATAAGGGAACGACGGCGGGAACGTAATAAGAAAGATACAAACTTTTAAGTGTCGAAGATACGGGGCTTCTTTTAGGAAAAGGAGGCAGGGATTTTTTCGGCCTGAAAAATAAATGCAATATGATACAGACAGTTGTGAAAAGGGACGGGCGCATTGTGGGGTTCAATGCTCGGAAAATCGGTGATGCCGTACGTAAGGCCATGGTACATACTGAGGCCGGTGAGAATGAAGAGCTGATTCATTTGATATGCGAACACGTGGCTAACCGTGGAAAGGTACAGATGACGGTGGAAGAGATTCAGGATGCCGTGGAGGTGGAACTGATGAAAAGCCGCCGTAAGGATGTGGCGCAGAAATATATCGCTTACCGTAACCAGCGCAGCATTGCCCGCAAGGCTAAAACGCGTGACATGTTCTTGGAGATCATCAATATCAAGTCCAACGACGTGACCCGCGAGAATGCCAACATGAATGCCGACACGCCGGCCGGCATGATGATGAAGTTTGCCAGCGAGACCACCAAACCTTTCGTAGACGACTACCTGTTGAGCGAAGAGGTGAAAGAGGCGGTCAAGCACAACTATCTGCACATTCATGACAAGGATTATTATCCCACCAAAAGCTTGACGTGCGTGCAACATCCGCTCGACCACATCCTGAAGCATGGTTTCTCTGCCGGACACGGGGAGTCCCGTCCTGCCAAACGTATCGAGACGGCTAGTATTTTGGCCTGTATTTCTATGGAAACGGCACAGAATGAGATGCACGGCGGCCAGGCTATTCCTGCGCTTGATTTTTATCTGGCTCCTTTCGTGCGTGCCAGTTTCATCGAAGAAGTGAAGGTCTTGGAGGAGTTGAATGCCGAAGACTACTCTCATTTATATCATAAGGAAGTGAACGACTTTGTCACTCGTCCTTTGGACGGTCTGACCGGCGACGCACGTATCCTCCAGCATGCGATGAACAAGACTGTGGCCCTATCAGGCAATGGAGGCGCTCATCCACAATCTCAACACCATGCACTCCCGTGCGGGCGCGCAGATCCCGTTCTCCTCGCTCAACTACGGTACGGATACCTCGGCCGAGGGGCGTTGCATCATTCGCGAAATCCTGCGTAGTACTTACGAAGGGGTGGGCAACGGCGAAACGGCTATCTTCCCGATTCAAATCTGGAAAAAGAAGCGGGGTGTGAGCTATTTGCCTACCGACCGCAACTACGACCTTTACCAATATGCCTGCAAGGTGACGGCCCGTCGTTTTTTTCCGAATTTCATCAATCTGGACGCCACGTTCAACCGGCATGAACTGTGGCGTGCCGACGACCCGAAACGTTACCTGTATGAAACGGCTACAATGGGTTGCCGCACCCGCGTCTTTGAAAACCGTTTCGGGCCGAAGACCTCTATCGGACGGGGAAATATTTCTTTTTCAACCATCAACATCGTGCGTCTGGCTATCGAGTGCATGGAGATTGCAGATGAAGAAGAACGTATCGCCTGTTTCTTTGCCAAGCTCGACCACATGCTGGAGATCACGGCCCGTCAGTTGCATGAGCGCATGGAGTTCCAGAAGACAGCCTTTGCCAAGCAATTCCCGTTGGTGATGAGTGCGCTTTGGTTGGGATGCGAGAAGTTGAAGCCCAACGATACGATAGCTCCGGTGATTAACCAAGGGACGTTAGGCATCGGTTTCATCGGTTTGGCCGAATGCTTGGTCGCTTTGACTGGCAAGCATCATGGAGAGTCGGAAGAGGCACAGCAGCTCGGCCTGAAGATAGTGACCTATATGCGTGACCGTGCTAACGAGTTCTCGGAACTCTACCAGCATAATTACAGCGTGTTGGCCACTCCGGCTGAAGGATTGGCCGGAAGGTTTACCCGAGGTGACCGCAAACAGTTCGGTGTCTTGCCGGGTATTACCGACCGTGAGTATTATACCAATTCCAACCATGTACCGGTGTATTACAAGTGCAGTGCCCGCCATAAGGCCGAAGTTGAGGCACCGTATCACGACCTGACGCGGGGCGGCCATATCTTCTACGTGGAAATCGACGGGGATGCCACTCACAATCCGGAAGTCATCATGCGCGTGGTAGACATGATGGACAAGTATAATATCGGCTATGGCTCGGTGAACCACAACCGTAACCGTTGCATGGCCTGCGGATACGAGAATGCCGAACCGGAGATGAAAGTGTGTCCCAAATGTGGCAGTGAGCATATCGACCGTCTGCAACGCATTACCGGTTACTTGGTCGGGACGACCGACCGTTGGAATAAGGCCAAGCTGGCTGAACTGAATGACCGTGTGGTACATGAAAACCGATAAACGACGATGCTTTCAGTCATAAA